>Ga0194045_1000406_pt1 | contig 14058 bp, 9 predicted proteins | sample JunL6211m_MetaG_FD_161686 | JGI IMG/M metagenome (GOLD analysis project Ga0194045, IMG submission 161686) | Anoxic zone freshwater microbial communities from boreal shield lake in IISD Experimental Lakes Area, Ontario, Canada - Jun2016-L626-11m | ecosystem: Environmental > Aquatic > Freshwater >...
TCGTTTCGACGGGGCTCGTCCCCGTCGGGCGATAATCGTAACCAGCATGCAAGCCTAGCGAGCTCGCCATCACGTCGGGGCTTGTCCCCGTCGGATGCTGATCGGATAGTGGCGTGTACGATCTGATCATCGCTCCACGTGGACAAGCCACGTGGTGGCGGCGTTGCGTAGGGGTTCGCGTTCTGGTTTCGATCAAGGCTCCACGCGGGCGAGCCGAGTGGTGGCCTTTTGGGCGAGCCGCGTGGTGACCTCTTCGTTTCTTAGTCTCGCCTTGAGGCGGTATTCGTTTCGATGGGGCTAACGCATCGACTTCCTGGCCTCTTTGGTCGCTTCGCGGATGGCATTTTTGCAATTCGGATTGTCCGCTTGACCGGTGACCTCGTACAGAAATCGACTGGGGTAAGTTGGCCGGGGCTTGCCCCATTTGAATCGGGACATGGGCAAAGTCATCGATAGCTCATCCTGTGCTCGCGTCACGCCCACATAGCACAGTCGTCGCTCCTCATCGACTCCGTTCTCGCCTTCGGTCAACGATCTGCGGTGCGGCAAAACTCCTTCCTCCATTCCAACCATGTAGACAAAGGGAAATTCGAGCCCTTTCGCGCTGTGGTAGGTCATCAGCGAGATCGAATGTCGTTGCATTTGCTTTTCTTTTGGGGAGCCAAATTCTCGGCCTGACAACATGACCTTCGAAAGGAAATCGCCCAAGTCGGGCTCATTCGCCTCGTGCTCGTATTCGGCAATTGCGTTGATGACTTCGTCGAGCGTGCCGATACGATTGGTGGCTTCCTCCGCATCGGGGTACAAGCGATTGATCTCGGCTCGATACTTCAGAGCATGGATCAATTCACGAACCGATTGGGTCAGGTACCCCGCACCTTCGGGCATGTCCGATTCGTCGTTGTCCGATTCGTCGTTGTCATTGTCGCTCTCATCGATTTCAAGGTCTGAGGAACTGGTTTGCGCCGTTGCGGTGATTGAATTGCTATCCGTGGACGCTGGCGACTTGAGTTGGAATTTCCTTGAGAATTCATGAGAAAGCGATTTCAGTTTTTGAACGCCCTGCTGGGCCGCAGTTGGCAGCGAATTCGTAAAGGATTCATCCTGCATGATTTTCCAAACGCTGGTGCCGGACGAGACCGCTTTCTTGAGCAATTTATCGATGCTTGCGGCTCCCATGCCGCGTGGAGGGACATTGATGACGCGAAGCAAAGACAACTCGTCCTCGGGCGTCTCGATCCATTTCAAATAAGCGAGTATGTCGCGCACTTCCTTGCGATCAAAGAAGGATTGGCTGCCGGTGATGACGTACGGCAACTTGCAACGTCGCAATTCCATTTCGAACGGGCGGGGCTGTTCATTCGTTCGAAACAGAATGGCAAAGTCGCCGGGTTTCGTGGATGGATCCTTAGCAAGTCGCCCTGCAATTTCTTCGACAACACCTTTGGCCTCTTCGGCTTCGCCTGCAAACTGAAGGATTCGAGGTTGAAGTCCGTTGGGGCGTGCAGCCCGAAGAACTTTGTCATGCCGCTCGGTATTGAACACGATCAATCGGTTTGCCATTTGAAGAATTGCGTCCGTAGAACGGTAGTTGTCTTCGAGGCGAACGACTTTGGCTTCCGACCAGTCGTTCTTGAAGTTCAAGATGTGGCGGACCTCAGCACCGCGCCAGCCGTAGATGGATTGATCGTCGTCCCCTACGACGCAGAGATTGCGGTGGTCGATAGCCAGGGCTTGGATGATTCGATATTGCGAGCCATTGGTGTCTTGATATTCGTCCACGAGAACGTGATCGTAGCGCGATGATTCCTCGCGGCGGACTTTTTCGTCTTCATTGAGAAGCTGTTCGGCGCAAACCAGGAGGTCATCAAAATCAAAAGCCGCTTGGTTCTTAAGCGAGCGTTGATAGCGTTTGAAGGCGCTGGCGGCTAAATGTTCTTTGTCCGAGGTCGCCACGCCATCGGCTTGTTCTGGCCGGACGCCGAGATTCTTCCAGCGACTGACGATGCTGAGGAAGTCACCTGGCTTGAGCATTTCATCGTGGACACGAATTTCGCGCAGGACGGTTCGGGCCACGCTTTCGGCGTCACTGCGATCGTAGATCGTAAATTTCGCTGGGTATCCTAGGACATTTGCATGTCGCTTGAGAATTTGAACGCAATGGGAATGAAACGTGCCCACTGCGGGACGGAGCGGAGCTGGTTGACCGCGTCGAACCCTTTTTGGGATTTTGAGCTGATGGCTGATCCGCTCTTGCATCTCCTGGGATGCTTTGTTGGTGAAGGTGACCGCCAGGATTCGATCCGGACGAATTCCGTTGCGAATCAGATTTGCAACGCGAAACGTCACAACCCGCGTCTTACCGGTTCCAGCGCCAGCCAGCACCAAAAGCGGGCCGGAAAGGGTATCGACTGCGTTTTGCTGGGGTGGATTCAGTTCTGGCATTCAAACCAATGTAGTGGACAACCGGGGCAGGAAAAGCCCTTTTTCGAAGGCTGGAAGGCTGGAAATCTGTTTCTTTGGACTCGACGGAAGCGGAACTTGCTGATACTCTCTGCATCTCGTTTCTCCGGAAAAGTCCGGGGCTGTCGTTTTTCGGTGATGCAATTCGTTGGTTTCAGAATCCATTATGTACGCGATTATTTGTGATGGTGGCCGTCAGTTCAAAGTCACTGAGGGGCAATTGCTCGATATTGACTACCGAGAAACGGCTGAAACGGGCGACAAGGTCGAATTCGATCGTATTCTTGCCATCGGCGGCGATGCTGGCCTAAAGCTTGGCCAGCCAACGGTTTCCGGAGCCAAGGTTAGCGCCTCGGTGATCGGTTTGGAGCAAGGCGAAAAAATTTACATCCAGAAGTTTCGCCGACGCAAAAACTACGAAGTGCGAACAGGCCACCGCCAAAAATACACTCGCATCAAAATCGAAACCATTCAAAGCTAGCGAGCTCTCTCGCGGATGTTGCAAAAGCACCTCTTTCTGACAGGTTATCGTGGTTCTGGCAAATCCACGATTGGAAAGCTGGTTGCAGGTCATCTCTCTTTCGCGTTTGTAGATACCGATGTCGAAATCGAGCTTCAGAGCGGCAACACGATCGCTGAAATATTTGCTCGATCGGGTGAAGCTGCTTTTCGAGATCTCGAAAGCCAACAACTTTCTCAACTGCGTTCGCTCACCGAGCCTGCGGTTGTGTCTTTGGGTGGCGGTTCCATTCTTCGCCAAGAGAACCGTGAATGCATAAAGCAACTGGGGCGCACCGTTTGGTTGCAGGCATCCCCAGAAAATATCTGCGACCGAATCTCGAAAGATGTGAACACGCAAACGCGTCGCCCAAAACTTAGTAAACTTGGGGACCTGGAGGAGATTCGTTCCATTCTTGCCGAGCGATCGGTTTTGTATGAGGAAGTGGCTGACATGTGTGTGTCAACGGACGAACTACCGATGGAAAGCATCGCGATGAAGATCGTTCATTGGTATCGCACAAGCACGTGAATGCGACTGGATAGAAGATGGGCGCTTTTGAAATTGGGCTATTTCTTTTTGGGTTGGTCTTAGGCCCATTGATCAACTACTCCATCTATTCGTTGGCTTATTTCCCAAGACCCTTCAGTCCATGGCATCCATGTCCGCAAGGGTTGGAGGAAAGAACGTGGATAGCGAGACTGCCTATCGTTGGATGGTTGTTTCGAATGCATGAGGCGGTATTCCTCGGTCCGTTCTTTTGGTTCCGCCCCTTCTTGATTGAGATTGCGACGCCATTTTTGTTGTTGCTGCTGTATCGCTACGTCATGGCAGGAAACGTTTCGCCCGCATGGATTCCTGCGCAAACGCTATTGCATCTCTTTATGGCGTATGGATTTCTTATTGCGTTGATGACCGTGGCAACGTTTATCGACTTCGACGAGCGAACGATTCCAGATTGGATTACTGTACCGGGTACGATACTGGGTTTGGTTGGGGCGGTGGTATTTCCGGATTGGCGATTGTTGGAAATGAGCGAGCCTATTTTTCCGGCGTTGGTCGGGACGCCTGTCTCTGTCCAAGCGAATTCGCCGTACATGTGGGATGGGAGATGGAGTGTTGGAGCGCCTCGCGATTTGGGACTTTGGCTTGGAATCTTGTTTTGGAGTGGATGGTGTTTTGGGATGGCCGATCGTCGCTGGATAATGCGTCGAGGCTTAAAAAAGGCATTTGTTTATTTTGCGGAAGCTCTCAAGCGAAGTCCTAGTTCAAGGTTTCTGCTAACGATTTGGTGCGTAGGACTTGTTTGTTTGGTTGGAGCGTATTGGACAATCGGTGCGTTGCGATGGGAAGCATTGCTTTCATCGCTTTTTGGAATTGGATTGGGAGGATCGCTTGTTTGGGGCTTTCGTTTGGTGGCGCGGTGGGCGATGGGGCAAGAGGCGTTGGGGTTCGGTGACGTAACGTTGATGGCGATGATTGGCTCGTTTTTTGGCTGGCAGATCGTCTGGATCGCGTTCTTTCTGGCGCCGTTTTTTGGGTTGATCTTTGTGTTGATTGTTTGGGCAATTACGCGAGACAATGCAACTCCATTTGGGCCTTACTTGTGTGCAGCCACATTGTATGCGATGCTGGACTGGGTCAATTTGTGGCAATGGGCTTCGGCGCTGTTTCTTCCGCCGCTCATGATTCTGCCGATTCTCGTTTGCCTGCTGTTGGCTCTAGGAGCAATGCTTTGGCTGATTGTAACGATCAAGATAAAGCTATTAGGATTGGAATTGAACGGCACGAAATCATGACTCAGCAGCATAGCTCCACACGAGTTACGATCTACTTTGCGCTGTTTGCAACCATTGCCGCAGGCATGATCGGACTGGGCCAAGGGTCTTGGAATTTACCGCTTTTGGTCGGCTTTTGCAGCATTGTTTCGATTGTCTACACCGACCACCTGCGTTGGATTGCGTTCCCGAAATGGCTTGTATTCATCGCCATGATCTTCGGGGCTGGGGTGGCTATTTATGGCTTCCTGAGCGACTCGCCCGCGAGTGAAATTCAAGCGGTTGGGAACTTGCTCATTTACGTCCAGTTGCCCTTAATGTTTCAAAAGAAATCGAACCAAGTTTATGAGCAATGGGGAGTCTTTTTGCTTTTGGAGTTGGTGGTCGCAGCGTTGGTCAACGACAATGTGCTTTATGGTATCTTGATGCTACCGGTTCTCGCCATCGGTTGCGCTTCGATGATGGCGTTGGCTGAATACACATCGCAGCTCCGGCACCATGAATCGATCTCCGAATCGACAAGTGTGTGGGCGAGAATCCTACATTGGATTGGCAAAGAGAAATTTGTCTCGAAACGCAGTTCTGGAGTTGCTCTTTATGCACCGCTACCGGACACATGGAGCGCAAAATCGCCCCCTTTCGCACCTTCGCGATGGCTCACAAGTGTACTACCGATCGCTTTTTCGGTATTCCTGTTCTCACTTGTGTACTTCTATTTTTTGCCGAGGCTGAATTCCAGTTCCTATGATGATTGGGGAAAAAATCGAATTGGTTTTAGTAGCCAGATTTCATTGCGACCCATTGGCGAGTTGTTGCAGAACGATGCATTGGCGTTTCGCATGTCAATGTTCGATAATCGTAAACAGATCAATTACCGCCCCAATCAACCGCCCTATATTCGTGTTACCGTTTCCCATCGGTACACCGATGGGCCATCAAAAGGGAACTGGGAATCCGGTCAAACCTTTTCCTCTGCTAGCCCGCGGATGATGCAGAAAGTGCCATTATCCGCCGACATCGACGAGTTGTTGGCCGCGACGGCAGATTCCGTGACGGTTAGCGTCGTTGAGAAGAGCAGTTTTGGAACATTTGTACCGACGATTGCACCTCTTTCCCGCGTGTCGCCGATGAGCGATTTTCGCACTGTGCGCAGAAACTGGTGTGTCGTCGATTCAAGCCTTGCGGCGCGGGACGATGATCGAAAGAGAAGATATTCGTTTGCAACCTACGCGTTTACCGATGGTTTGGAGTCTGCAATCTTGCCCGATATACAAGACTGTTTAGCGAGTTCGAATTCCAGCGGGCCTGAGACCGATAATCGCGCCTTTCCATTGGATGATCATATAGACTTTCCGCGGTCGCTCGATCCGATCAAACCTCTTCGCGACACGGTTCTGTCGGCAGGTCAAGCCATCGAGAGTGACAAGCTCACGCAAGCGATTTTGCTTGAAGAGTATTTGGCCAACGGACCCGACTTCACGTATAGTCTTTCGCTGACGCGACAGATCGATCGGACGGTTGATCCGGTCGTCGATTTTTTACTCAATAAACGCAAAGGGCACTGCCAATATTTTGCGTCGGCATTGGCACTTTGGCTTCGTTCGCTCGATATTCCGACACGCGTTGTGATCGGCTTTAGGCCAAGTGAGTACAACGAAGTTGGGAAGTACTTTTTGGTCCAACAGAATCATGCACACGTTTGGGTGGAAGCCTATTTCACCGTCGATGAATTGAAATCTCGATTCCCGTCCCTTCCAGAATGGGTAAAACGCGGAGGTTGGTTGAGATTGGATCCCACGCCTGCTGGAGAAGGCTCCAACGCAGGTGGAACGCTACGAGCGTCATCCGGTCAGACGCTTGGGGCGATGCAAGATCTTTGGGATGAGATGGTTTTGAACATGGACAAATCCAAACAGAGCACACTCCTGTCTTTGTTTGGTGAGTCATCCAGCGTTTCTTATACCGGGATTTGGCAAGTACTTAAGTCTGAAATGGAGCGATTACAAAACAACCCTGTCGTTGGCGATTTTATCACTCTTGATCGTTGGTTTTCATGGCGAATTGCAATGGCGATCACCATTGCGGGATCTGTGTTTGCCTTGTGCTATCGTTTATTGCTCTGGTTTTTCCCAACCTGGATGCTGCGATTCAAGGTCCCGTGGCCCGCTTCAAAAGCGACAACTTCGAAAATTGACTTTTATGATCGAGCAGCCAGAGCATTGAAACGACTTGGCTACGAACGCAAACGTCATGAAACGCCCGAAGAATTCTTGGGGAATACGGCAGCTCAGCTATGCAACGAATCTTTCCAATGGGACGGAGCCATGCTATCGAGACTATTTTACGCTAGACGATTTGGCGGGCTCGCAAAACTGAGCGAGCAGGAACAGGCCAACGTCGATCAGTCAATAAAATCGTTGGAATTGCAAGCATCCCGGATAAAGCGAACCTGGTCTGCGAATTTTAAGTGAATCTCCTTAAGTGCCAGGTCTGATTTCGCCGTTCTCCAACTAGGCTTAAGTTATTCCGGTCGCAAGTGTCAACTGTGGATGGGTGAGTTTGATGAGCGTTGCTTCGGTGGAGTCGCGTGAAACAGGGTTTGATTCCATAGTGGCTGAAAAAACGCCGTTACGTGCTGAACGACAGATTATGTTGTCCTTCTTTGGTTTAGTTCTGCCCGTGATCGCGATGGCACCTGTTTTGTGTTTGACCGCTCAGCAACTTTGGAAGCAACTGCCATTCCGATTCTTTCCGTTATCCATAGCGGTTGGAGTTGCGTACCTTGGTTTCACTTGTGAGTATCGACGGGCGAGCCGCTTGCGATCCATTCTTTCGGCCTTGTTGCTGATGTGTGGGATGGCAATCGCAGTTTGGGGTATGTATTCCCTGTCAACGTCCCGAGTTCACTTAGCCCTGATTGTGGTCGTTTTCGGGTGGGCTTTGGGGGCTTGCGGCGGGACCGCATGGACGCGAGTGTTTGCCATCTGTTTGTTGTTTGCGGTCACGTTCCCTTTGCCGCGCGGGCTTAGCACATTGATCAGTCATTCGTTGCAGGCTGCGGCGGTATGGTTGTGCAGTGGATTTTTAGAAGCGGTTAGCATCCCCAATGTACTTGAATACAGCGTCTTGCGAGTTGAAGGTAAACAACTCTTGGTGCACGAGATATGTCGAGATGCAGGAAGTTGTTTTGCGCTTCTTGCGTTTGCATTTGCATGGTTGACCTATTGGCGTCGTACTTTTTTGGTAGCTCTGCTTGTATCTCTCTCGGTCTTCTTTTGGTCCATGTTTGGCGATTTTGTTCGACTGTTATTGATATCGATTGCTGTCCAGGGGCACTGGCTGGATCTCAATATCGGCTACTCGGCATTGATTCTGAGTTGCGTCGTATTCGGCTTGAACGTTGCTTGCGTGATTGCGTTCGATTCTTCGATGGTCGCCCTTTTCGCTCCCATCGAAGTAGAGCGCGTCTCAAGCACAGCACTTAGCGTATATCGTTGGTGTATCAAGTGGCCGTCGAGTTTTCCTATCCCGGTAACCGTTGGGAGTAGTAAGACATCTATCCACTTAGGACTTGTCGCCGTTTCTAGCCTTATTTGCGGCGCGATTGGTCTAGCCTCCATGTGGGTTTTGTTGATTAGGCCGCAACCGAACAACGAATTAATCGCGATGAGCCGAGGACAGGCGGAGGCACTTGTTGCGGAGGATGTGTTTCCGGAACAACTGGGCAATCTTAAGAGAATAAACTATGCATTTGAGACTCGACCCGAGGGAAGTGTACTCAGCCAATATTCACATGCTTGGCAATTCGATGCGGGAGACACACGAGTGGTGGCGTCTCTCGATTTTCCTAACCCTTGGAATTCACCGCTGAAGGTCTATCAATTCATCGGTTGGAAAATCGAGGAGTCACGAGACATCGAAATGAATACCGATGTTCCTTGGACCATTGAAGCAACGAGAATGACGAATCGATTTGGAGTGACAGCGAATGCTTGGAGTACTATGTTCAACGAAGTGGGTGAGCCATTTCAGGATGAAGATCTGCTTCCAAGAGCTACAATTGTTTCGTTGCTTCGCGGCGATAGATCCAGTGAAATCGTCCCCAGTACTCACTTTCAATTCCGATTATTTTTCGAAACGGGCAGAGAGCTGAGTCAAACTCAGTTCGAACAATACCAAGCTTTGTTTGTGGAAATGTTTGATCGCATTCGCCAACAAATCCTGGCTTCGAAGAGCATTTCAAAGCAGGTGCCATGAAGTCCCTAAGGAGTAAAAAGCCATCCAAAAAGGAGATTAAAGACCCACAAGCGCCGAGCGCCGTTTCGCGTTTGGTGAGTTGGACGCCTTTTTCGTTCGTCGACTTGGCTGGCGAGTTGCTGGAACTTACATCGCTATGGTTCGCGACACGAAAGTGGAATTCGACACTGCTCATGCTGCCCATTGTACTGGTGTTGTTGGCTTTGGGTTCGGTTGTGGCTGTTGGGAAGCTTTCGACGAACAGATCAAAAGTCAAGTGGTACGTTGAACTAGCAGATGAAGCGATCACGCTCGCGACAGAAAAGCCGCCGAACACGGAGTTGCCGCCGAACACGGTGTTGCCGCCAAATCCCAAGGACATTGCAGAGTTTGTCGATATGTTGTTTCGACGTGTTCTACAACTTGAGAACAATAACAAACGTGCGTTATTTCACGTTGCTCTTCAAATGTCTCGCTATGGCAAGGTTTCCGCTGCAAGACCCATCATGGAGAGCTTGGCCCCCACCAAATTTGGCGGCTACGAACCGGCCCACGCTTGGGTGGCCGGCGATATGATACAACGAGCACAGAGCGGCCAATCGATCAACTCAGAGACGCTCAAGCATCATCTCAAGTACGGAGCAATGCGAACCGACGTAAATCCCGCCTTATTGGTGGTCTATGCTCAACTCCTTCAACGCGACAACCAGATCACAGAAGCAGAACAAGTCTTAAAAAAAGCCGCTAAGTTTGAACCAAGACTTTTGCTAAGTTCGATCGCTACTTATATGCGAAACGGAATGGATGGTCAGGCCAAATCGGCAGCAGACTTGCTGGTCGATAGCGTGAAAGACAAATGGACAGGAGAGAAAGCCGACGAAAACTTGTTATTGGCTGCTCAAGGCTATGTGTTGACCAATCGCCTCGACATGGGAATCGAATTGATGCAATCGGGTCTTAAGTTGCGCCCTCAATCGCCCTTGCTTCGGCGCGCGCTATCCGATGCGATGCGTATCAAGTTTCGGACATCGCTGGTAACAAAAGATTCGCAGGTTCAAGTGAATCTGGAATATCTTAATTTTGCAATCGCTTTGGATCCTACCAATGTTGCAATACGGGAAGAACTTGAAATGCTTTCTCAGTTGGGAATCGGCCAAAATGATTCGACCTTAGAGGCCTTGAGGGCTCAGATTGCGGTTAACGGCTCCTCTTTTATTGCCAGGCTTATTCTGGCGGAGTCGTCCCTAGGTGGTCGAGATTTCTCCTCTGCGGTGAATCAATACGAAGTCTTGCTGGCCGAATTTCCAAACATGACGTTGGCCATTAACAATTTGGCAATAATTTATACATTTCTGGATGTACCGCGGAATGACGAAGCCTTGAGCATCATTGATCGAGCTATTGAGATCTCTCCAGACGTTGCTGAATTTCACGATACCCGTGCGGATGTTCTTATCGCATCCGGTCGAAAGAGCGAAGCCGTTGCTAGCTTCGAAGACGCCCTGAAAAAAGCCCCCGAGCGAGAGAACACTCGCGTAAAACTCATCGAACTTCTTGATGAACTTGGCAATCTTGAGCAAGCCCAGCAGCAGCGTGACCAGTTGGCCCAAGTGAAGAAAAACGTCCTAGAAAGACAGGAACAACTGCGAGCCTCGCAACCAGGTGAGAAAAAGTCTGAGTAATTGCGACATTGCGTCCTGTACGATGAATGGTTTACGACAACAATTCAATTCAAAAGAATGCGTCACTTCTTCATTTTAGAGAAGCGAAGAACAGCCTTTTTGTCAGCGTCCACCAAGAATAACAAACCGTTTTCATCAAGTCGAAAGCCAACCACCTTTTCAAGTGCGTTCGCGTATCGAGATTCCTGGTTCATCAATGCAGGTGGCCCTGCGCGTCGGGTCATCGCAAGCGGTCCGAAAACGATCTTCTGCCCCTCGATGGTCGCTTTACCGCCAAAGTTGTTCACGCAAGTGTTCCCTGAAACGGAACCATCTTCGGTCAACTCAAGTGTCGTTTGCGCGTTGTCGATTACACCCTTTCCGGCAATATCTTCGGCTAGCCATTTACCAAACAGCGACGGTTTGGTCACGCCCACAGAATCGCTCTTCGGATTGCTCCAAATTTGATTCCAATCGGCCTTCATATCGACAACCGTCCATCCGTTTTTCGGCGCGACTTCAAGAGCACCAGTTAGCTTGCCGCTGCTCTTGGGATTTGCGTCGTAAGCGTACTCGCGATCCGCATCCGTGTGATGCACGATCAATCCAAAACTAGGCCTAGGATTACCGATCGTCGTATACTCGAGCATCGCCTGGTCGCCGTCGCTGTTACCGAAGCATGCGATCGGTCGGCGGCCGATGAATTGATGAATGCCGACCGGCTTGCCTTCTTTGTCATCGACGAAAAGATGGTCCAGCGTCTTAACAAGCGTTGGCTTACCGTCGCGCAATTCAAATTTTACATTTCCTGTCGAGCCAACGACGTTCTCAGGAGGTATACCGTAAACATCTTCGGACCAAACCCGCATGAAGTCCGCGCCGCCACCGGAGACGATGAATGTCTTAAATCCGTTGGTTCGCAAGTAGCGGAGTAACTCTTGCATCGGCTGATAAGTTAAGTCGGTGTAGGGTTTGCCGAAGCGAGGATGTTTTGCGGTAGCGATCCAGTTCTTTACTTGGCCGTTGAACGCATCGGTTGTCATTCCAGTGTGAGTTAGTGCAAGAATTTGCATTAGGCCATCATGGTGCTTTCCTTCGAGAAGCTTCCCGATGTCGCCTGCTAATGCCGCTTGAACCATTGGGTCGGAGTTCAATGCGGGTTCAAGTGGTGTCCGCCGCTTGATATCGTCCAATGCAAATGCGGCTTGGAAAGGGATTGGATTCTCGCACCACAAACAACCGTCATTGTCGAAAACGGCGATGCGTTCAGGTTCGGGTACAAACTCCGACGTACCAACTTGGATGACTTTCTCGACGAACGCCACGATACTCTTTTTTGCCGCCGTTTCATTCCACGACGGAAGTGGATCCTGGCTCAAAGCCTGCGAGGCGAAAACTAAGACAAGCAGAGTTTGGATGGTAGTTCTAAAGGCAGGTTTTTTCATGGCTTGGTTAGATTTGAGTGTCGATATGGTAATGTCGATATGGTGATGGTGCCGAGCTCGCCTGCTAGCGAGACTCATGAGATGTGCACGGAATATCACTTTCGATGTGCTCAGTGTACCAAAAAACCAAACAGCAACCGCTTTTCCAGTCGGCTAGAATATCGCATGGTTGCTGATCGTTGCAGCCTCTAAGATTTTTTCTTGAGTCGCTTCTTCGCGTGAAAAAAGTGCGGTTTGGCGGCCTTCGCTGAGAACCATGATCCGATCGCTGAGCGTCAATAACTCTGGCATCTCGCTGCTGGTAACGATCACACCCAGCCCCTCAGCGCACAATTGTCGAATGATTCGATACAGCTCCGCCTTGGCTCCTACATCCACGCCACGAGTTGGGTCATCCAGCAATAAAATCTTCGGCTTGGTCAAAAGCCATCGACCAATAATGCACTTCTGTTGATTGCCACCGCTAAGACTCGTGATTGCGGCTTGCAACCCTGCCGCTTTGATTTGCAGTTTGTCTACCATTGAGATCGCTGCGGACCGTTCTAATCTTCCGTTGACCGCCAAGCCACGCCGCATGGAGGCTAGTTCGCATAACGTAATATTCCGGCCAACATTCATGGCCGTAAAGATTCCAAGCCGCTTTCGATCTTCGGTGACCAAAGCCATGCCTGCAGCAAGTGCTTCGGATGGGTGACGGGGGCGAATGGGACGATCCTCGATATGTATTTGCCCAGACGGCACAATCGGTGCTGCACCAAAAAGGCATTCGAGCAACTCGGTTCGTCCTGCTCCCATCAACCCAGCAATTCCGAGCACTTCCCCTTGATACAAGTCAAACGAAATATCCTTGAGTCGATAGCCGCGGGCGTGTCCTGGCCAAGCTAAAGACAACTCGCGCACGGACAGGAGCCGTTTACCTCGCGACTGCTTCTCCCCAAGGTCCAACGATTCGATTTCGCGCCCGACCATCAAGCGAGTAATCTCACGTGCATTCGTTTCTGGCGTATTCAACTGAGCGATAAACCGTCCATCGCGTAGAACCACGATCCGATTCGACAAATGAAAGACTTCATCCATTTTGTGCGAAATGTACAGTATCGTTGTTCCCCGTTCGCGAAGTTTTGCGATGACTCGAACCAAACGAGCGACTTCGGATTCGGTAAGGGCGCTCGTCGGCTCATCCATGACCAAGATACGACTATTGAGGCTGAGGGCTTTCGCAATCTCAACCAATTGCTGGTCGCCCACACGCAGAGTGCCCGCAAGTTCCGACGGCGACACACTGCATTCTAACTGAGAGAGCAACGCGCCCGCTTCGCGCTGCATCGCACGGTCATCGCGGAACAAGAACGCTGTTCTCTTCTCCCGTCCCAAGAATACGTTCGCCGCCACCGACAACTGTTCGACCAAGTTCAACTCTTGGTGAATGATACTGATGCCAGCCTCTTCGGCACCGCGAGTCCCCGTGAATCGGACGTGTTTGCCATCGATTGCAAGCGTGCCATCGTAGTCGGTAATAACACCCGACAAGATTTTCATCAGGGTGCTCTTTCCAGCTCCATTCTCTCCGCAGATGGCAATCAATTCGCCTGGTTTCACATCGAAGCTCACGTCATCCAGGGCTTGGACCGACGCAAAACGCTTGCCGATTCCTCGCATCGATACGATTGAATCTGTTGAATCGATTGAATCGGTTTTGGCTGCATCGGTTTCGACCATGGCTGTTGCCTAACTCTTCTTCTCGGACATGGTCTCCCAAACGCCGCGAGCGACTAAGAGTCCACCGACCACCAAGCCTGCGACAATCGCATGTGCAGGTGTGTACCACGTCTGCTTGCCAAAGAACAACAGCATCAGGAGTCCCGCTAAAATGGACAATACAGGAATGATGGACCAGCCAATCGCGTTGTTGAAGTAGCGATTGACGATGGCTTTTTGTCCGCGTTGACTAAACGTCACAGCCAAGACAACGACGA
>Ga0194045_1000407_pt1 | contig 14054 bp, 6 predicted proteins | sample JunL6211m_MetaG_FD_161686 | JGI IMG/M metagenome (GOLD analysis project Ga0194045, IMG submission 161686) | Anoxic zone freshwater microbial communities from boreal shield lake in IISD Experimental Lakes Area, Ontario, Canada - Jun2016-L626-11m | ecosystem: Environmental > Aquatic > Freshwater >...
TTCTTAATCGTTACCAACAAATCTAGATCAAGATCATGAGCTCCCGGGGTTTCAACAAAAACGACAAAGCCTTCCAAGGTCTTTTTGAGGAGCGGGATTCTTCCATCCATCAATGCAGAACTTGCCTGGCCCAAACCGCAACCAAGCAAAATGTTCATCCCAGGTTTTTCTGTTTGAAATGCAAACCGTATTTTTAACTTAGCAAGGCTGGACTCCACTTTTCCATTGATAAGAACTGAACTAGGGGGCAGAGGCTTTATTTCCACCTGCTGTTCCTTCAGCTTTAACAACTCATCCAACAACTCTTGATATTTTTCAGGGGGCAGCACCACCATTTTAGGTAATAACCTAAGGCTATCTGCTGCTTGCTCACAAAGCACCATAATCGCACCCGCAGGCGCCTGCCAAAAAGAAACGGTCTTTTTATCCGACACTGTATTACTTGTTGCTTTTGCTTTTTCGATACTTTTTGCTGGAATGGGTATAGACGGATCTTGAGCCCCTGCATTAGCTACTGCAATTACTAGCACCAAAGTTGTAATGATTCTGTTCAAAGAATACCCCGGCATTCGAAAGACCATACCTTTAATAATTCTAACTCATTTTTTCACATTGTGCTGTTAAGAAATGGAATAACCCAACCAAGCGAGGTGGTAAGCCTGTTGGCCTTTTCATAATCAGCAAAAACCAACCCCCTAAAACCATAAATTATAACGGTAATATCAATATTGTGGGTTATAAGGTCTACCCCCTTCATGTTAAACTGCACCTAATATTTTTAAACAACAAGGAGCATAATCGCCATGGGATCTGTATTTGATTTTGGCGCCAAGGGCGATGGGGTTACAGATGATACCATTGCAATTCAACATGCAGTCGAAAAATCCGGGGGAGACGTTTTGTTCCCCAAAGGATCTTATCTGATCACCAAACCCATTCGGATAATGCTAGGCAACACCGGGCCCCATGGATTTCGTTCCGAGGGAGGAACCGCACGAGTTTTAATGAGAGGGGCAGGGCCTGCATTTCAAATCATTGGTACCCATCAGAAATCTGCGCTTCCTGAACATATCTCCACCAATTTATGGATCAAAGAAAGAATGCCCCTATTTCAAGATCTTGAAATCACAGGGGATCATCCCGAAGCCGATGGCATTTCCTGCGAAGGTTCCATGCAACCCACCTTCAAAAGTCTCTTGATTAGAAAATGCAGAAACGCTCTTCATCTCCGCATCCGTGATCGAAATGTAATTGTTTCTGATTGCCATATTTTCGACAACTCAGGCATTGGCATTTTCATGGATAAAATTAACCTTCATCAAATCAATATCACAGGCAATCACATCAGCTATTGCAAACGCGGAGGTGTTGTTGTTCGAGAAAGCGAAATCCGCAATATTCAAATTGTTGGCAATGATATCGAATATAATTTCGACCCACTCGAATCCGATTCCAACGATATCCTTTTCGATTGCAGAAAAGGCACCGTGCGCGAAGGAACTATTGCAGGCAACACCATTCAAGCAAAGGGCAGCCCAGGTGGTGCAAATATCCGCTTCCTAGGTGTTGGAAAAGATAACCCTAACGCTGTGGGGCTATTGGCAATTTCAGGAAATCTGATCGGCAGCCAAGAAACCGCAATCCACATCAATGCAGGAAGAAGTATCGTTATTTCGGGTAACAGCATTTACAGCGGGTATCATCATTCGCTTTTATTAGAGGATTCCGAACATCTCGTGATCGGTTCCAATAGCATTGATCATAACCCCGAATATAAAGGGAATTCCACCGATGCCATCGTAGTCTCTGCCTGCAGAAATCTGCAATTCACAGGGAACATAGTGCAGCATACAAGGCCTGCGGAAATCCCAGTCGAAGCCACCTTGGCGATAACCGATTCCACCAATGTTCAAATATCTTCCTGCCAGTTTCATCAGGTACGAAAACGAGGGATTCTTTTAAGCAACAGCTCCATGGTTCGGGTGAGCGGTTGCCTTTTTACATCTGGAAAAGAACAGGCTGATTTCATCACCTCTGTAGATGTGGATGAAAAATCTAAGAAAGTAATGCTAAGCGATAACTTTTTCGCCAAGGGCAATAAAGGGAACTTCAACCTACCTTTGCATGCTGGGCAGGCTTCAAACAATATATCGTCTGATTAATCTTGAAGTGAAGTAGCAACCACCTGTGATTTGGTTTTTTTACCTGCGAGGTCAACCAATGCGAGTTTTACTTTTGCCTGGGCACCCTCCCAAGGAAAATTAGTTTCCTCTAGCACAACACACCCACCAAATATCGGGGAAAGGGTATCGCGTTTTTTCATCAACACCCAGCGAGATCCCCCATTCTTGTATGATTCCATTAATTTTTCTTCGGAATGGAACTCGGGCATTGGTGCTTTATTACCAAGATAAAACACAGCTTCTCGGGTTTTATACAAACACAACCCACCTGGGTTCGAAACGGTAAACGCCTGAACCTGTTTAAGGAATTCCTTCTGGGTTCGATAAGCCTCTGCTGCAGGAAAAAAACCCTGAAAAAGGTAAACCATCAGAAACGATGCAAACCATCCGCTACATAAGAACCATGCATTCATTTCTTTTTTACAAGCCGCCCAATATCCGATTGCAAGCGTCGATATTGCCATCAATCCAAAAATCAAACTATAAGGCAACTGGGGCAAAGTATTCCAAGGGTAGGGCAGTATGTTTTCTGCAGGCACCAACAAACCCAACATGCTTGCAACAACCCCTAACAACAAATAAGAACTCGCCTTAAACAAAAATCCAGCCCACTTGTTTAACTTCGAATACTCTGTTGCAAACAACGAAGCAATCAATATCGCAGCACCAGGCAACACAGGCAACAGATAATAGCTTCTTCGCGAGCTTGCCAAGGTGAAAAAAACAAACATCGAAATGAAGTACACCATTGCAAATAAATCAGACTTCTTATCCTTCAATCCCCCCTTGGGTTTTGAAAACGCCTGAACCAAAGCTGCAGGCAAAAATAGAGACCAAGGCGCAAGCAAAGTAAAAATCACACCAAAGTAAAGATAAATCGGCCCGATATGATTCACTGGGTTATAAAACCGCCTGATATTTTCACGCCAGACCATGCTCAAGCCTTCGCCATTCCCAAACCATCCCAGCGAAATTAAAAAGGGAGCAAGGTACACCAGAATTGCAATTGGTAGCGCTATCAAAGTACGCCATTGAAATAGCCACGCATTTGCCTTAAAGCAATTGACCACAATCAAAGAGGGTTTGGATGCGGCTAAAATCATCACCCGATTTTGTGCCAGACTATATATCCCTGCAACAAGCAAAGGCAAAGCGAACCCAAGCAGGCCCTTGGTTAATGAAGTTAAAGCCATCACGAGCCAGAAGCCCAACACCCACCAGCCTTGAGGTTTTTTTTCATACACAAGAAAAAGATATAACGCAACCAAGATGCCCGCGATGTTTTCAAGATCTGTCGAAGCATGACGTGAGAAAAAAACAAAGCTGTAACTGGTGCCTAAGATGATGCACGAATAGATCGCAGTTTTTTGATCATAAAGCCGCAGCGCTATCAGCATGGTAAACAAAACGCTGATCATACCGGATATTGCACTAGGCAACCTGCATGCCAACTCGTCCATGGTACCCGTGCACCAAGAGGAAAAAATCACGAGCCAGTAAGAGGCAAGGGGTTTATCGTAATAGGTATTGCCATTGATGGTGGGGAGAAAATACTGTTTGCTTTCTAACATTTCGCGAGGGATCTGGGCCCAGCGCAATTCTTCGGACCATAAAGCCCTGCCACCCAGTTGAACAAAATACAGCAACCCAAAAAAGCATAATAGCAACAACATCAGGAACCATGATTTCATTTCATAGCTTTTGAATGATTCAAAATTTCCCGACTGATTCTTGCCCATTGCTTCCTGCAGGAGATCGCCTTAATTGTTGGGTATGCAAAGCTTAATCAGAACCATGGTTTTAAGGTAGATCAACATGCATAGGTTGTTGAAAAAAGCCTCTTTTGCAACAATTCTTTAACTGCGTAAATCCCATATAAATAAAACAATGATTATTGTTTACCGGCGATCAGGGGACAAAAAATGAAAAGAAGCTTGAGAATTGCGTTCTTCATAATGATGGCGTTTGGAGGTTTTTACCTTTCCCGGGGATGGGCGACTAAAGGGCCAGCCACGATTATTTTTGAATCTTGCACCTTCATTACAGGCTTTTTTGGACTCTGTGCTTTAGGAGTTCTTGCGTTACTTTCTAAAAAAAGTAACCACCAATAAGCCTATCTATCCATTGCAGTAGACAAAATTAATCAGCGATGAAAAGCAAAGTCACGAAGAGGGCGGCGAAGGCATAAGGTTAGCCACGGAATTAAGAAAGGTCAGAATAACAAGCATAAGCATTTGCCACGTACCAACACGGAAGGAAAACAGTTCTTTCAGAGCCGGATGCGGAAGCGACGGCGTATTGTCTAAGGATGCTGGAGGCATTCGGCAGCAACACAAGAAATCAAAAGGGTCAGATCTTTTTTTTACATACCACCATCTCATCTACTTCTGGCTCTGAAAGAATTTGTGGGTAAGAGTGAGCGTCTCTTGTTTTCTATGATGGGAGTCAAAAGAAAACCCCACCCACTTCAATGAGGTGGATGGGGTAAGGATTGTTTCAAAGTCGCTCACTTGTTAGCCCACAAAGACGCCATTGGTGTTGGTGGGGTCGCCACTAAAGAACGAGAATAGCAAGTCTAAGTTAGGGAAATTAAAGCCATTAACCTGAGGGCCACCGCCTAGGCCAGCGCCGGTAATCAAATCAAGAATCCCATCGAAGTTGCCATCGCTAACGCCAACACGAACACCGCCTGTGAAGTCTTCTGCGTAGGCCATGAATTGTGAAAGTAATGCGCCGGTGTAAGGGTTCCAAACTGCAACGACGGGTGCTCCACCAGCCCCAGCGCCGGTGATAACTTCGAGGGTCCCATTGTTTCCTATATCGCCTGCTGCGACGAATACGCCGCCGGTGAATGTTACTGGAAATGCATACCATTGGCTGATTACAGCGTTTGTTCTGCCATCAAAAATTTTGACATGGGGGGCGGCGCCTGGGCCAGCACCGGTTACAATATCAAGAGTTCCATCACCATTGAAATCGAGAGCTGCGACAGTAACCCCGCCTTTGAAATTTGCGGAATAAGCAAAGAAGGAAGTAAGGACGGAGAAGTTTACGCCATTGAAGACACGAACTTCGGGGCCACCGCCTGCGCCAGCGCCTGCGATGATGTCTAAGATGCCATCACCGTTCACATCACGAGCTGCGATGAAAACACCACCGGTAAAATTAGGATCAAAAGCGAAGAAAGATTTAATTGTAGCGCCAGTTTGGGAATCAATAATTGCGATGGCAGGTCCGCCACCTGGCCCTGCAGCAGCAACCACATCAGCAAAACCATCGTTATTAAAATCGCCAGAGGTCACATGAATCTCACCTGTGAATCCTGGAAAAGGAACAATAGTTTTGATAGGCACGCCGGTGCTTGGATTAGTTATGTTGACCGTGCTGGATCCACCTGAAGAAGATGAAATTCCTGTAACCAAGGGGAATGGCACGATAACAGGGGTTGGCGTAGGGGTATTACCGGTAATTGTTGAAAGACGAAAACCCACATCGTTATCTTCGCGCAGTGCAACAACATTGCTATAACATGATTTTTGAAGGGTGATGGGTCCCCCCGCCCAGAATCCACCACGAAGCCCCCGGAATAATGAAGGCGTTCCGTTTAAATCATTCCATTGGTAAAGAATGCCACCCTGACTTAATGTGCCATAAAAGGATGGACTTCCCGCAAACGAATTTACATCGCTGATGTAGTTCTGGGTTGGATAATAAGTTGCTACCTGTGTTACAGAATAAAGGACTCCCTGAATATAATTTGCATTATTGGTGCCAGTGGAACTTACGATGTTCGTTGGCATTGCATCCGTTTGTGTTGGGTAGACATAATAGCCAGGCGAGTTGGCGCCATTTTTGATGGGCGAATAGTAGGATGATTTATACCATTCATCTTCGGAAGGGATGAAAAAAGTAGGAGTAGCGCCGGTGTTCGGATTGGTTACGTTCCTAGCAACCGCAGTACCGTCGGTGGACTGTGTGAGATTATAAGCCCCGTTTTCGGTTGTTCTGCTATTTTGACCACCTGTTGGCTGCCCATTGGCCATCCAGTTAGCAAAGCGAGCTGAATCAAACCAACTCACATAGGCAATCGGCCTATTGGAACTGTTCCCATCATTATTCATAACGCTATAGGAATAACTTCCAGAAGTGCCTGCCCGATTGATACCAGAAATATTAAAATCCGTTGCCATTTTCGGGTTATAAAGCCCGTTGGGATCTGATGAAGCGATGGCATTTAGAAAAGCAGTATATTGACCAATTGTCACATCATATTTGGCAATCGAATAATTATAAGCCACATCGCCAAAACCAGTGCTGTCAGCTAAATTGCCTGCATTGCCCACTGGCACCATATCGATGGTAACAGGTTCAACAACTGGCGCTGGTCTTGAAAGACGAAAGCCTCCGTTGGGTGCCTCGTCAGTTATGCTTACACCCAGGCGATACCCGGATTGCAGATAGGATGAAAATGAAGTCCATGCACCGCCTCTTAATATTATTCCAGTGTTGCCATTACTTCCCAAAATTTCCCAGAGATTGCCGTTTTGATCAAAGGAACCGTAGTAACTTGCTGAACCCGACATTGCGCCAATATTTGTCAGGTAATTTTGAGTGGGATCAATCAGGGGTTGTTGTGTAACAGTCATTGCCCCAGTAGAAAAAATATAGTTCACAAGATTTGAACCACTGCCAATCGTATTGTTAGGAATTGAATCACTTTGAGTGGCGAAGGAATAATAGCCGGGTGCTCCGTTTTTGTTGAGGGAGTAGTAGGCGGATTTATACCATTCATTTTCGGTAGGAAGAAAATATGTTGGAGTAGCCCCAGTATTGGGATTGATTGCGTTTCTAGGGGCTGTAGTAAGTCCGATATCTTGAGTAAGGTTATAAGCACCATTTTCTGTGGTGCTGGAATTTTGCGTCCCTGTTGGTTTCCCATTGGCCATCCAGTTGGCAAAGCGGGCAGCATCATACCAATTTACAAAAGCTATAGGGCGATTTTCCGGGCTATCAGCTCCGATGGGCTTAAAAGCGCCATTTGGCCCCAAGACCGAATAGGTATACGATCCCGAAGCGCCCGATCGAAGAATACCAGCCACGGTATTACCGGCAGAGCCATTCATGGCGGTGTTGTAGAGTTCAGGATAATTAAAAAGGCCAGTTGGATTTGTGCTAGCAACTGCATTTAAAAATGCGGTGTACTCTCCGATAGTAACTTCATACTTGCCGATCTGAAATTCTTGATCAACCCTGCCATAGCCGGTTGCGGGGTCTGCAGCATTGTTAGGATTCCCCACGGTCACCATGATCATATCGTTGGTGTTGGAAAGTGCGGGAGTGATTCTTTCTTCTAGGCCAAAAAGTTCGGGTTTTGAATAGACAATTTTTTTGAAAGAATGTTTTAACGCTAATGCCTTGAAAATCTTTTTAAATATCATTGCTTTCCCTTTATAGAGCTTAGAGCTAGACCCTCCTCAAATGAGGGCTATACTATTGTTAAAAAAAAGCATTTTAAAAGCAACAAAAAACAACCCTAATTGTCAGCCCAGTCCACCTATTTTATTTCGAATTATAGCAATTATCGGAGTTGCTCAAGCTGTTTTTTAAGTCTAATTAGCGCTTAAAAGCTAAATTTCTTGAGGGCATTAAATAAAACTGGTGGAGCTTTGGTGAAAATAAAAACCCATGGACTGCGTTTGATAGGGCGCTTGTTTTTGAATTATGGGAGATAAAAAAGCGGCAGAAGCAGAAGAATAGCCACGGATTAACACGGAACTACACGGAAGGAAGACCAAGCAGAAGCATTTGCCACGGACGAACACGGAATTTCACAGAAATAAGCAGAAGCAGAATAAGCCACGGAAGGAAGAAAAGGCAAAGGCAGAAGCATTTGCCACGGATTAACACGGAATTTCACGGAAAAGACAGAAGCAGAGACACGGAAAGAAGACACTGGCTTCAGAGCCGGATGCGTTAGCGACGGTGTAAATATACTGTTTGGAAAGGGCCCCTTCGACAGGCTCAGGGCCCGGGGTTCCTTCGGTACGGTCAGTGAGCTTGCCAGCGGTGAGCCAGCCGAACCCGTCGAACTTGCCGTTTAAATCAGGGACCGGGAAATCCTTGCGGTACGCTTGAATTTGCCCTGAAGGGGCAAAATAAGATAGCCCAGGGCAACGCCCTGGGAAAATGGCCCAATAAAACCCCCGCCCTGAAAGGGCGAGAGGCGTTGTTGAGTGATTATCGCCCCCTTTCAGGGCTTATTTGATGGGGGATTTATTACCCGGGGTTGCGCTCCGCTTCCAACCCGGGCTATCCCTATTTCGCCCCTTTGGGACTTAGGAACCACCGCCTGTCATTCTCAGCGTTTGCTTAGGATCCATGGATATTAAATGCCAAGAATGGAACTCCGCATGCGCGAAGTTGACTTTAAAGCGGGTGCAAGATCTAAAGGTTCAAATGGAGGAGTTGCAGTGGGGCTTCCCCATCGCAACTACTCTGTCTTTAAACAAACCCCATATCAATCAATGTAAGTAAAAAGAATAGACCCACCCAGCAGCGCAGTGGGTGGGCTTAAAGGCAGTAAACAAAAGTGGTGAAAAATATAACCCCGGGCTAGCGAAGCGAAGGGCCCTTTTCCCGGAGGGAAGAGGGTTGGGAGTTGGGGGAAGAAAAAAAGTAAAAGTAAAAGAAAGCAAGTTGGTGTAAGAAGAAGAGGAGAGAGGGTTGGGAGTTGGGGGAAAAGAAATTAAAAAGAAAGCAAAAACAAAAGATGGGAGTAATCAAGCTGCGAACTTCCCAAAGCCAAAGATTATTTTGATTCTTGCTGATGATGTTGGGGGTATATTAATAATGCTTCATTCATTGTGGTTTGTTAATTAGTTGGATTGCAGTCAGAAAGAAGAGCGAAAGCTGCACAAACAAAACCTCGACTGCAAAACCCTAAGCCTTGTTCACGCCTTAACTACATTCCCTTTTGGATAACGATCATGCGAACTTTGAACTTTTATATCGCTGTGTTGATTGGATGCACCATGGTAAGTGGTGCGGAAAAAATTACTGTTGAATGGCCCCAAGCTGCAGGCCCAAACGGTAACTGGCACAGTGCTGTTTCTGATGCACCCACCCATTGGAGCGTTGCACGGGGTGAGAATATTCGCTGGCTCACCAAATTGCCAAATGCAGGGCAAGGAGGAATTGCAATCGCAGGAGACAAGCTTTTTCTAACCACCTTTGTCGAGCAAGATGATAAAGCAAAGCGGCAGAGCAATAACATTCTTGGCCATGCTGTTGATCGGGGCATGGGAAAAATACTTTGGTCGGTAAATCTTCAAGGAGGTCGGGTTAGCCCTCAACTTTATGCATTCAGCGATTCCACTTCATGGTCTCCAATCTGTGATGAGAAATATGTATGGTTCTTTAACGCTTCAGGCGAGATGGGATGCTGGGATCATCAAGGGAAAGAAGTTTGGCGCAGGAGTTTCCGCACCCAGCCAGATAAGTATCCTTTCAATCGCCAAAGCGAACCGATTCTTTATCAAGACCTAATCATCACGGTGGAACCAATTTCCAAAGATTCCCCAAGCTATGATGCGAAAAAAGATGACTGGAACTATTTGCATGGGATTGATCGATTTACCGGGAAGGTTCGTTGGATCGCAGAAGATTCGTGCACCTTTTATTGCACGCCCTGCTTTGGGCATTTGCCCGATGGTCGCCCTGCAATTGTGCAAGGTCGTGGCGGGCCTCATGGCGTTCCTGAAAAACCAATTGGCATCAGCATGACCAGCCTCGCCAAGGGTGAAGAAGGTAAAACCATCTGGCGCTTTACCCCCGAGGCAAAACCCGGTGCGCCTGTTGATGGCACAACATGGATGGCGCTTTACACCAATGTATGGGATGCAAAATATGTTTACTGGTTTCGCAGTGCGCCTGAAGAGAGCCATATTGTCCTTGATAGCGCTACGGGAAAATTAGTTCGTGAACAATCATTGGTAAAACCTGTTGATATTAGGCTGTGGAGCAACGAAAAGAAAAACTACGAATTAAGAGAGAAGGTAAGCCTGAGGGAAGTAGCGGACCCTGCGTTTCCACTTAAGGCGGGTGAGGTGCTTCATGTGTTGCCCCAATGGCATACGAATGCTGTAGCGAATGGCTGGCATTGGTTTGTCTGCTCGACAAATAATCGCCGTAATGGTTATGCGCCGAAAGGCCATAGTGGCCCGCCTAACAGCCTTGGAAGAGTTCATGCGGAAAGTGGGAAGGTGGAGTATTTACAACTGCCCGTAGGTGTTGATCGCAAAACGGGTGAAGCAGATCAATTCATTTATAATCGCGCATTGAAGACTAAAACCGTTGATAATCAAGACCGTGAAATTGCTGATGAAGAACGCTCTCGAACCGATGGCTGGCAAGTGAATGCATTCTTCCCAACGCCCATCGTGCTTGGAGAAAAACTTTACATCACCACCATGCTTGGCATTACTTATGTGATCGATACCAAGGCCGCGGTGCTGGATCAAAAAGCGATTATTGCAGTTAATGATCTTGGCCCCTTGGGCGATACCTGGAGCCTTAGTGGCCCTTCGTATGCCAAGGGATTGTTGTACCATCGTAGCGCCAAGGAATTGGTAGCAATCGAAAAGAAGTAAAGTTTGTTATCTAAACGGAGATTGAAGGATGATGAAATATCAATTCCTAGCGGTGCTTGTATTGCTGATAAAGCTTTGCAGCATTAGTGCAGCAGAACCTGGGCTTGTGATCGAGGGCAAAGAAGGAATAGGCAAAGGCCAGCACATTGTTTTTGTAACGGGTGAGGAGTATTACCGATCCGAGGAAGGGATGAGCATGTTTGCCAAGATCCTTTCGCAACATCATGGATTCAAATGCACCGTGCTCTTTGCGATAGATCCTGTAACCGGGTTCATCAATGCCAACAAAGCGAATAATATCCCCGGTTTGGAAGCTCTTAAAAGCGCAGATCTTATGGTGATGTTTGCCCGCTTTCGTGAACTGCCTGATGCAGACATGAAGCATATCGTTGATTATGTCAATGCTGGGAAACCTGTTTTGGGTATTCGAAATGCAACCCATGCGTTTCGTTATTCTGCCAACAGCACTAGCCCCTATAAGAGTTGGGATTTTCAAAGCAAGGCTTGGCCGGGTGGGTTTGGTCAGCAGATTCTGGGCGATACTTGGATTGCACATTATGGCAAATTCCAGAAGGAAGCAACCTTGGCGACAGTAGTCAGCAGCCAGAGAAACAATCCCGTTCTTCGTGGTGTTGCAGATACGATTTTCTGCCATACGGATGTAAACTCGGTTGAACGATTGACGCCGAAGGATCTGGTATTGATGCAAGGGCAGGTTCTATCCGGCCTAAATCCGATGGATCCCCCGGTAACAGACAAGCGCAAAGATGTTCGGATGCCATTTGCCTGGTTCAAAACCTATACCGCACCATCAGGTAAAGAGGGGCGATCTTTCACCACAACAGCAGGTGCATCCTTGGATTGGCAGAGTGAAGATCTCAGGCGGTTGATGGTGAATGCAATCTATTCGCTAACCGGGCATGAGAAAGATATTCCAGAGAAATCGAATGTCAACTTCGTAGGGGAGTATAAACCAAAACCCACGGGTGCATTATCCAACGAAGCTTGGACTGCATTGAAACTGACACCCGCAACCTTTGCAATCAAAGCGAAACCCTAGGCAAAGAAAATAATAATCATGAAAATAAACATATGCATGATCACGGTGGTCCTTTTGTTGCAGGTTGGTCAGCTAAATGCAGCAGACACGGTTACAAAGAAACCAAACATTGTTGTCATCCTTGCGGATGATCTTGGGTTTTCAGATCTTGGGTGCTATGGTGGCGAGATACGCACGCCCAACCTTGATTCGCTTGCAAAGCAAGGAGTGCGATTCACCCAGACTTATAATTCCAGTCGTTGCTGCCCATCACGGGCAAGCTTATTAACCGGGCTTTATCCCCATCAAGCAGGGATAGGCAGGTTTGTAGGAAATCCAAAAGCTGCACCGCCTGGATATCAAGGCCGCTTAGCAGATCGATGCGTAACACTCGCAGAGGTTCTTAAACCTGCGGGCTATGGTTCATACGCCTGTGGGAAATGGCATGTGAATGATCCTGGCCCCATCGCCCGGGGTTTTGATGAGTTTTATGGTTTCAATCATGGCTATGCCGTCGATTCTTGGGAACCTGCAATGATGATAAGGTTGCCTGAGGATAGACCAAAGCGGACCTATGCCCCGGGCGAATATTTCGCAACCAATGCCATCACCGATCATGCCCTCGATTTTCTTGATATCGCACGCAAGCGTAAACAACCCTACTTGCTTTATGTTGGTTATCAAGCAGCACACTTTCCTGTTCAAGCACCAATAAAGCTTACCGAAAGTTATGTCGCAACTTACGAACGCGGGTGGGATGTACTTCGTGCTGAACGCCTGCAACGCATGAAGCAACTTGGACTGGTTGACGAAAAGCTTACCCTCCCAAAACTTAGCCCCATCGATAGGCCCGATATCGCCAAAAGAATTGGATCCATGACAAAAGATGGCATCAACCCAGCCTGGGATTCCCTTGATAAACCACGCAGGGCAGACCTTGCACGACGCATGGCTGTTTATGCCGCTATGGTTGAAAATATGGATAGCAACATTGGGCGATTGGTGCAATCACTACGAGAGCATGGCGAATTGGAGAACACCCTTTTACTATTCACCAGCGATAATGGCGCCTGTGCAGAGTGGGATCCCTTTGGGTTTGATATGAATCCGAAAAAGTTTGTTAATCCAAAGGCGGGCCATGGTATCGATGGTGGGACACAAGCCCTACCCAATGTATTGCATGAGGGAGAAGACCTTTTAAAGATGGGCGGCCCGGGCAGCATGTTTAGCTATGGTTGTTCCTGGGCTAATTTAAGCAACACCCCTCTTTCACTTTACAAACATTACGCAAGCGAAGGTGGCATTCACTCGCCTATGATCGCTCATTGGCCCGCACAAATTCAAAAACCCGGTGGCGTTCGTGAGCACCTTTCGCATTTGATGGATATCAGTGCAACCTGCGTGGAAATTTCCGGAGCAACCTATCCCAAGACATTTCAAGGCCATGATATTCTTCCTCTTGAAGGTAGAAGCTTAGTGCCTGCGTTCCTTAATGAAGCACCCAGACCACGCACTTTGATTTTCGAGCATGAGCATAATGGTGCAATCCGGGATGGCGATTGGAAGCTCGTGGGCAACGATGGTTTGAATCGAGATGGCATTCGCCCGGGCAGTAAGTGGAAACTTTTTAATCTGCGCAATGACCCTGCAGAGCTTGATAACCTAGCTGAAAAAGAACCTGCGCGGGCGAAAGATCTGAGCCAGCGCTTTTTGGAAGAAGCTAAGCGCACTCTGGTTTTGCCCTCGCCCTGATGATCTAAACACACCAAGAAGTCGTAAAAGATTGAAGCTTTTACACTGATAATTAGTTATACTCGAATATATTCATAGCTTCGAAGTTGGAATGAAGAAAGAGAATCTCACCTTGAAATATATATTTGCAATCGCTTTAACTTTTATGGTCTTGAAACCTGCTTTTGCGGAGGATGTATCCTTCAATCGTGATGTAAGGCCGATCCTTTCTGATAAATGTTTTTCCTGCCATGGTTTTGACCCCAAGACCCGCAAGGCAAATCTGCGACTTGATACGGTTGAAGGAGCAACTGCAAAGATTAAGGGCGGGCACGCAATCGTTCCAGGTGATCTTAAAAAAAGTGAAGCATGGTTGCGAATCATCAGTGAAGAAAAGGGCGAAGTAATGCCCCCTCCCAAATCAAATAAAACCCTGACCAAGATTGAAAAAGA
>Ga0194045_1000408_pt1 | contig 14049 bp, 21 predicted proteins | sample JunL6211m_MetaG_FD_161686 | JGI IMG/M metagenome (GOLD analysis project Ga0194045, IMG submission 161686) | Anoxic zone freshwater microbial communities from boreal shield lake in IISD Experimental Lakes Area, Ontario, Canada - Jun2016-L626-11m | ecosystem: Environmental > Aquatic > Freshwater >...
AATTAAATGTGTTATGTGATTTTTCATAAGTTTAGTTTTAGTTTAGTGGACAGTAGGCAGAATTAACTACCTACTGCGATCACAGTTTCTACAATGAATAAAAAAGTTCTTTACTTTTTTCATTCTTTTCAGCCAACCAATTGGCTATTTTCTTGGATGACCATTTACCCAACATATGGAAGGTCATGAAATACTTGTCAGAGTTATACTTACTCTGAACAAGAACTTTCAATGTCTTATTTACTGCCATACTAATACATTTTTAGTGTTAGCACGTTGTTCTCTTCTTAGTTCATCAGAACCTTTCATAAAGAACTTTTTTGATGTCTTCATTACTGAAGTTACATGTTCTGCACCTGGCAGACAACATAAGAATTTCTCTAGTTCTACTGGAGCTGTTCTTCTTCTTGTTTTACTTTTTTGCATAATCTTGTTTTTAAATTAGTTTTCTTATTTATCCTATTCTGCACCCTCATATCTAAAAAGACTATAGAGAGAGAAACAACTTAATCATATACTATATATAGAGAGAAACCTAATACTGCTATAAAGTAACAAGTAATACCTAATGGGTCATGTGATGAATTATGACTCATAAATGGTACTGTTACTAATAAGAATAGTGCATAACCTGTTAAGCAACAGAGTATAAACTTCACAAGTTTATTTATAGCTATCTTCATGATACTTGGTTTTTGTCATTTTTACTTTTGTTTTTTAGATGAAGAAAGGGTTCTATGAGAGGTGTTAACCAATCTCCCTCTCTCTATCAAAAAACTTAACTAGTTGGTACTCAATACTTGAGTCTACTTTACTCACAGGGTGGAGACAAAGAATTGAGGGCTTTTACACCCTCATTTATCTTCTTATCCAGCAAAGTTTGCGTTACCTTGCTTAGCAGCAGCGTTGAATGCAGCAACCTCTTCCACATTATCGTGGCTTATGATTGTATCAAACAACTGAGAAGCAGCATCATAACGAGTGTATCTAAGAATACGCTCACCTTGCACTGTCAATTCAGGTCCTTCTGCACCAGCTCTCTTCACATAAGAAGCAATTGCCTCTTCATGAGATAGGTTTTTGTTCAATAACTTACTGAACTCAGCAGGAGCATTGCTTTCCAAAAACTCAACAGTAACCAATTTACCTGGTACTGTAGCATTTGGATATGCTTCTAAGAAGTTTACTAAGCTTGCAACCTTGTCTTTTACAAGGAAACTTTTACTGTTGTTCTTCATGAAACCTGAAGCGGCATCAATAGCCATTTCACTACTTGCCAGTCTTACTGAACCCCACTCAGGATTCTTTGTACTAACCGTAATCATTTGTCCAGCCTTGTTAGGCATAATTCTAATCTTGCTCATAATCTTTTTGTTTTAAGCGTTAAAAAATTTATCAAAATGCAATCCCTTTGATTGCTGAATTAAGTGGGGGTTGGGATATTGTTTGCTCCATCACTACTCAAGGAGTACTCTATGCTTTATGTCAAGAGTCCTTAGAGTTGAGAGAAAGAACTGTTTTTAATTACTCTATGTTTGGGGGGATAGGTCTGTTGAGTTGAGGGAAAGAACTGTGCGACTTTTACATCACACAGTTCTCACACCTACTTATCTTTGGGAAGGATTCTGTCCTTCATTGTGCCTTTTTTGTCGTGTTCTACAAATCGGTACACACACTGACCATCGTGTTGAACAGCATCATTAGATGGCATTCTCAACACGTGTTTTTCAAGTATATCAAGAGACTTTTTATACTTTCTGGGTAGAGTATTGAACACATACTCTTTTATTACAAGTTTACCAAGTATAGGTTCGTTTACCCACTTGGTTAGTTTACTTGTTCTAATAACTTTCAAATGCATTCTAGCACTTGACTTGATGAAACCTGTTGTTAATATCTCAACAGTTTCTTCTTTTAAAAGGATTTTAGAGTATCCTTTTTTCTTCGCTGGTGCGTGTTGGTGTAATGTTATCATAATAAGAGTGTTTAAGAGTTTAAAATAAGAGCGTGCTACTACATTTCACACGCTCTATCTGCATTACTTAGGAAGTACTACAGCACCAGCAGTTTGGGTTGCTCTCCACGTAGCAACCTCCTCCTGATTATCGTGAGCAACCACGGTATCATACATCTTGTTAGATGCATCATATTTGGTATAACGCAAGATACGTTCACCACCCACAGTTAACTCTGGTCCATCAGCACCTGCACGCTTCACAAACGTTGCAACAGCCTCCTCATAAGAGAGGTTTTTGTTAAGCAACGCTTTGAAGTCTGCTGGAGTTTCAGACTCGATAAACTCTACAACGTAAAGTTTACCACTCAAACCATTAGGGTTCGATTCAAGCAATGCTTGTAACCCCTCAACCTTATCTTTAATAAGGAATGATTTTTTAGTTGCACGTATAAACCCTGTTGTTGGGTCAATAGCAGTCAACTCAGAAGCAAGACGTAATGAACCCCATAATGGGTTCTTTGTGCTTACTGTAATCAAGGCACCACTCTTGTTCGGTGCAAATTTAATAGTACTCATGACAATTAGTTTTGAGTGTGAGTGAAATAAGAGTAACCACTTTGATTACTCTGAATGTAGTTGGGGTTGGGTTATATTTTTATACCAACGTTACCTACATAGAACAATACTTGTTGTGTAACTGTGTTTTTTTAAACAGTATATAACAGCAGTATTGTCCTGAATATCATGGGGGGTAGGAGGTTTTGAAAAGAGAATGGGGGACCCATTCGATAGGTGATATCTACAACCTCTTCCTCAGTGGATTACCACCACCAAAAAACTAGGCACACAAAAAACCCCAGTGCAGAACACCAGGGGGTAGTTATAGAAAGCAGGAATAGTAGGGCTGTTAGATCTTGGTGATTTTATATTCAGAATTTTTTGTGAGAAAGTGGATTGAGTTTGGAGCAACAGTTATCACCTTTGTCACTTCAGTAGTCATCCATGTATGTATTGTTCCTATTCTATCTGCTATCAAGGATCTTCCTAAAGCAATGTGAGGATGAAGGGCAATTCCTCTTCCTGTTTCTGGGGAAAACTCTATCCATTCAATTCTGAAACATTTGATCTCTAAGCCATCATTGATTCTTGTTATAAGAAAACCTGGTTCAGCTAATTCTTTGACTAGTTTGGCAAATCTGCTTTCATGGTCTTCTATTGCTTTAAGCTCCCCATCATCATCAAGGTATGTTGTTCTGATTACATCCATCAATGCCTCCTTAGTTATAGTGATAGGTTTTTTAGTTTCTTTTTTCATAGGGTGTGATTTTTTAATAAGTGTTTATATAAAGATTTGTAGCTATAGCAAATGGGATTACCTTCCTCATCATGTGCCCCGTAAGTATCAGGAACTTCTATAAGAGTTGTTGTGCCATCTTCATTTTTGACAAAGGTTGGTGTCGTACTAAAGTCTTTCTTACCATAGTCTGCTTCAAAGATGAACCATTCTACCCACTCAACACCTTCCTTACTATAATGACTTTCTAGTGAAAGTTTTAAAAGGTTGTATGAAGGATCAGACATATTGAACTGTCCTTCCATAAGATCAAAACCAATTGCATACAGTTGAGATAGGTTATCCTGTATGGTTTTATAGTTTTTAATAAGGTCTCTAAACGTTTTGTATTTCATATTTTCTAAAGATTTTTTTACAAAGATATAAAATAAACGTTTGGTGTTTAAACTTTTTGAGTATATTTGTAATATAAAACCAAAAGATATGACAACAGAACAAGAAAAAGTAGAGGTTGATTCAAAACAACCGTCTAGAGAAGAGATGGTAAAGTGGTACACAGAGCAAATTGAACTTGCTGGACTTAGAGCTACCCTTTCAAAACATCAAAGAGACATTGCAGTTAATGATGCTGAACGTTATGAAGCAATGATTGGTTTAGATATGATGCAGAATCCTGCAAAGTATCAAGCACCAGAAGAATCAAAAGAAACAGCACCAATCAGAAACTTAAAAAAACAATAAACTATGGATTACCCATTTGACAAGTTAGGAGGAAGACGCGTTCTTCTTAACAAACCTGAGAGACCAAAGTCAGCAATTGAGTTGACACCAGAAACTGCAGCAAAACTTGATGAAGAATTTGCAAAGAAATGGAACAAGTTGCAAATCTACGCAGTAGGTGATGATGTAGAAGAATGGAAAGTAGGTGAGTACATCTTTGTTCCTGGTCATGTATTACAACATGCTGAAGGAGTAGACATTGAGGGAACACTGAAAATAATGGTAGGTGAACATGACATCGCTTTTAGATGGAAACATGCACCTGAAGAAACACCAAGTAAATCATCTTTATTAGTATAACTATGAGTCCAGAAGCAACAACACAAGTAGAACCTACATTTGGTGAACAATTAGTAGGAGTTAGTTTTAACCCATCAGCTGATGTCAAGGTGACAGAAGCAAAACGTTTATTTGCAGCAGCAACAGATTTGTTGATTGACAGTTTTGATGGAAGAGAAGTAAATCCTATGGAACGTCTGTTAACTGATGTTGCACTAGGTGATATCTTGAAAGCACAAATGATGGTAGTGAAAGTTTTAACTTTAAGTAAATAAAGATGAACATAACAATTGAAAAGAAAAAAGATAACAACCCTGTTAACAATGCTGTTAGGGTACATCAATATGTTATCCAAAGAGAGATCAACTTGCATAAGGTTGATATTGACAGAAAAGCATTTGTAAAAACTGATGAAGAGCGTGAAGAATTAAAACACGCAAAGAAGATGTATAAGAAAATGCAGGCATTAACTACTGCCTAACAACACCTGCTGTGTAGAGAAGTCTGGTTATCTCGCTGAGAAGTGCACCTCAGAGATCATGGGTTCAAATCCCATCACAGCCTCAATTGCCCCTGCTAATTGTATCCTTCAAAATATCAACAAACTGCAAAAGATATACAGTCTGTACAAGAAGGGGGCTCCACATTAAACCAACAATATGAGTAATGGAAGTAAACAAAATAGAAAAAAAGTACAGACTTAGTAAGCATGATCTGGTCAAGTATCAGATTATCACTGAGTTAATCTTCTTTAAAAAGGAGAATCTGATTCCTTCAGATATAGAACTGTTGACATTGTTAGGAACATGGGGTCCAATGGAGTTGAGTAAGTTCTGTAATGCAGCTGCAAAAAAACTTCATCCTAACATTGAGCCAGAAGAGTTCTCTACAAGAGCTCAAAATGTAAGAAACAGAATGTCTAAGTTAGAGAAGCGTGGTATCATATCTAAGTCATTAGACAAGAAAACTATACTTATTGCAGGAGTTATCATTCAAAGTAAAGGAAATGTTTTACTAGATTATAAATTTTTAGCAGTTGAATCCAATTAAGAAAAAGGTTATAGCACAACAGACTTCTGAGGAAGTTAACATCCCACTACATATAGTTGAGGAGGTTGTTTCTTTTTATTATAAGTCTGTACAAAAGAAGTTAAGTTCTGCTGAGTATCTTTCTGTTAATGTTCCCAATCTGGGAACCTTTGCTGTTGTTAAACAGCGTATGATTAACAAGTCAGAAAGACTTAAGGGGTACTTGAAGAAGACTGAAGAAGATACTTCTATGGCAGCTTTCTCAAATAGAAAAACTTATAAGAAAGATTTAGAAAATTATGAGATATTATTGACTAAATTTGAGGAACAGTTTGCAAGGAGACAAGAAATACAACAAGCAAAGGAACAATTTAAAACCAACAAACATGATAAACCCAATACAGATCTGGAAAGAGAAGGGCAAGATTCTTGAAGGAATCAAAAATAACATTTTCAAAACTGAACATGTTGAAGAGATAATGAAAGTACGTCAAGCTGTTTGTAATGTTTGCACACACCATGATGCTCTTGGTAATAAATGTGCTATTCCTGGAACAGGTCCATGTTGTGGTGATTGTGGATGTTCTCTAAAACTAAAATTGAGAAGTCTATCTTCAGAATGTTCACGTGGATTTTGGAAAGCTGAAATGAGTCAGAAAGAAGAAGACATCCTTAATGAAAATCTTAAAAACAAATAATTATGGCAATAGCTTTTGAACCAATTACTCACACGTATACATCATTAGATGTTGCTGATGAGACTAAATGGTTGAGTGTCACTACTTTACTTGGTGCACTGAAACAACCATTTGACGCAAAGACAATAGCAGGTAAATCTTCTAAGAATAAAAAAAGTAAATGGTATGGACTTTCTAGTGAGGAAATTCAAAACATTTGGAAGAAAGAATCTGATAGAGCATGTTCATTAGGTAACTGGTATCACGATCAGCGTGAGAAAGATATTCTTGATTGTGCAACAATAGAACGCTATGATAAAAGATTACCAGTTATAAGACCTATGACTGATGCCTTTGATAGAAAGATTGCATCTAATCAAATATTAAGTGAAGGAATTTATCCTGAACATATGGTGTATTTAAAGTCTGCAGGTATCTGTGGGCAATCAGATTTAGTTGAGGTTGTCAATGGGCACGTGCATATACTTGATTATAAGACAAATAAGAAGATTGAGAATGAGTCTTATGTAAACTGGGAAGGTATCTCAAAGAAAATGACTGGTCCTGTTTCACACTTAGATGACTGTAACTTAAACCATTACACATTGCAGTTGTCAATTTATATGTATATGATCTTAAAACATAACCCAAACTTAGTTGATGGGAATGTTATCATACATCATATTACATTTGAAAACACAGGAGAAGATGATTATGGGTATCCAATCACTAAGTTAGATGACCAAGGAAACCCTATCATTAAGGATATAGTTGCTTATGAATTACCTTACCTTAAGGAAGAAGTACACAATATTATGGATTGGTATAAAGAAAACAAAGAAACAATTAAAAAGAAATGATTATGGAAACTACAAAAACATTTTTAGAAGTAACATTAGTTCTAGAGGACAGAACTACTTTAGAAATTACAGGAGCAAAGGAAGGGCATATTATATTTGTGCCAGGTTATCTTGTGAAGGAAGACGTGATTCATTACAGAGCATCAGTAAATGCAGATAATGAAATTGAACCATATACTTACATAGAAACAGAATCAGGTATAAGCATGTGTGTTAAAATGCCAGTACTAGCCTTTCATAACTTTCTACATGGCTTAGAAAACAAAGAAGCAGAATTATGATAAAACTATTTGACTTAAACAATGGGGTAGTGGTGCCAACTGAGCACTGCTACACCCTTAAACATTTGAAGGTGATCATTGATAAATACCCAGAGAATTACATGGATGTATTCTTGTATGTATTTTACATGACTTGCCCAAACCCAGAACTTAATCCATTCTTTGATATCAAAGAATATGAAAGAGAAGAAACAATACTTATGCAAATTAATGCTTCCTTTTCTGTGGAAGACGATGATATTATCAACGCAGTTACGCTTAGTGCTAAGTTATATCAAACGCCAACTTACAGGGCGTACATGGGAATAAAAGGAGTGTTAGATAAACTAGCAACTTATATGGAGAAGACAAACATTACAGATGGTAGAGATGGAAACATTACTGCTATTGTTAATGCTGCTAAAAACTTTGAAGGAATTAGAATGTCTTTTAGAGGAGCATATAAGGACTTAATGGAGGAACAAAAGTCTACAGTAAGAGGTGGGCAAAACCTAGCATATGATCAGTAAAATGAAACTATTTTATACCTTTCTGATACTCAGTATATTATCATGTGCACGTGGACTTAACTATAATGTTGGTAGAACGCATAATGAAGATGTAGCAAATAGAACTAAGATTGTCAAGAAACAAGACAGTATCATGAAGGCACAAATGAACAAAACAAGAAGACGTGCTTCTAGAGTTATGCAACCACACAGACACAACAGGCATTCAAAAAGAAAATTTATATGAACACTATACAACTAGAATTTGTGCATGTTAGTGATGGGACTATTGCTTTTATGCGTAGCCATTATGTGCCAAACAGAAAAGATTTAATTGACTACAATGATAAACAGTATGTAGTTCTGGACATTATATGGAAGTTTCCTATAACGGCTACAACAAGTATTCAACTAATAATTGATGAAGTATGTTCTTAACAATCCCAACATATGACTATGATTTAAAAGAATGGTCAACAACAGATTTTGAAACAAGAGAAGAGTACGTGGCTTTCTTATGGTCCTGTTTTAAAGAACCAGGAGAATATGAATTTGATGAGTCTTCTACAATGTTCAATGAACAATCAAGATTGTTTGCAAAACATAAGGTGTATTGTGTTGCACCATTTAGATCTAAAGATTACATCACATACTGGGATGACCAAAAGGTAAAATGCACCAAAGGTGCCATCTATAAACACAATGGTAAGACGTGGTTTTTAACACGGTATTACTACATGTGGTTAAACTTCTTACCAATATATAACAAAGAGATAAGCAAATTTGGCTTTGTAGATATCCGTGATGCTCAGTATCATATGTCTCTGTATGAAGAACTTGCAAAGTATAGTTTTAAACATGCTGCAATATTAAAGAAAAGACAGATTGCTTCGTCATACTTTCATGGAGCTATCCTCATAGGAAACTACTGGTTTGATGAAGGATCCGTTAATAAGATAGCAGGTTCTTTAAAGGATTACATAGGCGAAAAAGGAACCTGGCGGTTCCTTGAGGAGTATCGTAACTTCCTCAATGTTAACACTGCTTGGTATAGACCATCTAATCCTGATAAAGTTTTAAACTGGGAACAAAAGATTGAAGTAAATGAAGGTGGAAGAAAACGTGATAAAGGTTTAAAATCCACAATCATGGGTCTTGTATTAGAAAAAGATCCAACAAACGGTGTAGGGGGTCCTTGTACGTTCTTCTTTCATGAGGAAGCAGGAATTGCTCCAAAGATGAATGAGACTGTAGAGTACTTATTACCTGCAATGAAATCAGGTATGATATACACAGGTATGTTTGTAGTTGCTGGATCAGTAGGTAACTTAGAACAATGTGATCCATTAAAGAAAATGGTTCTTAATCCTGACAGTAAAGATGTGTTGGCTGTGCCAACAAAGTTATTGAATGCTGAAGGAGAACATGCTGAGTGTGGTTTATTCATACCAGAACAATGGTCAATGCAACCTTGCATAGATGTGTACGGAAACTCATTGATTGAAGACGCTTTAAAAATGATCTTTGAAGAAAGAGAACTTTGGAAAAAGTCTCTTGATCCTGAGGATTATCAATTGCGTATTTCACAAAAGCCAACTAATATAGAAGAAGCATTTGCCTCAAGAAAAGATTCTAAGTTTCCAGCATATCTTGTCACACAACAGATAAGAAGAATTGAAGATAAAGAATATTTTAGAGAGTTTGTAGATTTAGAAAGAAATGCTGAAGGTAAAATTGAGTTTAAACCTTCCTCAAGAATACCTATCTCTGAATTCCCAATATCCCCTAAGACGAAGGAAAAAGAAGGAGTGGTAGTAATTTATGAAAGACCACATGCAAATCCAACACATGGCATGTATTACGCCTCTATTGACCCTGTGGCAGAAGGAAAGACAACAACATCAGATTCATTGTGTAGTATTTTTGTTTATAAGACTTCTCAAGAGGTAACAAGACATAAAGAAGATGGTTCAATTGAACAGCATATTGAACGCGATGGTTTAGTTGCAGCATGGTGTGGTAGGTTTGACGATTTAACAAAAACGCATGAGCGTTTAGAAATGATCATTGAAGCATACAACGCTTGGACTATTGTTGAGAACAACGTTAGTTTATTTATCCTACACATGATTCAAAGAAGAAAGCAAAAGTACCTTGTACCTAAAACGCAAATTCTCTTCTTAAAAGAATTACAAAGTAATGCAAACGTATTCCAAGAGTATGGTTGGAAGAATACTGGAACGTTGTTTAAAGGAAATCTTATATCTTATGGTGTACAGTTTATTGTGGAAGAGATTGATACTGAGAGTGCACCAGATGGAACCATTACAAAAGTAAGACATGGTATTGAGAGAATACCTGATATAATGTTACTAAAAGAAATGCTTGCCTACAGAGATGGACTTAACGTGGATAGACTTGTAGCATTTTGTTCGTTGGTTGCCTTTGCAAAGGTTCAAGAATCAAACAGAGGATATACTAAACGTGTTGAACGAGAAGAAAGTAATAACTTGCAAAAACCAAATAAAAATGCTAACTTATTCATGAATCCATTTCGTCACATTGGAACCACTAATGGCAACTCAAAGTTAGGTAGTGGGCAACAAAGAAACAGAAGTGCATTTAAAAACATGAGATAAAAAAGAAACATATGAAAGTATATAATGCAATGCAGTTAAAGAATGGGGCAAAGTCTGAGTACCATAGAATGGGTACATTGACGCAACCTATTCAATTTTTACCTAAGGTAGAAAAAGATGAACTCTGGGCAGCTTGGAATATTGATTGGTTTGAAATGCAAGGTCTTAAACAATTAAGACGTAATGCAAGACGTTTGTTAAAGAACTACAAACTTGCAAATGGTATTATAGACAAGACAGACTATATTGTTGAGGAAGACAATGAGGTTGCAGAAATGATCGACATATTAACAACACAAGATGAATCAGCTTTTGACCTTAAGTTCTTCCCTATTATACCAAACGTAATCAATGTATTATGTGGTGAGTTTGCAAAAAGAAATGACAAGATTACATACAGAGCTGTTGATGATCTTTCTTACAATGAAATGATTGATGAGAAAAGAAAGATGATTGAACAAACTCTTGTTGCAAGAGGAGAAGAACTCATGCGAAAAAAGATTGAAGAAATGGGTATTGATACTGAATCTGAAGAGGGTGCTAAACAAGCAGAACAGATGATGACTCCAGATAGTATTAAAACATTACCAGAGATTGAATCATTCTTTAAAAAAGATTACAGATCAATGGTTGAACAATGGGCTTCTCACCAACATCAAGTTGATGTAGAAAAGTTCCAAATGAAAGAAATGGAAAATATGGCATTCAGAGATATGCTTATCACTGATAGAGAGTTTTGGCATTTTAAAATGAATGAAACAGATTATGAGATTGAACTGTGGAATCCTTTGCTTACATTCTATCATAAATCTCCTGATGCACGTTATGTGTCACAATCAAATTACGCTGGTAAGGTTGACATGATGACGTTAGCTGACGTTATAGATAAATATGGATGGATGATGGATGATGATCAGTTGAGATCGTTAGAAGCAATCTATCCCGTAAAATCTGCTGGTTATATTTTACCTGGTTTACAAAATGATGGTTCTTTTTATGATGCAACTAAATCACATGAGTGGAATACACAAGGACCTTCTTTAGGAATGAGACAGATGTTATCTTTCAATGATACATTTGGTTTAGGAATGGGTGGTACTAGTCATGATGTTATTGCAGAAATCTTACATGAGTCTGAAGATATGCAAGAGTTTGGTGATACAACACTTTTGCGTGTGTCAACTGTTTACTGGAAGTCACAAAAGATGTTAGGTCACTTAACAAAAATTCTTGAGACTGGTGAAATGATTGACACTATTGTTGATGAATCGTACAAGGTTACTGATAAACCTATCTATGACACATCCGTTATAAAAAACAAAACACGTGAAACAGTTGTATTTGGTGAACACATAGACTGGATCTGGATTAATGAAGTTTGGGGTGGTACTAAGATTGGTCCAAACAGACCAGCATTTTATGGTAACGCTGACAACTTTGGTTTGAATCCTATTTATCTAAATGCCAAACCTGTTAAGTTTCAATTCAAAGGAGACTTTACATTATATGGTTGTAAATTACCTGTAGAAGGAGCAATCTTTTCTGATCGTAATAGTAAGTCAAGATCAATGGTTGATAAAATGAAACCTTATCAAATTGGTTACAACCTGGTTAACAATCAGATAGCTGATATTCTTATTGATGAGTTAGGTACAGTAATTATGTTAGATCAAAATGCTTTACCAAGACATTCAATGGGAGAAGATTGGGGACACAACAATTTCCAGAAAGCATATGTTGCAATGAAGGATTTTCAAATGTTACCACTTGACACAACTATAACTAACACAGAAAGTGCAACAAACTTTAATCATTACCAAGTATTGAACTTGCAACAAACAGAAAGATTAATGTCACGTATTCAGTTAGCTGGTTACTTTAAACAACAATGTTTTGATTCTATCGGTCTTACACCTCAACGTATGGGTGCAACAAATGCACAAGAAACGGCTACAGGTGTAGAACAAGCAATCAATATGAGTTATAGTCAAACAGAAACGTATTTCATACAGCACTCTGAATACTTAATGCCAAGAATCCATCAGATGAGAACAGACTTAGCTCAGTTCTATAACTCTACTACTCCTAGTCTAAGATTGCAGTATACTACAACGATGGATGAACAGGTAAACTTTGAGATGAATGGTACTGATCTTTTGGCTAGAGATTTGAACATCTATATTTCTACTAAGGTAAATCAACGTCAATTGATGGAACAGATAAGACAACTTGCTTTATCTAACAATACTGCTGGTGCGTCTATCTACGATCTAGGAAACATAATGAAAGCTGATTCATTGGCTGAGATTACTCATGTTATGAAAGCAATGGAACAAAAATCTGATGCTACAAGACGTGAACAAACAGATGCTCAATCTGAACAAATTAAAATGCAACAACAAGCTGAAACTGAAAGACAAGATGCTAAACTTAAATTTGAAGCTGAACAAAATGCTATGAATAGAGATACTGAAGTTCAAGTTGCTGAGATTCGTGCTGCTGTTAATACAGGACAAACAGATACAAATGAAAATCAACAATCAGATTATATAGATACTCTTGAGTACTTAGATAAAAAGAATGCATCTGACAGAGATCATGCTTTCAAAAGAGAACAAGCTTTAGGACAGCAAATTAATACTGAAAAAGACAGAGCATTAAAAGAAAGAGAACTTCAAACAAGAGAGAGAATTGCTAACAAACAATTACAAGTTGCAGCAAGAAATAAGAATAAATATGACAAGTAAACAACGATAGCGTTATAATGCAGAATCTTTTATAAAATAGTTTTTGCATTAATAAACCTTCCAAGTTTATTTTGTAGTTTATATATGAAGACAAAGACAAACCAACAACAAACAAAATGGAATTAGAAGAAGACAAAAACAAAGCAACAATGGAACTGGATAACATAGATGATTTCCTTCCATTACCAGGTGCTGAAAGTGTTGTCACATCTGATGAAGAACCAAAACCAAACTTGTTTACAAACAAACAAACAAGTTCTGATTTAGCTTTCTTAGATGAAGATGACGAAGAGCCAGCTCCAGGGAGCAAAGCAGATACTGACAATGTTCTAAATGAACTTGATGAAGAACTATCTAAAGGTTCAGATGATGATGATCAAAAAAAGTCAACTGGTCGTAAAAGAACAGATAAAAATGGCTTAGTAGAGTTTTTGAAAAAACGTATTGAGTCAGAAGAAATGTTTACATTCGATGACTTTGATGATTCAAAAGAAAGTCTTGATGAGTACTTAGGTAAATTATCAGACAAAGACATTGACGAACTTTGGAAAGAGAACGTTAAAGCTTTAAAAGATGATGTAGCAGCAAAGACTCCAAAAGAATTCTTTAATGCTTTACCAGAAGAAATGCAAAAAGCTGCAAAGTATATTGCTGATGGTGGTAAAGATTTAAAAGGGTTGTTTAGAAGTTTAGCTCAAGTGCAAGAATACAAAGACTTGAATCCTTCTGATGAAGGAGATCAAGAGTTGATTGTAAGACAATACTTATATGCAACACAATTTGGTGAAGGTGATAGAGAATTGATTGAAGAACAAATACAAGAGTGGTATGAAAATGGCACAATTGCAAAAAGAGCTAATCAGTTTAAACCTAAACTAGATAATATGCAAGAACAAATTCTTGAACAAAAACTTGCTCAGCAAGAAGACTTCAAGAAACAACAAGCTGCAAAGAAAGATGAATATATGGAAAACATATATAACACTTTAAAACCAGCTGAATTAAATGGTATCAAGAT
>Ga0194045_1000414_pt1 | contig 13933 bp, 13 predicted proteins | sample JunL6211m_MetaG_FD_161686 | JGI IMG/M metagenome (GOLD analysis project Ga0194045, IMG submission 161686) | Anoxic zone freshwater microbial communities from boreal shield lake in IISD Experimental Lakes Area, Ontario, Canada - Jun2016-L626-11m | ecosystem: Environmental > Aquatic > Freshwater >...
AGGTAATATATATATGGCGAGAAGTACAAAAAGCCAAAATATATTATACCTTGGCAATATTGTTTCAGGGATTGAAATTAATTGGCAATTGATAAATTACCTTATGGGTTATGGTAGCGTTACTTCTGTTGATATCCCGGGAATAGGCGGAATGGACAATTTTTCTGTTATAAGTGAAAAACCAACAATCGATAATTACGTAGACTACTTAGTATCTTTAATTAAGCTCAGGTATAAAAATAAAAAATTCATCATAGTTGCCGAAGGTTTTGGCTTTATTATCGCTACGAAACTACTCATTAAATATCCGAAGTATTCTCCAAATGTCAAAATGATAGTAGCAATTAACGGTGCTCTATCCAAAAATTGTTTTAATGAGTCAATTCCAACTGTTAAGTATTTGCGATTATTGAGATTTCTAAGCTTGAATGAAACATTATTTAAGAAATCAGGTTTTCAGCATCGGCTATTAAATATAAACCCTTTTGTTGATGTTAAGTTCAACGATCCATCATTGAACTTATACAGTGCGGATAAAAAATACCTCGATAGTTTAATCGTTAAAAGCGATAGAATTACTCATATTTCAATACTTAATCAATTAAGAAATCTTGATATTGAAGGCAAGATCGAAGATATCCCAGTATGGAATATCCAAACAATAAATAATTCTCTGAATAAAAACGCCACAGAAGATGCAATAAAGGAAATTTATACAAAATACCATAAATCTTCGCCCAAACTTACTATGACTGATCTTATATTTAATATTGATAATTCACTATCTCGTTTATTCACCCTCAAATTACGTAAGAAACTTTCAAGATAAATTCCGTCTTGCTTCAGTTGTAATAAGTGAGATAATTAAAACATGTTTAATCTATTCAAACGTTCCAAAAAAGAAGATACATATGTAAATATTTCCAATCGGAATGTTGTTCGAATTGTAATTATAGTAGTTGTTTCCTATATTTTTCTAATTGGGTTGAGGAAAATTTCAGGACCAGTTAAGCTAATTCTAATAAGCATATTTCTCTCCCTTGCAATTAATGCTCCAGTTCACAAACTCAGTCATTTATTACCAGGAAAGCTCAGAGGCAATAGATTATTGGGGATATCCATATCTCTGGTATTGGTACTTGGTATATTAACTATATTTTTAGCCAGCATAGTCCCTCCTCTCATAAATCAAACAGAGAATTTTATTAAAGTTGCGCCAAATTTGGTGCATGATTTACATAATCAAGATAGTTCTATTGGTCGATTTATTAATCATTACCAGCTAGCTGGACAAATTGACAGCATATCCACTCAGCTAGGCAGTAGTCTTAAATCAATAAGCTCTAAGTCCTTCTCGACCATCACTGACATATCATCGAGTATTTTTTCTGTATTAACAGTATTAGTTCTTACATTCATGATATTAATTGAAGGCCCAAGATGGCTTTCCTATATTCACTACCTAATTGACGATTCGAGAAAAGAATTAGCATCCAAAGTATCTAAGGATATGTATGGTGTTATCAAAGGGTATGTCAACGGCCAAGTATTGATGGCATTCATCGCCTCAATAATAATAGTAATCCCACTTCTTATATTAAATGTAAGTTATCCAATGGCTTTAATGGTGCTAGTCTTCATTTGTGCAGTTATACCTTTAGTTGGTCACACGATCGGGTTCGTGATAGTAACAACTGTTTCACTCTTCCACTCGCCACTCACAGCGCTTATTGTGGGCCTATACTACATTTTATATATGCAAATAGAGGCTTATGTTATACAGCCAAAGATTCAGTCCAGTAAGACTAATCTTACACCTCTTATGGTTTTTGTCTCATTGCTTATAGGATTAAGCCTAGATGGTTTGATTGGCGGTTTAATGGCAATACCTATAGCGGGATGCATCAAAGTGCTTGTAGAAGAATTCTTAGTTTCTAGAGGCTATAAGACTAAATAGGGTACCATAAAGTATTATCAGGAATATCCCGTAGTCCAATTCCTGTAGCTTTAAGTTCTTCTCTCAATTTATCAGCTGAAGCCCAATCATTGTTTTTTCTTGACTCAATTCTCTTATTAAGTAGATCTGATTCTTTTTTTGTTAGCTCTCTTTTTGATACCAAATTGATACCAAAAAGTTCATTTATGAAGCTATTGAATGATTCGAGTGCAATAAGCTCACTTTTACTGATTTTATTGAGCGAACCAAATACAGAGCTTAATTTATGGATATATTTGAGTGCCTCTGGTGTATTCATATTGTCTGATATATGATCCAGAATGGATTTTTTAATATCTTCAATTAATGATTCAAGATTCATTCCAGATTCTTCAAACTCTTTAACTGAATAAACCCATGAGAAACTTTCTCTTAAGTTCCTGAGTGTATTTTGTACAGTTTGTAGGATTTCGTAACTAAAATTCGCCTGTGAGTAATAGTTTGACTGTAAGACTAGTAGTCTTATTGAATCTACCTCAAATCCTTTATCGAAAATCTCTTCAAGCTTAATACCGTTACCTAAACTTTTTGATATTTTCTCACCATTGATCATTAGATGGTTAGCATGAAACCAGTATTGAACAAATTTAACACCATTTGCAGCTTCACTCTGAGCTAGTTCATTTGTGTGATGAACCGGTATATGCTCAATACCACCAGCATGTATATCGATTGTAGGTCCTAGGTATTTGAGCGCCATAGCAGAACATTCAATATGCCATCCCGGGAAACCAGTACCCCAAGGGCTATCCCATTCCATATCTCGTTTTCCATTTGTGTCTTTGCTAAACTTCCAAAGAGCAAAATCAGATGGGTTGATTTTATCAGGATTAACCTCAACCCTAGCTCCTTCTTCTAGCTCGTCGAGTTTGAGCTTAGCTAGCTTTGTATACCGATAAAATTTCGATGTATTAAAATACACACCGTCATGAATCTTATAAGTATATCCTTTATCTTCAAGGACTTTAATCATATCAATTTGTTCCTGTATATGATCTGTAGCTTTAGGGATTGCAAATGGCTTCACTATTTTTAAAGAATTTAACCCATTAATAAAATAATCAGAATAATGAGCTGCAATTGCCCAGGCATCCTTATTCTCTTTTGCGGCCTTAGACTGGATTTTATCATCACCTTCATCTGCGTCACTAACCAAATGACCTACGTCAGTAATATTCAATATCCACTTAGTTGTGTACCCAAACGAAGCAAGGCTACGAACTAATAGGTCATATCTAATAAATGTAAACCAATTTCCAATGTGTGGGTAATCATAGACAGTTGGGCCACAGGTGTAGATTGTGACCTGTGATGAATCAATTGGTATGATTTCATTAATTTTTCTTGAGATTGTGTTATATATTTTCATTCAGTATTTCAATAGCGTACTTAATTATCTCTTTAATTTTAGCATCAATGTTATCTACATTCTCTATTTTAAAGCCACTTGCATATTTATGGCCACCTCCGTTATAATTTTCAGCTAATTTATCTGCAATAGGATGACCATAGTTTGCTCGAATTTTACCAGTCAATCTACCTTGTTTATACGATTTAAATGCAATAACTACCTCAACCCCTTCAACTTGTCTCATTTCATCAATTACAAGCATCGATGGATTATAATCATTTGAGTACTCTTCAATTTCAGACCATGGTATGTGAACAAAGGCCAACCTACCATCTTCTGAATATTGAATTCTTTCTATTAACAATGCCTTATATGAAAGTATTTTCCGACTTTTTTTCATAAGCTCACGTCGTTTTTCTTCAACTTCTGGGATGCTAACACCTTTTTCAACCAGTTCAGAAATTATCTCAATAGATCTAGCGGAGGTAGACTCTGTAGTTAACCCCAGTGAGTCAGACATAATTGAACTCAATATCATTCTGTTTGCAATAATATTACTATTCCAGCCGAATTCTTCAGAGAGTTCATAAATGAGCTCACCAGTGGAAACAGTTTGTAATATACAGCTATATTGACTGCTAAGAGTAGCTTCGGTTACATGATGATCTAGTATGACAAGTGGATTCTTTAAAATACTCTTATATAATCCATTAGTCTTGAGATTGTCTAGTAAAGATTCAGCACTGCAATCAACTATAATTGATATATCGAATTTTGAGGGTATATCATTACTGACCCTATCCCAACCTTCTAAGTATCTTAAATATTTTGGCATCTCTAAACTACAGTACATATAAGTATTTTTACCGAGATCACCGAGAATTTGTTCGAGAGCTAACGAACTAGCCAAGCTATCGCCATCAGGGTTATCAGCCTGTATTATCAAGATATTAGTGGATTTTTCGATTAATTCTTTTATATTGGTGTATTGTTTGTAATTTATCATAAAGCTGTTCTCCCATCCATTGCGCGTCCTAATGTGATTTGGTCTGCATACTCTAAATCAACTCCAATGGGTAATCCACGAGCTAGTCTGGTGACGCTCACTCCTGTATCATTTAGAGCTTGATTGATATAGAGAGCGGTTGTTTCCCCCTCAACACTTGCATTAGTTGCCAAAATTATTTCCAAGACTGAATCATCTTTTATTCTTCTAAGTAATTCGGCAATATGAAGCTGTTCAGGGCCTATACCATCAATTGGCGAAACAAGTCCTCCAAGAACATGATAAGTCCCTTGGTAAGACCCTATACGCTCTATAGCAAGAATATCGAAAGGGGAAGCAACTACAGCAATTACTCTCTTATCCCGATTTGAGTCCGAATAGAGGGGTGACGAATCCATATTTGAGTCTATTAATGCAAATGTTATAGGACAAAGCTTTATAGAATCATGAATATTAGATAAGGATTTTTCCAATTTCTTCGAAATGCTCTTATCATGTTGTACAAGAAAATATGCATATCTCTCAGCAGTTCTAGGGCCAACGCCAGGTAAACCTTCAAGTGAATATATAAGATCAGACAATGCCCTAGGCAAAACACTCATTATTTATAGACCTAGATCGCCTAATGCGCCCATGAAAGGCTGCATTTTTTCTGCTGCAATTTTCTGACTCTGAGACAACGCATCTTTTATAGCGTCTTCAATCCAATGCTCTAATTGAGCGATATCCTCAAGATCAATCATTTCTGGATCAATTTTCACATGTTTAATTTTTTGTTCGCCGGTAATCTCAACTTTAACTGCACCATCGCCAGTCTCAACCGTAATAATTTCTTTCTGTAGCTCTTTTTGTACTTTCTTAACCTTCATTAACATTTTGGCTTGATCAAATCTGCTCATAATTACTCCTTTAGTTTTGTTTATTATATCAAGATTTAACTGATTAGATAACTATGGTAGATTTTTGTAGTACTGGCTTGTCTTAGAATTATTAGGCCAAGCTACAAAATAGCTCCTGGTGTTATAAATTACGGCTACAAATACTGCCAGAATAATCAATAAAGATCCAAGAATTCTAGGAATAGGGTTTTTGGGAAATACCCTAAACCATTTGGTAATCAAAAAAGATAAACCCGTTGCAGCAACTAAATAAAGTGAGCCAATTAACATAGTTATAGTGACCGGTCCTCCGAGCGCATAAAGAAAAGATGCAGCTAGAATTGTCACTAGAATTATCTTTATGTAATTATTTGGCCATTCTCGGATGTAACGATACAGGCCGAATAACACCAAACTAGATGTGAAAAAATCAAATAGAGGTGCAACACCTAACCAAAGGATGGAATTCTGTTGCATGCTAATTAAGATATTGTATGGCAGCAACAATAGATTAGTTGAAGTTTTCAGTAGATCCGGAAATGTATTTGGAAGGCCAATAATTGTGAATAGGCTAGATGGTTGATGGACGATTGAAAAAATTAGTGGTATTAACAATACAAGACCATAAAAACCAATTAGTAAAATGTACTTTCTTTCTAATCTAGATAGGAGCTCTTTGATTATTTTCCTTTGCCATAAAATACCAATTAATCCAATCCAAATCATTCCAGGAACATAAAGATAGAATACAATCATAGAAACTAGTACTAGAAATAATTTATTTAAGTTTCGGTTTTCTTTCAGATATTCTCTAAACCAGAATATTAGAATAGTAGATAGGTAAAGCACATCAGGAACAGCAGTTCTAGAAGTATGAAGAACCCAGGCCGATGTCATGAGTAGTAGCCCCAAAATTGTTGCTATGTTCGGACCAAATTTCTTTTTGATGACTAAATAGAAAATGTAAATAAATAATAAAGCCCATATTACGCTCGTAAGTCTATAGAAGAATATATGGTGAGGATGTATGCTATTAGTTAAGTAAATAAAAACCCGGTAAGGAAGATTTGAAGAGTTATTAATGAGATCCGATAGACTAGACGATGAGTTAATAGTGTTTATTTCGTACTTGTTCATGCCGGTATTCAAAAATGAAAGCCTGAAAGTAAAAAGAAACAGTGTGAATAATGTACCTAAACCAAGGAAATAGTAATAAAAGAGCTCTTTTTTAATTATTTTGTTGATCAATTTCATTTATAAAATTATAACACTTATTCAGAAGCATTATTACTATGTCGAGAATCAATTGAAGTGAACTTTTGCTTTTGGCGATCGAAGTAAAGTTCAACTGCACCAGTTGGCCCATTTCTATGTTTTTTAATAAATATATCGATTATATTTTTTCTATCAGTTTCAGGATTGTAGTAATCTTCGCGATAAAGAAATGCTACTACGTCTGCATCTTGCTCGATTGATCCAGACTCTCTCAAGTCTGAAAGCTGAGGAATTTGTGGAGATCGTGATTCTACTGAACGACTCAACTGACTAAGGGCAATTAGGGGAACATTTAGTTCACGAGCAATACCCTTCAAACCCCTGGATATTTCAGAAATTTCTTGAACCCTATTCCCATCACCAGATGAACGGCTACCACTCATTAATTGCAAATAATCTACTATAATCAGTCCAAGCGGCCTTAAGTGAGCTTCTCTACGAGCTCTTGTTCTCAAATCGCTAACTGTTATGCCCGGCGTATCATCAATATATATAGGAGCTTCACTTAAAGTACCCATGGCCTTACCTATTTTTTCGAAATCTGCATCAGTAAGGTTACCGGTTCTAAGATTCCATGCATCAACTCCAGATTCAGTGGAAAGTAATCTGTCTACAAGTTGCTCTTTACTCATTTCTAGACTGAAGAGTAAAACCGTTTGTTCGGCTTTAACTGCAACATTATGTGCCAACCCTAATGAAAATGCAGTTTTACCCATACTCGGTCGTGCAGCGAGGATGAAGAGATCAGATTTTTGAAGTCCCGCGAGTATATTGTCTAGATCTTTGAAGCCGGTTGGTACGCCCCTAAGTTTGTTTTTATCTTTATGTAGGTCGTCTAATCTATCAAAACTCTCAGCTAAAATAGTTTCTAAACTAACAACATTCTGTTTGATATGTTGCTGGCTAACATTGAAAATATTAGTTTCAGCTTCTTCTATTAGGTTTTGCAATACTTTTGTCTCGTCAAAACCAAGATTAGCAATATTTTGTGAAGCTTTAATTAATCTTCGCCTAAGTGCTTTTTGAGAAACTATTTCAGCATACTGCTCAATATGAGAAGCTGTAGGGACATAGTTAGTAAGCTCAGTGATATACCCAGCACCGCCGGCTGCATCTAAAAGTCCGTTATTTTTTATTTGATCAGTAATTGTTAAAACATCAATTGCATAATGCTTTTCATAGAGTTGATGTATAGCATCATAGATTTTTTGGTGCCTTGGATCATAAAAATCTTCCGAATGAATAGTATCTGCAATTTTCACAAGCGAATCACTATCAATAAGGATTGAACCTAGTAATGATGCCTCTGCCTCAATATTCTGAGGTGGAATGTTTAATTGATGATTGTCCATACTGCCCTCTTAGAAATATCTTTTTATGATTGTAGCACCTCAGCACCGTCAAAAATATTGCTTATGTTATTTAAATCATTATTCTCTTTTTTAGTATCAATGTTCTTCAGTTCTGGCGCGTAATTAGCTGATACGGCAATATCATGACCAGTTAACTCTTTGAATTTCAAAGTAACAATGTCTTTATTCTTTATATCATTTATTTTTTTCTGATAGAACAAATGACCAAAATCAAGGTTAAGTGTATCCTCAATCATTTTAGGTCTGGCCATCATAAGAAGTCCGTAAAGAGTGTTATTAGTTTTCTTAACTATATTAAGGAGATCTTTCCATATGAGTTTATTGAATTCAATATTCTGTTCTGGAGTGGACTTCTTTTTAGCTGGCTCCTCAACACTAGCCACGGGCATCTTAGGTGTTTCATGAATTATTTTAGACTTAGTAGGTGTTATACCGACCTTCTGCGTGCGAATAGCTGAAGGTTTTGGTTTATGTTCTTTTTCAATAATAGAAATTTCTCTCGTACTGTATTTATAAAGTAAGATCTCAAGGAAAGCATCAGGATCTGGTTTAGATGGAACATCAATAAGTTCAGTCATTAATGACATGTAATCAAATTTTGCATCATTCCCTTTTATTAGCATCTCATTCCTAAGAAAACTAAGTATTTGTTTAGAAATGAGGCCAGCGTTAAACCCACCATTAAAAAGTATCGATAGATCTTTAATAATACTCTCTTTTTTGCCATCATTGATCGTTGATACAAGTGCAGAGATTGATTGAATTGGTGGTAATCCAAGGCTCTCATTTACAATATCAACAGTTATTTTATCATCTCTGTTTCTGAGTTGATCCAGTATGCTAATACTATCTCTGAAAGACCCTCCTCCATGATTAGCAATAACTTCAAGAGCGCTATCATCAATCTTAATTTTTTCTTTTTTAGCTATAGTCTTAAGGTGAGTAACCAAATTATCTTGATCAATTGGCTTGAAATTATACCTTTGGGTTCTACTAATAATTGTTTCGGGCAACTTGTGTGATTCGGTGGTTGCTAAGATGAAAATTACATGGGCCGGTGGTTCTTCTAGAGTCTTAAGTAGAGCATTAAATGCTTCCTTGGTTAACATGTGAACCTCGTCAATTATATAGACCTTATATTTTGAATTAGTGGGAGCTATGTTAACCTTATCTCGAAGATCTCTGATTTCATCAATTCTTCTGTTACTAGCGGCATCGATTTCAATGATATCTAATTGAGTAGATTCCGAATCGATAACGCCATTAAGAGATCTTGCCAAAATTCTAGCAACTGAAGTTTTGCCAACCCCTCTAGGTCCGGTAAATAAATATGCATGTGCTATTTTATTATTCTTCAGAGCATTATCAAGAGATGAAGTTATATAGTCTTGGCCTATTACTTCATCAAAGTTTTTAGAACGATATTTGTTATATAGTACCTGACCCATGTCAGTATATTATACGCTAAGGAAGGTATGTTTTGTTAGAAGAAAGTCTAAAGTGCAGCTTCTAATGCAGCCCACTCGGTGCTGTCATCATCTTCTGGGACATTGATGCTCACCTGATCGCCAGGCTTAGCCTTAAAATAAGTTACACTAGCTAGTAATACACGATAATTTTTTGATCCGACTTCAACGAAATAATGACCAGACTCAAGCTTTAAGGCGCCAACAAGTTGCTTCCTCGGTATAGGACCAATCTGCTTATACAGAAATGCACCGTCGTCAGCAATAGTAAGCTTTAATATGTCACCCTGGACTAGCTTGGACTTACTTGCGTAATTAGCTGGTACAGGGTAAGTTTTGGCATCGCTACCAACCATATTTTGGCCATCGAAGACACCCTCAATAACCTTACCAAGGGATACTTCTTTAACCGAATTTGTTGCGGCCATGTCGCTACCTACTAAGCTTATAATAAGCTCGCTAGCCGCAGCAAGGTTTGTTTCTGCTTCTTGTATTAGGGCTCTAAGCCTTTTAATTTGTTTGTCTGGTACATCTGCCATGTTTGTCTCTCAATTTTTAATGTGTTTTTTTAACCACACACTTAAACTAAAAGTATCATTTATCGTTTTATATGTCAAAAAAATACAATAGTTCTGTGGATAAGTATTAAGCTAATTCTACAGTAGCGCCGGCTGTCTCGAGAGACTTCTTAGCTGATTCAGCATCGTCTTTCTTAGCCTTTTCTAGGATAGTCTTAGGAACGCCATCAACTAATGCTTTAGCTTCACCAAGTCCAAGACCTGTCAATTCCTTAACAGCCTTAATAACTGCAACTTTCTGAGATCCTGCATCTTTCAATACAACGTCATATTCTGACTTCTCTTCTGCTGCTGGTGCTGCGTCTGCTGCTACAGCTACTACAGCTGCTGCTGGTGCTGCTGCACTTACGCCCCAGTACTCTTCTAGGAATTTAACAAATTTGCTAATTTCTAGTGCGCTCATTTTATCTAGTTCTGCAACAATTTTTTCAAACTCTTTTGGAACTACTACTTTGTTCTCTTCTGCCATAATAATTTATCCTTCCTTATTATTCTTAATTACTTAATGTATCTGCTCTGGCATTCAAAACGTTCATGACGCCTCGAATGTTTCCAGCTAATACGTTGACAAAACCATTTAATGGGGCTGATATTGTGCCTACCAATTGAGCTCTTAGCTGATCCTTGCTTGGCAATTGTGATAATTCAGTTACTTCTGCAGCACTAATAAAATTACCATCATCAGTTAGGGCACCTACGAATTCGATTGTAGGAGCTTGCTTAGCAAAAACAGCTAGATCCTTAGCTGGAGCAACTTCATCAGTGGAGTTGAACGCATAGAGCAATTGTCCTTTGATTTCAGTTTTATCAGCACTGCTAAACTTATCGCTTGTTGATAATGCCTTAATAATCAAACGGTTTTTTATAACTTTAATAGAAGTGCCGTTTACTTCAGCGCTTTCTCGTAATGCCTGAATTTCTTTTACTGAAGTTCCAGTATATTTAGCGAGTACAGTTAATTTAGACTCTTCAAGCAGTGTTGTAACTTCTTGAATAATATCTTCTTTTTTCTGTCTAGTTAAAGCCATATTTTATCCTTTTAATTAAAAAAACTTCGGCGAACCAAAGACTTTATGCAATAAGTGATTAATGCCTCGGTAGCAAATTAAGTATTAAATACAGCTACTGTCTTTGGTCGATGTAATAACTTTATCAATTTAACGCTTATATGTCAATATTTTAAGGAGTTAATTTATTCCTATTGACAATATTTAAAGCTGGAAGTATATTTAGATTCGTTTGTTTAATAAAATGGAGTAAAAAAGTGTCAGCAGAAAGAATTGAAAATCCCGGAAATAATGATCAGCCCTCAGAGGTTGTTATTCCTATTTACGAAGAATTAACCGTTGAACAAAGAAGAGAGCTTTTTAACAATACCGATACTCATGAAATAATGATTCAAAGCTGGTTGAATAGACGCATGAACGGGCAAATTAAATAATTTTAGCGACTATTTTTTTCCGAGTTTTTTAAGCTTATAAGCAGTGTATCTTTCAGCAGCCAGTCTACTGAGCTCCGGATCTTCATCTTTATTAACAAAAATCATTGATGATGCAATTATTGGATGTCTCTCAGCAATGATGTCGTGCATAGCTTTAACTATTTTTCTGTAACCAGGGTGACCTTGAGGACTTGTCCTAAGTTCTATAAAATGAATCATTTCGCGAGCGTTTATAGTAACTTTCCAGCGCATTCTATGACCCATTAATGTGGCATACTGAGACTCTAAAATATAGCCTTTTTCTTGGAGTTTGCTATGTAGCTTCAAACTCTCATCAAAACATTCTTCAAATAAATCACTAAGGCCTGCCTGATCAATAATTTCAGGGCAGTCGTAGCCATAACGTGGAGTAAGTTCCTGCCATTCTAGATCATCAACGATTCGGTGCCTTTGCAGGTCTCTGAATATTCCATAGTCACAAATTATATCCCAGGAATAATGTATTTTTTCTAATGCCCGACCAGGTTTGTGTCTTCGGTTCATCCTCTCGCCTATATAAGCTTCTACAACTTTTAGTTTCTTCTCGTAGGTCCAGGCAGCAACTTCGTGACGAATTTCATCAAGAGAAAGGCTACTATTTTCATAAAGCATATCTGGAACTATATCCAGTTCATTCATTGGCCAAATATCAGACAGCATAACATCCTTGGTTTCCATAGAATATGCTTTTGGTAGATATTTCTTAGTGAGTCTTTTCATAGTTCTATTTGTAAATGATTTATAGGCAATGAAAGCTCCACCTCTTTCCGGTAAATCGGCTCTTTCAAGAAAAACAGGTATAGTTTTTCTAGTTTCGTCTAATATATCTTGGCCTGCTTTATTAGATTCAGTAAGATCATCAGCTAATAAATTCATTATTAAGCTTTCAAGCGCCTGACCTGAAGCGAAGATGCCCACTGTTGATGTTGTGCTCGCAGGCAGAACTAATCTAGCGGCATCACATGCCTGTGCCCTGATTGCATTTTTCCAGGCAAAATCCCTCTCCTCTTCCGGTACGGATGAACTACTAGCAATGTAGTCTGTTAAATCATGCACTATCTTAGAATACTTATTAAAAATTCCATCTGTATAAGATACATATAATTCTCTAGTCTCAGAGTCTAGGGTATCTGGAACATGGTACTTATAATTCCCTTGATTATTCTTTTTGTCATAGTATATATATCTAGTGGATTGCTCAAGATAAGCCGCTAAGCGACCGCGCTCTAATTTCTTGGTAAGTATATTGGATGCATTTTCAACGACTAAATGTTGGCCAACTAATTGCTGCACAGAATCGTCTCCATAAGCAGAAATTACTCTTTTTAATAGATCCTTATCTTTTGTTTCATTATTAAGAAATTCATCGCTCAATATTGTTCGCATATCATCACCTCTACGAGAAAGTCTTGCCATAGCCGCAGCAACTGTAACCGGATCTATCTCTCCTGTGAATGCATAAACATCTTTATCTGTATTTGTAACCATATCCTCTAGCTTATTGCCCTCGACCACAACCATTTCTTCATCATTAGATTTAGAAGCAGTTATTTGATGGTCAATAAATGTCGCGGATTTATTAGAAATTATTTCAGCAACGGATGTCGCAAGTTTAGTATTGTGATCTATGCCATCGTTTTTCATTTCAATTTCAACTAACTCCCATATCTGATTAGATATCTCTTCCTGCTCTCCTACGGAATATATAACTGGTAGTTTCCTCTTTTTGGCCTCAATAAGATATCCAGCTCTGATTCTCTCAAGGAAATCGGTATCTAAGTTATCAAAACGATCTCCTTGATATCTGTCATTCACTCTCTCTTTTAGAATATCCACAGATGCATCAAGAACGATCATCAGATCGGGCACCATTTCACCGACCGCAAATTCTATAATGTCAGTCATTTTTTTATAATCAGTAATATCATTGCGAGCATAATATTGAATCGCCAGTGTTGTTAAGTAACTCCTATCAACGAGACAAGTAATACCTTGATTTATGCATTGCCTAATAAAATCTAATGACTGGCTTCTAGCAGCGTTATATAGCAAAACCTCAGTCTTTGTGTTCATTGGGTATCTTGGATCTTGAGTCAGACGTCTAATTGCTCTAGCAGTAACATCATTTTGGCTATCGGGCTCTCGCATAATTTTATACGGAATATTTAACTTTTCTAACCTGTCAGCAAGTAGTTTAACCTGTGTTGTCTTGCCAACACCCTCCGCACCCTCAATTACGATGTATCTGCCCTTATTCATATGATAATCCGTCTATTTTTGTTGGCATAACTCTTTTATCGTTATAGGCCTTTGGGAGCATCATTTCAGGAGTCCAATTTCTCATCACATGCTCGAGGTCAGTGCCTTGTTGGTATTTACCTGAAAAACCTTGATCTCTACCGGAACCATAATTTCCCTCAACCTCATTGGTTTCATGAAAAACTGCTTGAGCAATTCTTTCACCAACTGGCAATAAAACCATCTCCCTATTATTAAGATTAAATATTTCTAACGTAAGTCGATTAATATA
>Ga0194045_1000419_pt1 | contig 13893 bp, 7 predicted proteins | sample JunL6211m_MetaG_FD_161686 | JGI IMG/M metagenome (GOLD analysis project Ga0194045, IMG submission 161686) | Anoxic zone freshwater microbial communities from boreal shield lake in IISD Experimental Lakes Area, Ontario, Canada - Jun2016-L626-11m | ecosystem: Environmental > Aquatic > Freshwater >...
CCCGGGTTCTAACCTCCACCACTTTTACTTTCTATTAATCGATGTGAGTTTGATTAAAGACAGAGTAGTTGCGATGGGGAAGCCCCACTGCAACTACTCCATTTGAACCTTTGGATTTTGCACCCACAGGATGAGTGCAACCGTCGCTCACGCATCCGGCTCTGAATGATGTGTTTTGTTTCCGTGTTTTTCCGTGAAATTCCGTGGCTCTGCTTATGCCTCTGCTTGTTCTTACTTCCGTGGCAAATGCTTCTGCGCATCTTCTTTTAAATGAGAAAACCGGTGCTTAAAGAAAATGTGGGAAGAGCACTGAGCGCATTTATCCCAGATCGATCCAATCGCCTGGATTGGGCACCAAAGCGTTAACACCAGTCTGTGCTTTAACCTCTTTTGCCCATGCGTGAGCATCTTGCTTGATCATGTCGAAAGTATTGTAGTGCATCGGTATCACCTTTTTAGGCATCAGAAAACCTACCGCTTTGATCGCATCTTCGGGCCCCATGGTGTAGTTGTCGCCTATGGGCAACGCTGCTAAGTCGATCCCTTCCTCACCAATTAATTTCATATCCCCAAACAGGCCCGTATCTGCAGCATCATAGAAACAAAATTTGTCGTTGAAGCGAATCAGGAAGCCACAGGGGTTTCCGCCATTACTTCCATCCGGCAACATCGAACCATGGAAAGCGAGAGTGAGTTTTACTTTTCCAAAAGGGAATTGAAACGCTCCGCCATGCTGCATCCCATGAGCTTTAACCCCTTTGGATTCCATCCAGCCACTGATTTCGTAATTGCAAATGACGGTTGAATTACAGCGCTTTGCAATTTCGATGGTGTCGCCTACATGGTCGCCATGGCCGTGCGAAACAAGAATATAGTCAGGATGAAGATCAACAGCATTAAGAGCAGCAACGGGGTTGCCCGTAAGAAAAGGATCGATAAGGATTTTGTGGGAGTTGGATTCGATGTAGAAACAAGAATGCCCGAGCCATTGAATTTTGGTTGTCATGCGCCTGAATACCTTAATTAAGAGAAGGGGGAGGGCGTTTGATCTATCCCAAAGCACCTCGTTTGCCCCAGTCAGCAAAAGTATAATCGGAGTCGCCTTCGCAGGGAAAGTGAAACCCGTTACAATTTGTACAAGTTTACGGAAAGAACCAGTAAAGGATGGGAATGGATTCTTCACAAGCGAAAAAAGAAAAGCCAGTCAAGAAGTTGAATCAGCGGTTATGGAAGTTGTTTCGTCTGGGGTGGAAAACCATCGCAGGGGGGGTGTTACTTTTAGCTGTAGTGTTGTTGAGTGCGAAATTTCTCTTGGCAATCGGGTTGTTACGCCCTTGGTTGGATAAGACTGCAAGTGACATTGCTGATTTTCAGATACGGGTGAATGAGTGCGACCTTGGAGTATTTGGCACCACATGCATTCGCAAAATCGATGTATTTGAAACCGATTTAAAAAAGCTTGAGCCCTGGTTGAAAATTGGCTCGATGGAGACCGATGTTTCGCTGTTGCGCTTGATAGCGGGGCAGGTGGTACCAGAATCGGTGGTGGTTCATAATGCTTCGGTGACTTTGCACTTCGATGATAAAGGGGATTTGCAGACGAAGCTTCCCAAAAGCAAAAATAATACGCCGCCTAAAATGCCTAGGCTCTTCTTGAAAAATGCAGACTTCTGTCTTAAGCAGGATGGCAGGCCTCCTTTGATCATCAAGGGAATTGAGGGCGAAGCATGGCGGGATGAAAGGAAGGATTTGATATTTGTCGCAACATTAAAGGACGAAATCTGGGGGAGCTGGAACCTTCGTGCCAGAGTAGAACCAGGCGATGGCGACTCCGAACTTAATCTGAATACGCTTGAGGTTTCGTTATCGAGGGACTTGTTGGAAAGCCTTCCGTTTGTGCCGAAGGTTACGTGGGAGCATGTGAAATTAAATGGGCTGACCTCGGTGATGATGGATTTATTTTTTGATGGGAAGAAAGATAGTGTTGATTACAAAATTGGGCTCGAGCCTAAAAAAACTTCGGTAAATATTCCGATCATCAACCTGGATGCTGTAGATGCCCAAGGGAAGGTTGATATCGATAATGGTTTGGTAAAAATCCGCGAAGTTCAGGGTCGTGCTGCCAATGGTATTATCGAATTGATCAAGGCGGAATTAGACTTTCGCACCGATAATTATCAGATGGATTATGATCTTAAAATCAAAGAGATGCGGATTCAAGATTTGCCCGATGCCTGGGGTCTAAGGGATAAAAAGGGCAATTCATTTGTGCAGGGTGTGGTTGCGGGTTGGGCCAAGTTGAAATTTCTGCACGACCCTGTGAAGGGGATGCAAACTTCAGGTTCGGGCCTGGGGTTAATCGAGCAAGCTAAGCTTTTGGGGTTTTCTGCAAAGCCTATACCGTTGGAGCTTAAATCGGATGGTGCAGGGTTCAAGCTTGCGCCTTTGCCTGCCAACCCAGGGCTTTTGCCTGCGGTGCCTAAGACCGAAAAGTTGCCGCCTAAGCTTCAAAGCAACAACTCTCTTTTCTTTCAGACTGAAGTTCATTTTGAAGATATTCCCGCTCGGGAACTTTTTGCCATGCTCGGCGCCAAAGCGCCTGATGGAATAGCGGGCAAATTAAAACTGGATTTGCAAGTGGGCTTCCCGTTCGAAAAGGTTCATGATTATCAATCCTATCTTGGGCAGGCCCGGGTCGAGTTTAAAAACATTCTGCTTTCTGGCATTCCTGTTTCAGATTTTCATGCGGATGCCCAGATGCAAAATGGCGAGATTGTACTTTCGGAATTGGTAGCAAAGTTAGGGGCGAAAGGGGAATCTGCCAAGGGGAGAATAGCACCAGGTGAAATCATTGCAGCGGGCAGAATAGATATACGGGAAAAGGGGGCAGTCCACCTGCGGTCGCAGGCATCCTCTGTACCGATGGGGCTTTTTTCGATCTGGATGCCTGAACTTGGTAAACAAACTTCCAGCGCGATTTCCTTTGGCTTGGATGCGAAAACTACTGTTGCAAAAGCGTTTGATCCTTCCGCATGGGAGGCTGGTTCCCTGTTTCGGATTGATAATTTTTCCTTCAGAGATTTGTTGTTTCCCACAATTGAGGGAAGGCTCAATCTTTTTCAAGGAAGGTTGGAAGCCTCTGATCTGGTTACCTCTTGTCAGGTTGGGAAACTTTCGGGCCAAGCCTCACTTCACCTAAATCATTCCATGCCTTTTCAGTGCAAATTAAATGTTAAATCCTTGGACTCTAGTAACGCCTATCTTTTGTTCAGCAAAGAAAAGTTTTTCTTTGATCCCAATGGTTTGGGCGAGATTGAGGCCATTGCTTCAGGTACTTTCTCCCCATTCGATTGGAAATCTTCCGGGAAACTTATTTTCGACAAGTTAACTCTGGGTCGATTTTTGCTTGAGAAAAATCATGTTCAATGGCGAATCGATCCTAACAAGCTAGTGTTTAATGATGCGGGCGGAAATATCATGGGCGGAAGGTGGAGCGCGGATGCTGAAATACCTCTCGCTTCTCTTAGTACTGGAAATATCAAATTTAACATTCAAGATATTGATGCGGGGTTATTAGTCCGAACTGCAACGGAAAAAGAGCTCCCGATAAAAGGAAAGTTAGGCGGGATCATTCAGACCAACTTCTCCGCCCAAGATAATAATGGCGAGAGAGAAGTTCTTTTCGCAGCAGATCTTAACTCCTCTGGGTATGAAATTTTGGGAATCCCACTTAGGCAGACCAAAGCCTTTATCAACTGGAAACGGGGTTCGCTGCAGGGGAATGTGAATACTGAATTTGCGGAAGGGCATGGGAAATTAGACTTTAATCTTAGTTCGGGCTCCAAGGCGAAAATGACCGGGAACTTGAATATCAATGGAATCAAAATGCGCCAAATCCTTGTAGCTATGGATGCAAATGATCAACTGAAAAGACTGGATGCGGTTTGTAATTTGGATTTGCCCTACGAGATGAATGTCGACAATCTTCAACTTTCCGCAAATGGGAAACTCGCACTTAATAGAGTCAGCCATTCGAATTATTTACTAAGTGATTTGTTGCAGGGGAATGTGGTGGTAGAAAAGAACGAGATCACCATCAAAGATATCGGGGGAAATCTAGCCGATGGGCAATTACGCGGCATAACAGTACTTAACTTGGAAAACATGGAAAGCAGTTTTTATAAAGGTACACTTACACATGCAGAGATGGGGAAACTGTTTGCTCCATGGATGGCAAATCTTAAGCCCTCCGGGAAGTTGGATACAAGATTTAGCGGGAAACTCGGAAGGGAAATCACTGCGAATGGCGAAGTGTTTGCTATCGGGTTGAAGTTTCATGGGGCGGATTTCGGGGATTGGAGATCGCCTTACGATTACTCTGTTGCTCCTTCGAGAGGGGTGGGAAATTTTGTTATGCGCGACATTTCTGGATCCGTTGCGGGTGGCAAGATATATGGCGCAACCGAATACCGCTGGGGGGTGGGTAATGCCCTTTCAGGAAATCTCCGTTTTCAGTCGCTGGAAATGAAGGCACTACAGGCGCAGTTTAGTGACACCAGATCGCCCGGATCGGGAACGGTGCAGGGGAAACTTGTTTTTGCAGGCAGAGATATTAAATCTTTGGATAATATTACTGCCAATCTCGAAGGTACTCTTACCCACAGTAGGGCGCAGGGTATTCCTATCGTGAGGGATTTGGTTCCTTTTCTGCCTGGTGTTGCGACCGGGACTTTTTTTGACAAGGGCGAATTAAAAGCCCGTATGGATCGTGGAATCATTCGTATTCAAAGGCTTGCCCTTTCTAACGCTTTGGTTATGGTTTTGATCGAAGGAAATATTTCTTCCCAAGGGCAGATGGATCTTGAAGCTACCGCAAGAACGGGCAGTCTTTCTGTGCTTCCCGAGGGGATGCGAAACTTGGGGTTAAAAATGCCAGCCATTGGCGCAGTCCCACTCGAAGTTATTTCTCAAGCGACTGGCGCACTTGCAGCAGGTATTTTGCATTATAAAATTACTGGGAATTATAAGAACCCCATTGTTAAGAGCGTGCCACTCACCCTACTTACAGAAGAATCCCTGCGCTTTTTCTTTGGCAGGCTAACACCAGCCGGTCAGTAATTATTTTTGTACTTCTCCTCTTGCAAGCGATTTTATTTCTGGTAAACCGCCGTCTATGTGGGGGTTTTGTTGTTAAATTGGAAGAAATAAGTCGAACAGGTATGAAAATCAAACAGGGGTTAATCTTTAAACTGATTTGGATCATTGGGATGCTGGCGCCCGTAAGTGGTTGCCAAAGCCCCATGTCGATCTTTTCTGTTTGCCAAGATGGAAACACTTTGCTTGATTCTGCCCGTAACATGAAAAACACTGTGACCGAAATTCCACAAGTCCCCAGAGAACTAGATAAGGGGTTAACTTCATCCCTTACTGCGGAACCAGGTGATGTTTTGCTGGTTCAACCTGCAGACCTTGATTCACCAATCAGACTTCCAGGTGATCAGCCTGTGTTGCAGGATGGAACAATAAGTTTAGGGAAATATGGCCGTCTGCCGGTTGCAGGAAGAACCCTTGATGAAATCGAATCGATGGTTAAGGCGCAAATAAGTTCTGTTGTTAAGGATGCAGGCCCCATAACCATTAGGTTGGTAAATCGACAAAGCAAAGTCTTTTATGTGGTAGGCGAAGTCAATGCTCCAGGAACTTTCCCTCTTACAGGTCGTGAAACGGTTCTTGATGCCATCTTGCAGGCAGGCGGTTTGAACGATAAGGCCTCTAGGACAAATATCGTGGTTGCAAGGCCGACCCCGCCAGGAAGTTGCCGAATCGTACTTCCAGTATGTTTCAAAGAAATTGTGCAATTAGGCGATACGACCACGAATTATCAGCTTGCGCCTGGGGATCGGGTGTTTATCCCTGCCAAGGATTTCTGGAAAGATAAATCGCCTATTGCTAAAGGGCCTAACCCCTTGTGCTGTAAAGAGCAGGAAGCTTGCAAGATTCCGAAGATGAAAAATTGGGTGGGTGATGCACCACCTTTAGATCAAAAACCGATTGAAGAAAACCCGATTTCTCCCACATCTCAGAAGTAGCCACTAAAGCGCCTGCTTCACTTTATAACTTTCATAATTGATTTTGTTATCTTTTCAGGAAAAGCTGGATTTTTAGCTCCCGCTTCTGTTAAAATAATGATGTGGAGATTAGCCCCAAAGTTAAAGGAAAATAATATGAACTATGATTCTAGTATGCAGGAAATGACTTACGCAGGCTCTGCTAGGCTTACCTTTATTAAAAAAACATACGCACACTTGGCTGGTGCAATACTAGCATTTGTTGCCCTTGAAACCGTTCTTTTACGAACCATAACCGAACAACAAATCATGTCGGTTTTTGGCGGTTCATCATGGTCGCTGTTGATCGTAATGCTTGCCTTCTGGGGCGCTAGTTATGTTGCCACCATGTTGGCCCAGTCTGATTCTGCCCCCGCTATCCAATATCTGGGACTTGGCCTCTATGTAGTTGCAGAAAGTTTAATTTTCCTGCCGATTCTTTATGTCGCTACTCATTACATGAAGGATCCTAACCTGATCCCCGCTGCAGGCGCTCTCACGCTTTGCGTTTTTGCGGGCCTAACTATTTCCGTGTTTGTAACTGGTAAGGATTATTCTTTTCTGGCTCCTGCTCTTTCGGTGGGAAGCATGCTGATTTTTGGTCTGATTATTTGTTCGATGATCTTTGGTTTTTCATTGGGGCTTATCTTTTCTTTTGCGATGGTGGGGTTCATGAGCGCATACATTCTTTATGAAACCTCGCAGGTTATGTTGAATTTTCCTACGAACAAGCATGTTGCAGCTGCCTTAATGTTGTTTTCTTCAGTCGCAACCTTGTTCTTTTACATCTTAAGAATCCTCATGGCTTTCAGCAGTCGTGATTAGTTTCGGGTTATCGTAATAACAATTAAAAGCCTCCCATATTAACATTTGGGGGGCTTTTTTCGTGCAATACCAATGATTTTACTCCGAACAACCTGCCGATTCTCACAATATAGATTCTGATAAATCCCTTGAATCTTAATTATTTTGTTGTGTTATTATAAAAATACCGATACTTTTAATAATTAACATTGTTTAATTAATTGTTAAACATCATGCCAGCCTTATTCGAGTTCCCGCCTTTTGGATTTAATTTTATAATCTGGGGAGAGTGATCATGAAATCGTGCTGCCAATGGAAACAGATTTTTGCTGTTTGCGTGGTTGTGCTATTTGGATTGCATGACACGGCCCGTGCCGAAGTTCAACTTCCTGATGGCACTGTAATTAAAACAGTCGATTTTGAAAAACATATCGTTGGGCTCTTTGGCCGATCTGGCTGTAATCTTGGTTCCTGCCATGGTTCCTTTCAAGGTAAAAATGGTTTTAGGCTTTCCCTTTTTGGTTATGAAGCAGAAAAAGATGGTATTTCTGTTAGCAGGGAAATGAATGGCAGGCGTATCGATTTAGATAACCCTGATAATAGTCTTTTGCTTTTGAAAGCCATGGGTTTGACCGAACACGCAGGTGGCAGAAAGTTTTCTGCAGGTTCTTGGCAGCACAAGTTGATTAAGGATTGGATCCTTCAAGGCGCGCCTTTAACCAAAGGCAGTGGTGAAATCAAATCCCTGGATGTTACACCCAAAGAAATCCCCTTTAATAAACCAGGCGAAAAAATCAATCTTAAAGTGATGGTTTCCTTTGCGGATGGTACCAGTGAAAATATCACTTCCCTTAGCGAATTCCGAACCTTGGACGATGGCGTTGCTGAAGTCAGTTCCTCTGGTTTAGTTACCAGCAATCGCGCAGGGGACACTTCGATTATTGTTGCTTATCGTGGCACCGTATTTCCAGTGCGCGCCATGGTTCCGCTGGATGTAAAGCCTGGTTATAAGTATCCGAGTGTGCCTGAAGTTAATTACATCGACAAGCTTGTTTTTTCGAAGTTAAAGAGGCTTAATATCGAGCCTAGCGGGCTATCGGGCGATGCAGAGTTTTTGCGCAGAATCACAATTGATGTGATAGGCACTTTGCCCAGCCCGAATGATATTCGTGCATTTGTTGCGGATAAAGATACCAACAAACGAACCAAAAAAATCGATGAACTATTGAAGCACCCGATGCATGCAGCCTTATGGGCAACGAAGCTAAGTGATATTACTGGTAATAATACCGATGCCATCGAAAACCCCCAAAACCTTAGGGTTAAAAAAAGCCAGATGTGGCATGACTGGTTGAGAAAACGCGTTGCTGAAAACATGACCTACGACAAAATCGTTGAAGGTGTACTTTGTGCAACCAGCAGGGATGGCGACACGCCCGAAGACTATGTAGTTAAAGTCAATAAACTTGATGAAGAATTGACCAAAGGTTTTGTTGAATCTTATTCAGATAAACCCACATTAGATTTGTTCTGGCGCAAACAAGGTGCTGTTACTTTAGACCAGTGGGGCGAAAAAACGGCTGCAGCATTCATGGGCGTTCGACTTGAATGTGCCCAATGCCATAAACACCCCTTTGATCGCTGGACCCAAGCTGATTATCGTTCCTACGCAAACGTATTCACACAGTTAGCCTATGGCGCTTCCCCTGAAGCTAAAAAGGTGATTGATGCTGAAAATGCAGAACGCAAGAAAAACGCAACAGGAACAAACAACAATAATATTAGCATCGTCAAAGAGGTTTATTTAACTTCTGCGGCAGCAGGCAAGGGCGGTGCCAAGGGGCTAACCCATCCTGAAACGAATCTTCCGCTGGCGCCCAAGGCTTTGGGTGGCCCTGAAATTACAATGGAAGCAGGAGTTGATGCCCGCAGGAAGTTGTTTGAATGGCTCAAAAAGCCTGATAACCCTTACTTTGCACGAAGCTTTGTCAATCGTGTGTGGGGTCATTACTTTGGTGTGGGTATCGTGGATCCACTCGATGATTTTTCAATCGCCAATCCTCCTTCAAATCCAGCTTTGCTAGATGCTTTGGCCAAGGATTTTATTGATAGCGGTTATGATATCCGTAAACTCGAAAGAAATATCCTGCTTTCCCGGGTTTACAACTTAACTTATGTGCCAAACGAAACCAACCAGTTTGATGACAACAACTATTCCCATTGTTTTATTCGCTCAATGATGGCGGAAGTGGTAGTGGATGTGCTATGTGCAGCAACAGGTATGGTAGAAAACTTTGGTGCAGAAGCTCCTAAGAATGCCAGAGCCATTGAAGTCGGAGCTAGCAGGGTTAACTCTAGTATTAGTTATGCTTTCCGGATTTTTGGCCGCCCACCTCGTACCGCAGCTTGCGATTGCGAAAGATCAATGGAACCTGCCCTGCCCCAAAAATTATACCTCATGGCTGATACTAACCTGCAAATCAAGGTTGAATCGCAAGGCAACATGATTAAGAAAATACTTGCAGAAACTTCTGATGACCAAAAAGCACTCGAAGAAATGTTTCTTTCAACTTTAAGTAGGTTGCCGAACGATCGAGAAAAGAAACACTTTGAAGAATATCGTGCCAAAAGCATGGATAGAAAAACGGCATTTGTCGACACCCTCTGGGCGTTGCTGAATACCAAGGAGTTTATTTTTAATCATTAAGATTTTGTCGGCTTGTTAATCGCAAGCAAAGTTCCAAGTTTGCCCTGGAACTTTAGACAAAATGGAACCTAAGGGCACCAAAGGATTTAGAATGGCTACTAATTTTGCTTCGGATTGCGAAGGGTTTAACCGCCGTAACTTTTTAAGAATCGGTGCAGGCGCCGGACTTCTTGGCCTTAGCCTTCCTGAAATCTTAAAACTCGAAGCCCACTCCGCTGCTAAAAGAAATGGCGTTTCATCTTCCAAAAAAGCCGACTCCATTATTATGGTCTGGCTCGCTGGCGGACCTGCTACGATTGATATGTGGGATCTGAAGCCAGATGCCCCCGAAGGCATTCGTGGCGAATTCAAGCCAATCAATACCTCTGCTGCTGGTATTCAAATTAGCGAACATTTGCCCAAGATGGCTAAAGTTGCAGACAAAACCACTATCGTCCGCTCCATCTATCACTCCATCCCTTCCCATGGCCCTGCAACGGTGTTCATGACGACCGGAAACAAGCCAACCCCAGCTCTTCAGTACCCTGCAATGGGTTCGCTGGTTAGCAAGTTGGTAAAAGGTGAAGAAGGCGTACCTTCCTATGTTTCATTCTCGGATATTCGCGGAGGCACCGCAGGTTCCTCTGGTTACCTTGGCACCGCTTATAATCCTTTCCTTGTTGAAGGTAATGCAGGTGGCGAAGGTAAAGGAAGCAAAGGAACCCTTAAAGTGCGTGGCATTCAACTTCCTACCGACTTCACCTTGGAAGAATTGAACAACCGCGATAAATTGCTTTCCGGCTTTGATTCAACCTTCCGCGAAGTGGATAAAAAAGCAGACCTTATCCAAGGTTTTGATGCTTTCCATCAACAAGCTCTTGATATCCTTCGTTCCGACAAAACCCGCAAGGCTTTTGATCTGACTCAGGAAAAACCTGAAACCAGGGCTCGTTATGGTGCTGATAACTTTGGCCAAAGCGCACTTGCTGCAAGGCGACTTGTAGAATCTGGCGTTCGATTTGTAACCATTAGCATTGGCGGTTGGGATACCCACAATAAAACCTTCGAATCGCATTCGAAGAAGTTGCAACCCACCTTGGATAACACCCTTTCAGCGCTTATCGCCGATCTTTCCGATCGTGGAATGCTGGACCGAACCATGGTTTATTGTGCGGGCGAATTCGGCCGTACCCCCAAGGTCAACAAAAATGTTGGTCGTGATCACTGGGCCAGATCAATGGCTGTTGTTCTTGCAGGTGGTGGGTTCAAGCGCGGTTACGCTCATGGAACTACTGATGCACAGGGCATGGCTGCTGCAACTGATCCTTGCCTTCCTGATGATGTATCATCAACCATTTTTGCCAACCTTGGAATTGATCCCAAGCTTGAAATTAACTCTTCCACAGGCAGGCCAATCCAATTGTTCCGCGAAGGAACCGTTGTGGATAAATTGCTTGCATAATTGGTATTTAAACCAAAGACCCCCAGCTAATCCCTGGGGGTTTTTTATTGCTTTTAGATAGGGCAAAGTAATCATGCAAAATATGGACGCATGTTTAGTTTTATGCGATCATAATTAGTATGTTAATTTTCTGTTGCGGGGTGAAGCCATGCTTAAGCGATACATGATTTTGGTGGTTCTATTTTTTGTAGTTGTAAATAATCAAGCCAGTTCAATTCAGATTACTCAGCCAGCGATTTCCGAAATGATTAAATCATTAGGGGATTCCTCGTTTGAAGTTCGTGAAAAAGCAGAAAAAGATTTGGGATTAGCAGGCGAACCAGCGTTAGAGCAATTACGCAAGGAAAGAAAAAGTGAAGACCCTGAAATCAGGCGGAGGGTTGAGGCTCTGATCAAGAAAATTGAACTGGAATCGGATAACAAAAAGCTGATTGATCCAAAGAAAATTACCATGAAGCATTCTGATGCCCCCGTTACAGAAGTGATAGCAGATTTGGTGAAGCAATCGGGATATCGAATTATATTGGAAGATAAAAGCCGGGCGTTGGAATCAAAAAAGATCAGCGTGGAATTGAAGGGAGTTCCTTTTTGGGAGGCGCTTGAAACAATATCAATGAAGGCAAATTTGGTAGAAGTAGCAGGCCTGCAAGGGGTAGCGGGGAATCCAATTAGGGTTGAATTTCCTAAGCCGAATGTATTTCCGAGAGCCGTACCAAAACTAGTGCCTCCACCAGTGCCCCCAAAAAAAGAGGAAGAGCCAAAGAAGGGCGTAAAAAATGATGGGGGGCCACAAGCTATCCGGGTTTTATTTGTACCTCAGGAAAAAGCCCAGCCCACTGCCCCTCCCGCAGTTTTGCCCCAACCTTTACTGCCTCCAGGAATTGGGCAAGTCTTTGGGCAGATTGCAATAGGGATGGACCAAGCACCTGCCGGAAGGGGCAAAGAAAATGTGATCATTCTTAAAGAAGGAAAATTTGATTTATTACCAACAGATAGTCGGTCTGCTTACAGGATTCGCTTGTTGAAAACTCCTGAAACAGTATTTGGAAAACCTGATGATAAGCACATCCTTATTGGGTTGGAAGTTACGCCCGAACCCCGGTTTAAATTGCAGGAAATCACCGGAGTAAAAATCACTAAAGCAGTTGATGAATCTGGTCAGATATTAGAGCAAGATACCAATATTTCGCGCAATGATATGCCTGCCGCGCCTATGCCAGGTAGGATTATAGCAAGGCCTATTCAAGCACTAGGTCAAGAAGGAAAAGCAGGCGCGGTTGATTCTAAAGTGCCGATTCATTTTCTTAAGGCACAAAAAGAATCCAAGAGCATTCAGATGCTTGAAGGGAAGCTTATTTTGCAAGTGTTGGACGATTCAAAATCTATCCTTGAAATAACGAATATCGAGAAGGAAGTGGGAAAAAAGATCGAAGGTAAATCAGGTGCATGGCTTAAAATTAACGAGTGTGGCAAAGATGCTAAAGGCTTTCATTCCCTGCGTTTTGAATATGATCTTCCCGCTGATGCGGTTGCTGCAAATGCTCAAAATAATCGGATCCAATTTGGAAACATTGGGGTTCAGAACAATATCATCATTCAGAATGGTCAATTTAATATGGTTGGCGGGGCAGGCACTGCAAATCTGGGCGGGTTTAAAATCCTTGATGCAGAGGGCAAAACTTTGACCCCCAATTCTTCTTCCACCAGCATGCAGGTTGGGCCTGGTGGCACCAAGCGAAGTATTAATGTCACCTATCCAGCAAGCTCGAAGGCACCCTTCAAAATACTATACGAAGGCGGGACTCCAATCGCTGTTGAAGTACCTTTCAGCTTAAAGCTAGTCCCACTGCAGTAATTTTTTACTGGGGGAGATTTTCGGTTGGTTTGATGCGGTCGCCATGCGCCTGCCTCATCAGTACCCGATTGATTACCTGAAGAAATGCAACAGCACTGGCTTCAATAACATCAGTGCTAACAGCTCTGCCATTTAAAACCTTGCCTTCAAATAATGCTTCGATTTGAGCTTCGCCTTGCGCATCTTCACCGACGGTGACATTTCTTAATCGATAATCTTTCAGGGTGACATTCACACCTGTAAGTTTTGAAATAACTTTGAAAACTGCATCTACAGGGCCGTCCCCAATGCAAGCATCTCGAACAATATGGCCATCTTTATGCCAAAGGGCAACAACAGCGGAAGGAATGGTTCCTGTGCCCGCATTGCAAGTAACGGCTTCCAACGTCCAAATGGTGGGGTCGGAATGAATTTTCGCTTCGGCAAGTGCTTCGATATCTGCATCATAGATGACTTTTTTACGGTCAGCTAGGATTTTGAAATCGTCGAAGAGCCTTTGGAACTGAGCTTCATCAAGGTGATAGCCCAACTCTTGTACTCTTTGCTTTAAGGCGTGCCTGCCACTATGTTTGCCAAGTACCAGATCGGTTTGAGCCAAGCCGATATCAACTGGGTTCATGATTTCGTAGGTGGATCTTTCTTTGAGCATGCCATCTTGATGAATGCCTGCCTCATGGGCGAATGCGTTTTGCCCAACAATTGCTTTGTTGCGTTGTACTTGAATTCCCGTGACATGGGAAACAAGCTTACTGGTGGAGAATATTTTTTTGGTGTTGATGTTGGTTTCTAGCTTGAAGTAGTCCTGACGGGTTTTGATAGCCATCACAACTTCTTCAAGTGCGCAGTTTCCAGCTCGTTCACCGATGCCATTGATGGTGCATTCGATTTGTCGGGCACCTTCTAAAACTGCGGCAAGGCTATTCGCAACGGCAAGGCCGAGATCATCATGGCAATGCACGCTCAGAATAGCTTTTTCAAT
>Ga0194045_1000420_pt1 | contig 13885 bp, 14 predicted proteins | sample JunL6211m_MetaG_FD_161686 | JGI IMG/M metagenome (GOLD analysis project Ga0194045, IMG submission 161686) | Anoxic zone freshwater microbial communities from boreal shield lake in IISD Experimental Lakes Area, Ontario, Canada - Jun2016-L626-11m | ecosystem: Environmental > Aquatic > Freshwater >...
CCACAATCGGATGGAAGCAGGGGAGCCAATCTCCTCATCTGGAGTCGTAATGATCGTTAGGCTCGTCCGCGACAAATCGAGGAATCGCTGGGCGGCCATCGCAGCCCATCGCATCACGACGAGACCTCCCTTGGCGTCGATGACCCCAGGCCCTCTCATTCGATTTTCGAAATGGCCATTCGCATCGCGCGAGGAATACCTAACGCATTTTTGGAAAGGACTTTCAGGTCCATAGACCGTGTCGTAGTGGATGGAAAGAAGGAGTCGCTTGGAACTCTCGGACGGCGGACATCCGATATCCCACCGCAATGCGTTGCCCGTCTTATGAGTGCGACGAAGTCCAAGATCGTCGACGGCTTCATACGACTGCAGTTCGATCGTTTGCACAGGCACCTTCAGAGGCGCAAAGTAATCGACGAGCCAGTCTGCAACCTGGGTAAGTCCGTCATCCGAGCGGGATCCGGAGTTGAGATTGCAAAGTTGCTCAAGCTCATCGGCCATCGATTCTTGATGTTGAACGAGCCAGGTTTGGAATTCTTGCATTTCTAGATGAATCCGCTTTTTACTTCTAGAACGAAACCCAACCCAAATTTTCAATCTGGACGAAGCACTAATAGTTGGACGCGGCTGATGCGGCGACAATCGGGCCGATGGGAGGCAGGCCAAGTCTGTTACGCACTTCGCCCAGCATCTCGGATGTTCGAGAGGAACCGACGCGTGTTACTCCCATGCTCCAAACCTTGATCAACGCATCGCAATCGCGAATGCCACCTGCTGCTTTGACTTGAACCGGGGCCTTGACGTTGTCGAGCATGAGTTGCAAGTCTTCCATGGTGGCTCCCCCCGTGCCATAGCCGGTGCTTGTTTTCACCCAGTCCGCTCCCGCGGTACAGCAAATCTTGCAAAGCCGGATCTTCTGTTCGGAGTTGAGGTAGCAGTTTTCGAAAATGACTTTCACTCGTCGATTGGCAACATGGGCCATCTTGACTATGGCATCAATTTCCTGCTCTACGAGTTTCCAGTTTCCGCTCAAGACAGCGCTGATGTTGGTCACCATATCCAATTCGAGGCAACCCTCCTCGATCAACCGTTCCGCTTCGAAGAGCTTGGTTCGTGTCGCGTGTCCCCCGTGTGGGAACCCTACTGTGCTGCTAGGGGCGACGGTTGTTCCTGCCAAGAGTTCCGCGCATCGCCTGTGATAGTAAGGCATTATGCAGACACTTCCGACGTCGTATGCGATTGCAAGCTGAATACCGGCCTCTAATTGCTCGTTCGTCATCGTTGGGTTGAGCAACGAGTGGTCGATCATCTTGGACAAGTCAGCATACTGAAAACTAGACATTCGGAGCGGCTTTCATCTAAAGTAGGCAAAATGGTGGCTCACAAGTCTAACAGCAAACCGAGCGAGCTTCCAGTTGTCTCAGGCCTGGATCTTCAACAGGCAATTGCAATCGAGGTTTTCTTTGGCGGCAGGTTTTTGCGTCAGATTCATGACTTCCAGTCGTCGCCGCCGCGAACCAAGGCAGACTGTACAGCTTCCAGTCAACTGCTCCAGATCCCAAAGATCGGCGGTAACGATCATCTTGTCAAAACCATCGATCGCTCGTTCCAAGCAATCTTCAAGCTGCCGGAGGGACGGCGCAAAGAACAGTTTTTGTTCCGTGAGCCACTCCATGGACCCGTTGCCGGCCCTCGTCGGAATGATGCTGCAATGCCGCACTCCATTTGTGTTTGCAAACTCAAGTGTTCTGAGCACCCATTCGACGGACTGCTCTGGAGGAGTCCCCGGAGGTTGCAACAAAACAAAGGCCCGTCGATCGATTCCCAAGGCGTCCAAGTGCTGGCAAGCGTCCGAGAAATCGCGAAGCGAAAATTCTTTGTTGAGTAGGGTCATACTCGCCGGATAAATGGTCTCCAACCCCATCGCGACTTCGAGCGTTCCATTGAACATTGCGGCGAATTCCGCAATCGAATGGTTGAGAATACGAGGATGATTTTCCACAATGACACGCTCAAAAGCTTGGCAGCGGTCTGCGATTTTTGGCAAATCAACACGTGGAATGCTTCGGGAATCAAAAAAATTGCTTGCGTTATACAGCTTGATCCAAGGGCTGGCGGGATAGTGCTGCAATGCCCATTCGAGTTGTGTGACGATATTTCCAGGCTCGGTTGGGTTGGAAAGGGTGTATTTCCAAAGGTCGCACATCGTGCAACAAAAGGAACATTCGGCCCCGGTTAAAAATACGGTCTGCACCTCAACTTGAGTCTCTTTGCTAGCCGGTTCTTGCTCGCAAAGCACCGCGCTGGGTCGTCGAGGATCCAAGTTCAATCGCGCACCGCGACGAGCCTTGACTTGAAAGCGACTCAGGCCCGAAAGAACCTCTTGACTTAGGTGCGTGTTATCCATTTGACTCATGAACACACTTGACTCATGAAGACACTCGACTCACGAGACACTGGGTCAAACGGTCGCCCATCGCTCTAGAAACGCCTGGCGGTATTCCGCTTCGTCGCTGGGGAACAACTCTGCAAAGCGTTGCTTGTTGATCGCCCCGTGTTGGAAACGTCGTTTCTGAAAGACAGGCATATCGAAACCTGTTACTGACTTGATTCCGCTGCGGACGACTTCGCCCTTTAACGCATACAACTTTGCATGATCCCACTGAGTCAAATCAATGAACGGGATCGATTCGGCAACCTCGATCACTTGCGGCAGTGCAAACGGGCTAAAGCCGCTGAATCCGCAAGCGATTGCAGGTGCCGAGGTTCGTACGTGCCCTCGGCTTTGGCCACCGCTATGCACGAGCGAATGCTTGATGGCGTGAACTCCCCAGCCTTCTTGGTATAGCATCAAGTTGTTGAGTACGCTGCGAATAGTCAGTTCCGGGTTATCCTCGATGGGGTAGTCTTTGAGATTCTCGTCCCCACCATCCCCATCGACAAGGTACTTCCAGTCCGGGTAGCGTTTTCGAATTCCCTGACAGACGGCGAGAGCCATCGTAGCGCTTTGGATATCGAGGGGCTTATAGTCTTCTACGACCCGCACGGCATGTCGCCAATCCAAGTCCGATGCAGTGCACTCGATCGTTTCCCAAAGCATTTCCAACTGCATTTGTTTAACAAATTGATGCGCCTGGGCTGAATCTTCGGCAACGCCATCCACTTGCAATGTGAACGCCTTGAGTCGCGCTGGCGACTCTCCGCGTTTGAGCAAACGATCGTAGATTGCCAAAAGCACTGCGCCGCTGTCGATACCACCTGAAAATAGCACACCGATGCCGGCTGCCTTTGGAATGCGATCTAGCCATTGATCGCACGCAATCGAAAGCTGGCCAATGTATTTTTGACCGATCCATTCAATATCGCTCGGTAACGAATTGCGTTCCGGTGTAAAAAAACGATCGTATCGAGGATTTGGGTCAGGGCAACCAACCAACTCAATCTGAACCACATAATGGGCCGGAACGGTGCGAGTGTACGAAGGGTGGAACTGATCCGACAGCCCTTCTTTGTCCAGTGCGTCGCGAAGCTCTTCCATGCGTTCGGCAATGAACAGGCATGGCCCATCCACTTTCTTGGCCAAAAAATAGCGCATCGTCCTTCCAATCGATCTGGCCATGCGGACAATGCGTCCCGAAGTGGCCGCGATGGCGAACTGTCCTTGAATCTTTGCAACTTGAGCAGGTTCACCACTGGCGACAAGCTCGACGGCCTGTTCGTACGATTGATTCAGCAAATGATTGCCGTCGGGCCGCATTAGATTGACGACACGATGCAGATAGGTTGAGGAAGTCATTTGGTGGAATAGCCTAGCAGTAAAAGGATTTGCGGCGACCTTTCTAAAGTCTACATCTTGTCCAGCACGGTGCAACTGCACGAGCCGCTTGCGACTTCCTTGCCCCGGTCATCCACGATTTTGCATTGTACGTAGCCGATTCGCAAGCCGCGTTGGATCATCGTGCCTGTCGCCGTCAGCAACTTGCCGCGAACCGGACGCATAAAGTGGATATGCAAATCGATGGTCGAGAAATCTTGATCGGGTTGGAGAGTCCGTCCGAAGGCAATACCCATGGCGGCATCCGAGAGCGCCGCCAGAACTCCACCGTGCACGCGGCCCATTGGATTATTGAGCCGATCATCAATTTTTAGTTCGACAATGGCCCGGCCGACCTCTTTGTCGTCCGACGTTTCAGGTAAAACGTGAAAGCCAATGAGTTGTGAAATGGGAGCGGATGAGAATCTATCGGACATTCTTGCGAATCGTACTCGGAGTTGGTTCGCTCAAATTGAATTCTTCGAGCGCGAAGTCGGCGTCCATCCTTCGAACACTTTTGAGCAGGATATCGCCGCGGGTAGGGTCGACATGATAGACGGCCATCGTGGTTTTGCCATGATCGACCACAACAATTTGTTGAAATCCATTTGCAAGGATAACGCTGGCCATCATCGAATTGCCTGCCGTAGCGACCTGGGCAGGGGCAATGGCACCGTTCATCGGATGCTGCGTGACAGGCGATGCTTGGTCGCTCCAATTCCCTGACTGGCTCCACGACGGGGTCATTGAAATTGCGACGAACAAAAGAAATCCCAAGCCAGAGCTTGACACGGCGACACGGGTCCAACGGTGGTAGTTCATGATATTGAATCGGCTGGTTGAGGGTTTTTAAACATCCATGTCCGCAAACCACGGAAGATTACGTCCTGCCGCGTGTTGATGCCAGACCGACTTTTTTGAAAAAATAGGCGGTTTGTCCGCCCGCGTCTAGCCTGGAAGTCTGGGCGGTTTGGAGGAAGTTGAGTTGGTGTCCCGCTGGCAAATCCTGCGGCCTAGCGAGGTTCTTGCTAGCATGAAAGTAAACGATCCCCCGGGATAAACCCAGGGGCATTCGGACCATGCCATCTGGCTTTACGCCAGTGGTAGCTGACCTTCTCCCTAGCGTGAAGGTAACGATCCCCTGGGGTAAACCCAGGGGCATTCCGCAGGCTCTTCCTGCGGATCGTTCGTTTAATTTTCCGATGCGATTTCGCCACCGTTGCAACTGTGAAGTGCTTGGCAAATACTTTGATCCGTACTGCTGGAGAGAAAGCCAACCGAACCATCGGCCCGACCAACCTGCGCTCCGCCCGTGTGGTGACTGCGCGGACCAAAGTACCCGGAAAAGTGCGTTACGATATCCGGAACAACGCTGTTTGGAGACTGGTATCCGTTGGTTAAGGAATTGATTGACCCACAAAACGCCCATGCGATTCCACGCCCGCGAAGCGCAGTACTCGTACCTCCACGCCATCCTGAAAACGAACTCCAAGCCGTATTTGCGTTCGGGTTTGAGACCATTCCATTTGCATCTGCGAATGCGCCCCAAGGGCTACCGGTCGTCTTCAATCCAGGTGTCGCATTGAGCCCTGAACTTAGACCTCCCGAGCCGTTGAGTGTTGCTTGGTACGGAAACTTCGGAAGCTGGCCAGCGGCTAACGTAAAGTCATTACCCACGCTTCGAACCGTTTCACTCAAGATGATCGTGTTCGAAGCACCATCGGTGATGGCATTGAATCCTCGTTTCGAATTCTGATACACGACTCCATCGGTTGGCCATCGCAAGTCATTGTTGGTTTTGGTTCCGCTTCCAAAGCTTACCATGTAGTTCAGTCCACCATACGTATATGGCGTACCACTCACGATGATCGTGGTGGTGTTGGGGGCTGGATCGCTCGGGCAAAGAAAAATGGGAATGGGTTGGGCAAAGGTGACGACAAACAGTGGGTTTGGGATTTTCGCATTGAATGGTCCAATGAATGCGGGCTTGGTATAGTCGATACCGTTGTGAATGGAGGACTGTTCCATGAAAGGCAACAATCGAGCTTGAACGGAAAAGTCCTCATCCACGGTTCCCTGGGTTGGGAATCGCTTATTCGCCGATTCGTAGTTCATGGTCGCAAGCGACAATTGTCGCAAATGGTTGCTGCATTGCATTCGGCGTGCTGCTTCGCGCGCGGCTTGAACCGCTGGCAACAGCAATCCGACGAGGATGCCAATGATGGCAATGACGACAAGCAGTTCGACCAGCGTAAATGCCGTTCGAATGCCATTGTTAGGTGTTTCAAAAGATCGAATCATTTTGTTCTCTTATACTTTAAGGATTGAATTCAGATATGGATAGGAAATCAGGTTTCCGAGAGCAAGTTGCAGCGATTGCTACTTGTCGATAGGTTGAAACGCATCCAATGAAATGGACTTTGCAGAACTGTGCCCTGGCTTCCAAAGCGAATCGATGTTGCATCGCGCAACGGATTTCATCGCGAGAATTTCTTCGATAGACGTCGTTGAATCCTCCACGACAAGCCATTGCAATTCATATTTGCCATCGGGCAGCAATTCGCTCCAAGCGACCGAAGCACCCGTGTGCCGCGTACGGCTTGGCTCAATGAGCATTAGCGAGGATCCCCAACTGGTTCCGTCCTTCGAGACCCGCCCCTCGCTGATCGCGACTGCGTTCTTATCGACTTCACCGTCAGCGTTCACCGCATACAAGACGACCACGCAATACTGTCCCGACGAAAGATTTCGCAAATCCTTGATTCGCAAATGATGGCCGGTTCGCCAAGTTCGGATCGAAGCATTTTTTGGAATGTCCGAAGAATTTGCGTAGCGTTCCTTTTTGATCGCTGCATAGTCTTCAAGAAATCCCACCCATTCTCGGTCGGTTTGGCCATCCACAGGGAACTTGATACCACCACCATGGTCGTCTCGTCCAAGGGATTTGGTCCTGAGTGTGCTTTCACTTGGTTTGTTGAAGTGGATCAAATCGCGATCTTCTAAAAGTTGCAACGTGTCACCAGGAGAATTGGGGACGATCCAGCTCATTCGCTCGCCGTTTTTTTCAACTTGCTTGGCGTTTCGATCTGGAGAATGGCAGTTCGCGCAGCGCTCGAACTGCGACCAAACCGCATCGACAAACCTGTTGAGAACCCGGTCCTTTCTTGCATACCGAATGAGCGACTCGTCTAGTTTGAGGTCGTTCAATTCGGGCAGTGGTGTGTCGAGCGAGTCTGGATCGCGAACCGATCCGCGAATCCAATCTCCAATCGCTTTCAACTCGGAACTTCGCACTTGATCCATCAAGTCGTCGGAATGATCAGGCTTCTTCGCAATGAATTGCAGGAGTTTCGATTGATCTGGATTGTCGATATCGATCCAACCGCGAGCACGAAGCAAAGCGAAAGTAGCCTTGGGGTCGGAAGAAAGGAAATCGTCCAATTTGACACCCTGCAGATGGCAATCCGAACAACTACTCGCTTTCGACGATTGAAGTAACGGGATAACCCGTCGTTGATAGATCTCCACAGGAGAGTCCGCATAGGCACTTGGAGTCAACCATAAGATCAATCCAAGCCCCATGATTGCATGAGACGTACACATTGTTAAAGATTTCTGATAGATAGAGTAGACAACGAGGTCGGACATGCATCGAAATTCATCGGTCGCATGACAACGATGTCTCGAAAGGCACAGAAAGCGATTATCAACGGCAGTGTGATGTGCACATGCCATCGCATCGCAAACGCTGGGGTGCTCGTACCTTCAACCTACATACAAATCGATCCGCAAACCTCTGTTGAGGCATGCGCTTTGGTAACCGAAATACAAGTTGGCCACCGACCTGCAAGATTGTCAGATAGAGCACAGCCCACACCTTGGCGGTGGCGGGTCGGGACAGGGCCTTTGACTATGCCAGCTAAGCGATTGCATACCCCACGGCTCAGTGGTCGGCACATCGCACGCAACAACGCTCATCGGAGACTGGAGAATGAAACGAGGCAATGCACACAAGCTGGACGATTTCCCTTGGCATTTCAACGCAAACATGCTCACAACGAGTCGTCCAGGTTTTTTCTTCGCTTGTTTTCGAACAAGTTCCTTATTGTTGGCTTTGGCTTGTTTGGACTCGCAACAGGCTTTCGCGTTAGGTTTTTTCTCTACCACGCAGGGGTTTGATGCGGTCAAATTGGAATCAGAATCATCGCAATCATTGCACGCATCAGCGCCTCGTTTGTCTGCGATTTTCTTTTTGTTTGAACAGCACGATTTCTCATTCTTCGTTGCAGAAGGTTCGCTCGGTGATTTGGCTGCATAGGCCGGAGGCGTCACGCCTTTTTTTTGGGCCCAGTCAAGTCGCTCGTTCAGCGTAGCACAGCAACAATGCGTCCAACACTGTTCTGCGGAAGCACAACCGCATGGTCGATCTTGACAGAAAAAAGCTTGCCCGTCGATGCTCTTCACGGAGGGCAAAACGATCGGGATAGGCAAGACAGAAATACAAAACGAGATCAGCCCTATCCATCCGAGGACACTCTGCCAGCGTTTTGTTGCGAATATCTTTTTTTTAGGACTCATTTTCAACGACGCGACTGCGCAATCACAGATTCTAAATTCCTGTCATGATTCGTCCTCCACGAGGGCAATGATACTTGAGTGGATCAAAAGAACAAGTTCACACGTATTCCTGCGACTATTTTACGTTCCTGCGACTATTTTACGAGAGCTGTGCCCCTGGGCGACCCGCTTCGACGGTAAAGGACGCACGCGTCAACGCCGCTACACCTGCAGTTTTCACATCCTCGACGACGACGTAGTCGCTCGTCCATCGATCTGCGGTCACCTCACATCGAACGTAGCCACGTTCCTGGTTGTGGAACTTGACACCAGGATTGGCGGCTTTTAGTTGGTCCAGATTCTTGACGACTTTGGAGCCGTTTCCGCCGCTCGAGATGCTGGTGCCAACGAACTCGGTAGCGACAATTGGACTATCCGCTTGCCGATCGTCGACTCGCAAATCGTTTACCCAATTCGCGTGAATATCACCCGTGATCACCACTGGATTTGGTACTTTTCGATCCGCAATGAACTTCATCAATGCCATTCGCTCGAAAGCCGCACCGGGCCATTGGTCCATGGAAAATCCGCTGCGATCTCTCAAGTTGATTTCGACCATCGCAAACATGACTTGCTGCGCTAAAACGTTCCACGTTGCCGTCGATTCGAGCAAGCTGCGATCGAGCCAACCGCGTTGTTGCTTTCCAAGCAGCGTGTTGGAGGGCTTCCAAGCCTCCTCACTCATCGGCTTGAGTCCATCTCCGTTGGGCTGGTCTGTTCGATATTGTCGGGTGTCCAGTACAAAGAACTCGGCAAGTCTACCGAAAGAGGCTTTGCGATAGATGGTCATATCAGGACCTTCGGGGAGCGTCTGCTTGCGAAGCGGCATCATTTCATAGTAGGCCTGATAGGCTGCGGCACGCTGAACTAGAAAATCGACTCTGTCCGTTTGGGGTTTGTTGCCCCTTTGCTCTTCTTGTATGTCGTTGGCGTAGTTGTTGTCGAACTCATGGTCGTCCCAAGTGACGAACCATGGACACTGAGCATGCATTGCATTCAACAACTCATCCGACCGATACTGCATATGCCGCAGTCGGTAGTCGTCTAACGTTTTGATTTTGCCCTCGGTGGGACCACTGTGTTTTCGAACTTGATTTTCTTTCCCAGGATACTCGTAGATATAATCGCCGAGATGGAAGACTAAATCGAGATTGTCTTTGGCCATTTGGGCATACGCAGTAAACAATCCTTGCTCGTAGTTTTGGCAGGAAGCGAATGCGAAACGCAGCGAGTCAGGCTCTGCATTTGGCTCCGGGAGGGTGCGAGTTCTGCCGATCGGGCTGGCTGCGTCACCCGCTCGAAAACGGTACCAATACCAACGAGCTGGTTTGAGGCCTTGAACCTCGACATGCACCGAGTGTCCAAGTTGAGGAGTCGCGACTGCAATGCCGCTAGCGACCACTTTGTTCAACGATTCGTCTTCGGCTATCTCCCAAGATACGGGCACCATCTCGGGATTCATCCCTCCCTGAGGCGTCGTCGGATCAGGAGCCAATTTGGTCCATAGTACGAGACTATTCGCATCGGGGTCTCCCGACGCAACCCCCAGCGTAAACGGATTATTTTCAAAAACGATTTTTCGATCTGCCGCTGTAAGACTTGAGGAAACCAATGGCAGTCCAGCCAGTGCTGCGCCGTAGGCAAGTACCAGTCGACGCGAAACACTTCCTTCCGACCGAACAGCATCAGGGATCTTCGTGAGGTCGAGCATGGGGACTCCGCTTGTGAGAATTAGGAGGGGGGTTTTTGAAAGTTGATACGGGCGAAGTGCGATAGAAAAGCATAACTAGCTAGTTGTTTCGGCTCTTGCTCCCATGTCTCAGTTAATTATCGATGAATAGTTAGTGCACCGTGTTGGCCTCTTTGGCGAGCCTATCAAGCATGCAGGTCAGACGTTCGCGGAGTCGCTTCATGATGGGATCCTCTTCGCCTCGTGGCGAACGTTCGGTCGGAACTTCGATTGCTTCATCCACTTCGATGATCACTTCGAGCGGGCCATGGATGCCGGCTCGGTCGGTGAGGTCCTCTTCCAGTCGTTCTACAGTTTCGAGAATGCGAGTGTCGGTCGTTGGGGAGTTAAGATATTTTGGGGGGTAGGACGCAATCTGCTGCGAAAGGTAGATTCGCGAAAGATGCGACCATCTTCGTTCTCGTTCCCGTTCGTCCAACTCTCCCGTTGTTAGTTCTGGCACGATTTTCATTCGCAGAGCTTTGATTCTAGGGACTATAGTATCGACCGTCGTTTTGCCGAGCCATTCTTGTTCGAGTGGACACAGCAAATGATCGATGAGCCGTTGTTGTCGTTCCTCGATGGTTCCTTGCTGAGCCGCGCCTAGATATTCAATTTCTTTCAGGCTCAACATGGCGAGAGTAATTCGATTGATTCGATGCAGAGTGCTTGATTGCTTGAGTTGAGTCCATGCAAGTCGCTTCTCCAAGGCATCCAGAGTCGCATCGATTGCTTTGTCAAGATCTCCGTGGAACACGTACTTAATCGCCACAGGATGGATCACCACTTTGCCGGTACCGCCATCCTTAGCGCGTCGCTTGGCGGCGGTTCTCGCCATAAATGCCACTCCATCCAACAGGGGTTGGAGCTGATCATTCGTTCGAAAAACCGTCCCTTCAGGAAAGACAACCAACGGGCGTTTTGGGTTGGAAAGAATGTCGACAGCGGTGTCCAGTGACATTCGATCGAGCCCTTCTCGATACACACTAAACGCTCCCACGATTCGGAGAGCCCAACGTTGAAGGCGGTTTTGTTCGAACAAGTGCCAACTGGCCATTGCGAACATCGGCACCTTGGCCTCTGCGGCCAAAAATGCCATGACGAGAGGATCTGCGTAACGACAATGGTTTGGAGCGAGCAACACCCCATGCCCTTGTCTCATCGATTCACGTAAATGGTCGACACCATGCAGTTGATGTGAGCAAACGCCTTCAACCTTGCGAAGGTACCACGGCACAACCCCAAGTTTGAGGATCAACCAAGGCAAGAAATTCCCACGATGCGGTGGGACGAATTGATAGGGTTTTTCGATGATGATGTCTTGCACGGTTCCGTCCTTACTACGTGGCGTATCCACGTGGATGCGACTGATGCCACCGCCAAGCTGTTTCGACGATACTTTCGATTGCTACATACTTGGGGCGCCATTGGAGCGTTGTTTGGGCGTGAGTACTATCCGCGATCAAGCATGCAGGGTCGCCAGGTCGACGATCCGAATAGATGGCTGGTATCGAGTGTCCAGTCACCTTCCGGCAGGCGTCGATGACTTGCAATACACTATGACCAACGCCCGTTCCGAGATTCATTTGCATCACTGCGCTCGGCTGCAGTTTAAGCAACGCAGAGACGTGCGCCGTGGCTAGATCTTCGACGTGAATGTAGTCGCGGATGCAGGTGCCATCAGGTGTAGGATAGTCCTTGCCGAATACGGAAATGCTCTCGCGTTGACCGAGAGCGACCTGTAGGACGATGGGGATCAAGTGACTTTCTGGGTCGTGGTCTTCACCGATGGTTGCATCTGCCGATGCGCCTGAGGCGTTGAAGTAGCGAAGCGCAGCGACTCCGAAACCGTACGCATGAGCGTAATCGACCAATGCGCGTTCGACGACGAGCTTGGTAAAGCCGTAGGGATTAATAGGGTTTTGCGGCGTATCCTCTTTGATCGGCATCTTGTCAGGTTGGCCATAGGTTGCCGTCGTACTTGAGAATACAAACCGCCAAACTCCCGAAGACCGCATCGCTTCCAAGAGTTCGAAGGTAGAGGTCACGTTGTTTTGATAGTACATGGCTGGATGTTGCACCGATTCGCCAACCAATGCATAGGCTGCAAAGTGCATGACCGCTTCGATCTCTTTCTCCTGCATGACCCGCATGAGCAGAGCACGATCGGTCAGATTGCCCTCGATGAGGATCTCTTTTGGGACGCTTTCTCGGTGGCCGCGTGAAAGATTGTCGTAAACCCAAACCGTATGTCCCAATGACTTCAAAAGCTTTACCGTGTGCGAACCTACGTAACCCGCGCCACCGACAACCAATATCTTCATCCTGCATTCTCCAGAAAGACTGTATAATCAAGAACTTCAAACTGCGACCTTCGATTTGGGCACAATCGTATTTTGTTTTGCCGGATAACGCGAGTGGACAATGGAATCATGGCCGTTAGCAAGCTCAAAAAACTCAAGCAATCCGCCCCGGAAACACCCAAACCGTTCGAAACAATGGCTGGCTGGATTGACCGCTACACAGTTTATTTGCGCAGTGAGTGTCATTTGGCTGAAAACACCGTCCAAGCGTATCGTCGCGATCTAGAGCACATGCGGGAGTGGTTGAATGGTCGTTCGCCAACCCTGATGGTTATCGCCGACTTGACGGAATTCGCGGCTTTTCTCAAACAAAAGTATTTGGCAGCCACGTCGATTTCGAGGCACATTGTCGCGATAAGGATGTTTTACAAATTCTTGCAACTAGAAAGTGCCATCACGGACAACCCTGCCGAACTTTTGACAACGCCGAAGGTTTGGCAGCGGGTCCCAAAAGTCTTAACGATCGCGCAAGTCGACCGCTTTCTGAGTGCCCCTCAACGTTACGACTCAAATGGAATGCGAGATCGAGCAATACTGGAACTCATGTATGCGACGGGTTGCCGAGTCTCCGAAATCAGCGATTTGCTGGTTGCGAATGTCCATTTGGCGGACGGATACTGTTTGGCCGAAGGCAAGGGGAGCAAGCAGCGGATGGTTCCACTCGGGGAAAGAGCCATCGAAGCGATTGAATTGTATTTAAAGGAGCATAGACCGTTGCTATCCGCAGGCCGCGAACTTGCAGAATCTCCTTGGTTGATTTTGTCGCGAACGGGACACCGTCTGCGACGCGAAGCGATCTGGGAGCTTATCAAACGCTATGCCGCGCGGGCGGGTATCGATTCGGAAGTCAGCCCTCATACGCTACGACATTCCTTCGCAACGCATTTGTTGGGTGGTGGTGCGGATCTGAGATTGATCCAAGAAATGCTCGGTCACGCTAGTATCCAGACCACACAGATCTACACCCAAGTGGAGAACAGCAAGTTGAAAAAGGTGCACAAGCAATTTCATCCACGAGGTTGATTCGCTAGCGACGGTCCTTGCCGAAAAGCATTCCGTTGTAGACCGGCATCCGAGGGATCGCCATCGGGGCTGGCTTGAGATCGAACGCAACGGAGTATTTCGCTAACCACTCGCCGAGTTTCTTGCTTTCGCGATCGTTGAGTTCGGGAATGGTCCGTTGGTCCACCAAATCGAAAAGCAACGTTGGGGATTGCGTTTGTCCGTATTGCGATCGCGTTACCTTTTTTGTTCCACCAAAGCGTGAGATGATCTCTTGAATGCGATCCGAGTAAACGAACTGGTTCGCGGTGTTGGTTGTACCCAACTCATTGAAGCTGCCCACGGTGACATAGCTTTGGG
>Ga0194045_1000423_pt1 | contig 13833 bp, 9 predicted proteins | sample JunL6211m_MetaG_FD_161686 | JGI IMG/M metagenome (GOLD analysis project Ga0194045, IMG submission 161686) | Anoxic zone freshwater microbial communities from boreal shield lake in IISD Experimental Lakes Area, Ontario, Canada - Jun2016-L626-11m | ecosystem: Environmental > Aquatic > Freshwater >...
GGTTATCGCTACACTTGTTTTAGCGACACTTGCTGATGTGGCCACATGGGCTGATTTGGCCACATGGGCTGATGCGGCCACATGGGGCGTGGGCGAAGCATTGGCCAGAGAAGTGGCTAGCGGTTTTCCCACGGATGTTGGCGGAACTTCACCTTCGACCAGGAGAAAGCCGATCACTTGTCCAACTTTGACTGTCGCCCCGGGGCTCGGTGCGTCACTGGGTACACACAAGTAACCGGAATCGAAGGATTCGATCTCTTCGGCTGCTTTTTCTCCCTCGAGCTCAAAGACCATTTCGCCGGCGCGTACAAACTCTCCAGGTGCCTTGCGCCAGTCGACGAAGACACCCTCCTCCATGGACCAGCCAAGTCGGGGAATGGTGATTTCCTTTGGCATCTTTATTCCTCCATCAAGTCGCGGACGGCCTGGACGATCCGAGCGACGTTCGGAACGACCACTTCTTCGAGCGACGGAGCGTAAGGCGTCGGGGCGAATACCCCATGCAAGCGTTTAATGGGCGCGTCCAGATCATTGAAGCCGGCGTCGGCCACTTGTGCGGCGATCTCGGAAGTGAAGCCACAGGGGCCAAATGCTTGGTCGACGACCAGCAGCCGTCCGGTCTTGGCGACCGACCGCAGGATACTGTCCAAGTCCAGCGGTGAAACGGTGCGAGGATCGACGATCTCCACCGAGATGCCCTCCGTCGCCAGTTGCTCGGCGGCGGCGATGGCGTATGTGACCATCAAGGACAGAGCGACAATCGTTGCATCGCTACCGCTACGGGCGACGCGGGCTTGGCCGAATGGAATCTCATAGTAGTCTTCCGGGACAGGGCCTTTAGTCTGCATCAGTTCGCGATGTTCGAGAAACAAGACCGGATCGTCGCTGCGCAGAGCGTGGGCCATCAGACCTTTGGCATCACAAGGGTTCGACGGAACAACGACTCGCAATCCCGGAATATGCGAATAGATCGAATGATACATGCCCGAATGATGGGTAGCCGCCGAGTGACCTACGCCTCCGCAGCCACGCAGTAGGACCGGCATCTTCAGCCGTCCGCTGCTCATGTACTGCATCTTGGCAATCTGGTTGACAAGTTCGCCGAACGCATCATTGATGAAATCGATGAACATGAAGTCGATGACGGGTCGCGTCCCGGACATGGCTGCTCCACAGGCGAGACCGACGAACCCGCGTTCGCAGATGGGGACATCGCATACCCGCTCTCCTCCATACTTGGCATGAAGACCGAGCGTGGTGGTGAAATTGCCTCCGCGGCTGCCGATCCCTTGCCCCATGATGAAAATGGTCGGGTCGGCGGCCATTGCCTGGTCCAACGCTTCTAGCGTCGCCGCGACGAAGGAAATGGTGCGTACAAACGGGAGTGGGCTATCGGCAGTCGGCATTGGGGAACGCGACTCTTCTACTGGCCGTTTTTCTACTGGCCGTTTTTCTGCATAGAGACGTTTTTCTGCATAGACATGTTCCATTGCCGAAGTGGCGGATGGCGACGGGCTGCGTTCTGCAAATTCGCGAGCTTCGCGGACGATTTCCGAAACTTGTTTGTCGATCTCATCCAAGCGCGCAATCTGTTGCTCGTCCCCCGACTGCCGACTGCCTATTGCCCACTGCCTCAACCGCAGGATGGGACATCTCTCTTTCCAGGCGGCGACCTCTTCACGGGTGCGATAGGTGAAATCGCCCATTCCCTCGGCATGAGCGCGGGTGCGATAGGTCTTGCATTCGATCAGGGTCGGCCCGCCGCCCCGGCGAGCACGTTCGATCGCTTCTCCGGCCACGCGATGCACTTCGACGACATCGTTGCCGTCCACCTCGAAGCCGGGAATTCCATAGTTCGCGGCCCGCCGTCCGACGTCGGGAATCCCACTGGAATAGGTGAACGGAACTTCCGTCGCATATTGATTGTTCTCGCAGATGAATATCGCCGGGAGTTTCCAGATGCTGGCCATGTTGAGTCCCTCATGGAAGGCACCGTTATTGACGGCTCCGTCGCCAAAAAAGGCCACGCCAACCGTCCCATTCTTGAGGATCTTCGAGCTGTATCCGCCGCCGCAGGCTTGCAGAATACAGGGGCCCACGATGCCGCTTGTCCCCATCATGCCGATCTCTGGAGAGAAGAGATGCATGCTTCCGCCGCGACCGCGCGAACAACCGGTCGAGCGACCGAACAACTCCGCAATGAGTTCGCGAGGCGGCATCCCTTTCGCCAAAGCATGGCCATGCCCGCGATGCGTACTGAAGACGCAATCGCTGTGGGTAAGATGGGCACAGACGCCCGTGGCAATCGCTTCCTGGCCGACATAAGTATGACAGGCACCGTGAATCAGTCCACGCTGATGGCAGCGGGCCAACTCTTCTTCCGTCTGGCGGATGATCTGCATAGTCCTATAGAGATGTTGCAGTAGTCCTTGGTCATTTGTCATTTATCGTTTATCCCTTATCCCTTATCTCTCATCTATTCGTCTTCCGCGATGACGGGATTGGTGAGGGCGCCGATGCCGTCGATCTCGATCGTCACCGTGTCGCCGGGTTGCAAGAACACGGGGGGCTTGCGGGCACCGCCCACGCCGTGCGGTGTGCCGGTCAAAATCACTGTGCCGGCCGCGAGCCGCGTACTGCCGCTGAGGAATTCGATCAGCGTCGGCACGTCGAAGATCATGTCGTTGGTATTCCAGTCCTGCATGGTTTGGCCATTGAGGACGGTACGGATGCCGAGATTATTGGGGTTGGGAATCTCGTCCGCCGTCGTCAGGCAAGGCCCCAGCGGGCAAAAGGTCGCAAAGGTCTTGCCGCGGCACCACTGGCTGCCGCCGAATTTCATCTGCCAGTCGCGGGCGCTCACATCGTTAGCGCAAGTGTATCCCAGGACAAAGTCAAGAGCGTTCGCCTTCGAGACGTTGTAACACTCCTTCTTTAGGACGACCGCCAACTCGCATTCGTAATCGACCGAGTCACTTTTGAGACGTCGAGGTAGCACGATCGGGTCGCCTGGATTTTGGAGTGTCCCGCTGTTCTTCATGAACACGACGGGGAATTCGGGAATCGGCTGCCCCCCCTCGGCCGCATGCTTTCGGTAGTTCAGCCCGATGCAGATAATGTCGCGTGGCACGAGCGGTGCCAGAAGCTTGGCGACTTGCACCGGCTGCTGTGTATCGGTCAGGGACCCGAACAGATCGCCGGATAGGCGGGTGACCGCGCCATCAGCGTGTTGCTGTCCGTAGCCCTGCTCGCCGGCAGCGGTTTCGTAGCGAATGATTTTCATGGTTGATATCTCCGGTGGAAATTTTTTTAGGGAAAGGTGACTTGGGTTCGCTCACCCGCCATGTGCAGCTTCTGTGCAGCGTCGGGGGCCTTCAGGATGCTCTGCTCGATTTCAAGCGAAGGAATGCTCTGCTCGATCTCAAGCGAAGGAAACGTGGTACCGGTGATTGCGACCAGTGACAAGAAAGGGGTTCCGGTTCCAAGGTCATGGCTGAATGTTGACGACAGTCTGATTGTCAGATAATCTAATAACGTTACGATTCAACGTCAATCCTCGCCCAAGAGAAAGCTATATTTGCCTTGCACAGCGAGCGGCAGACTGAAAACAATCACGTAGCACAGGCTGCCAGCGCTGCCAGCCTGTAATAGTCTAAGAAGAACAAGCTAGCAGCCTGTGCTAGGGGGACTATCTCATGCTGCCGCTCGTCTACGCAGTACATCATCTGAAGATTTGGTTGGATCTCGATCTTCAATTCCATCATGCGCTTTGAAAGTCATAAGGAGCGAATTGGATGGCCCTCACGAACTCTCGTATTGGTTCGGTCCAGAACGCCTCGGTTCAGCCGAACAACGAAGTGGACTTGGGACATTGGCGAAGAACGCAGAATAAGGTTATGATACGCATCGCGACGTCAAGAGATCACATCATTCAATCGTGCGTCTAGCCGCAGAGGATCAGGAAAAGTCTACATTGAAACCATTGAGTGACACCGCGTATTTACCATTCTTTCAAGGGCAGCCTCCGTTCCTGGCGAGTCGTTGCCGGCGGCAATATTTGCGTGTCGGCATGGTTTGTTTGGTTCTATTCTCGGTTTTGCTTGGAGCGATCGCTTCGACTGCCTATGGACAGAGCGAACCCGATGCCCCGAGAAACCTGTCGAGTCAAGGACTTCGGCTTAAAGGGATTCGGGTCGTTCCCTACAGTCGCCCACGACCCGGCCGATACTTTACTTTTGGCGTCAACGTCGAAAACATTGCAAACGAAGAGCAAGCTGGCCTAATTATGGCCAGGATTGACGGTGCCATCGGCTACGAGGCAGCGACGGAAGTGCATGTTCAGGCCGGTAGATCCTATGGTGTCGATTTGCACATGCGAATTCCGGAGGACTTTGCATCAGGCAGCAATTTTGAAATCAATGTCTCGCTTAATTCGCTCGGCGCAAATCAACCTGTGTTATTGAACCCCGCTGGGCAACCAATGATCGATTCGTTGCGACTGAGTGTGCCAGATAAAACAATGGTTACGGCGATGTTGCTGGAAGATGACCCTCCGGTCTCGCCAGAATGGTACTGGCCCCAAAACGAATCTATCATGAGCTACGAACTGATTTCAGCAACCAACGCAGACTCCTATGAGCCAAGTCAACTGCTGACAATCTATGACGGAAAACTACCCACTCAAATGGTCGAGTGGGATTCGGTCGATGCTGTGGTGATTGGACGCGAAGGGCCGATGCGAGATGAGGCAGCAATGGCATCCATGGCTCAATGGTTAGCTGCCGGTGGTCTTGCCTGGATTATGTTCGACACAATCAAGGAAGCAAATCTCGACGCCCTATTGCCGGACGGAATGACTTGCCAGTATATCGACAACGTTGATCTAACCGAATTTATAGTGGATATTGAAAGTGCTTTTTCCACATCGGAATCGGAACGGACGATTCGTGTTGACGAGCCGGTGAGCATGCGTCGTGTCATTCAAACTGGCGGGACGGTAGCCGTCTCGATCAACGATTTCCCGGCTGCCATCTGGTACAAGGTCGGTAAGGGACGTTTATTAGTAACGACGCTTGATGCTCGCGGTTGGATGACTCCCCGAAAAACGGCACCTGCCAATCTGGAAAACAACACTTCGTTCCAACCCCATTCGTGGACAAAGAGGCTCTACGATCAGTTGTATGATATCCGGAAACTGAGTTCGCCAATGGAGAAGGCCGAGGTCTTGTATCCGCTCAAGCATATTGGAAACCCGATTCTAAATCGCAGTTTTGTGCTTACGCTTGTCTTTGGTTTTTGCGCTGCACTAGGGATCGCAGGTGGAATTTGTTGGTATAGCGAAAAATGGAGTCGTTTGGGCTGGTTGGTTCCACTCTTGTCTTTGGCAGCTTCTGCGCCACTTTTGATAGCATCCTACCAGTTGCAACGCGAGGTGCCTGACACATCGGCCCATCTTCAAATCATCGAAGCGTTACCTGGCTCTCGATGCATTCAAGGCGTTGAATGGACCACGACTTATAAGGCTGGTGCGGACTTGGCTAAGCTTTCCGCTAGCGGAGACGCAATCACCACATGGCCTCAATCGAGTCAGCAAAGCGATCTTCGCCGTCTCACGTGGAATGATCGAAATCGCTGGTTGCTTTCTAGTTCGGCTTGGCCAGGAGGGCTGTGGCAATTGCAAACTCGCTTTAACGTCCCTCCGCAGCGGCTCGACGTGAATGCAACCCTGGATCGTCAAGGCCTATCGATCCAAATGCCGAGCGAGTGGACGCAATCGCTCGAAGATTCCGTTCTCATGTACAACCCCGGTGATCCTGCGATTTGCAGCCGAATCCAAGCCGGAACGACGTTTCGCGTTCCGAACGGAAACGCAACCATGGACGAATCGTGGCTTGGAGATGCGATCGTCAATGACGAGCAGGCAAGGCGAGATGAAGTCTATCGCCAACTTCCTGCTCAAGGTTCCGATTTCGCCTATCCAAGTTACCCAGCTTTGATGGGATGGACTCCTCTTTGGCCAAGTCCCGTTTCATGGAGCGATGGCCGAGATGAGCGCGGAGCGGCGCTCGTCATACTACCCGTGCATTTGCAGCCCGTTGCAACCGGTGAAGAGGTCATGGTACCCCACACCGTGATCAAACTCGAAACTCCCAATCAAACTTCAACCTCCTATTCCAATTTGAGCGGACTCTGGCAAAACGAAACAACTCTCCAGGTAGCGATACCCATTCGTTTTATTTTGCCTAAACAAGTTTGCCCGATCAAGGCAACCGAGTTGACGTTTGATTTGCAGCTTAGGGCGCCGCAACGCGACGTGCGGATCATTAGTCAAGCTCCCAATGCCGCGAAGCCAATAGCTGGCTTGCATAGCCCTTTGGGCGCGATGCGCATTCGCACGTCGGACCCAGCCGTGCTGTTGGATGCCGAAGACGGAAGCCTCGATTTCACCATTGATATCGGAGGCGCCATCAATGACGCTACTGGGGCTGTAGGTATCTGGCAAGTTGACTATGTACGATTGTCCGTTACGGGAATCGTGCTCGATCGTTAAGCGGATTCAATCTGGTTCCCTCGAAAGTACTTTGGCAATGATTTCAACTCAACCTGTCGTCGAAACCCACCAATTGACCAAACGCTATGGCGATTTCGTTGCATTGGATGATTTGACGATTCACGTTAACCGCGGTGAAATCCTTGGATTCATCGGGCCTAACGGTGCGGGTAAAACGACGACTATTAAAGTACTCGTCGGCCTGTCTCGACCGACATCGGGCAAAGCCAGTATTGCCGGCGTGGATTGCGCTCAAAGTTCGCGCAAAATCAAGCGACTTGTTGGCTACATGCCTGACCGATTTGGATCGTATGACAATATGCGTGTTCGCGAATACTTGGACTTTTTTGGTGCCGCCTACGGAATGGCTGGCCGTCAACGCCAGAAACGCATCGACGAAGTGTTTGAAATTACCAGTAGTGGCTACATGCAAGACAGGTTCGTCGAAAGCCTTAGCCACGGAATGCAACAACGCTTGGGTATCGCCCGGACTTTGTTGCATGATCCCGAGGTTCTCATTTTGGATGAGCCAGCCAACGGTCTTGATCCGAAAGCAAGGATCGAAATGCGAGAGTTGTTGTTGCAATTAGCAGCACGCGGCAAGACACTCATCGTGACAAGCCATATATTGCCTGAGCTTGCACGTATTTGTAGCGCGGTTGCGATTGTGACTGGCGGGCGTCTAAGAGCCTTTGGACCATTGGATGAAGTGATGCGAAAACTTTGCCCGCGACGTAGTTACGAGGTGCAATTGCTCAAGCCAGAACAAATACCTCATGCCCACTCGGTTTTGTCGGCACGACTTAAGGAAGACGAACCGCTAAGTGTTAGCCAGACCGAACGCACATTGCGTTTTCCAACCGCACGCTCGGAAGATGAACTGGCGGGCATGCTTAAAGTTCTTGTCAGCGAAAACATCGAAGTTGCACAATTCCGCGAAGTTGCCAGCGACCTTGAGGATGCATTCTTGACTGTTGCGGGGCCTTCACATGCTGTTTAACGCTTGCGTATTGCGACGTGAATTGCTCGATCGTTTGCGAGCCACACAAACCTTTGCTTCCATATTCGTATGCGCAGTTGTTTCCAGCGTACTGGTTTGGTTGCGTTGGCCTACAGACTCGCGACTGGACGTAGTCAGTCAAGGCGCCATGCAGGTATTTCAACCTCTAGCATACACTTTAGCGGCGGCTGTGATCATGCTGGTCCCTGCGTTTCCCGCAACAGCATTGGTTCGCGAAAGGCGCAAGGGCACACTATCTCTGATGCTTAATTCGCCTCTTTCGCGAAGTGAGATTTACTTCGGAAAATTGATTAGCAATTTCCTGCTCGCAACGATCATTGTGTCGGTCAGTTTGCCCGCTCTCACCGCATGCTACGCTATGGGGGGATTGTCCATAAGCCAACGGATTGTTCCACTGATTGCCATTCTGCTTGCGATGTCAGTTCAGTTTTCGGCCTTAGGTCTATGGATTAGTTCGAGAGCATCCTCGAGCGACGCCAGTCTTCGTTGGACTTACGCCGCAGTCTTGGCGGTTGTCGTGCTGACGTTGGCTCCATCCGCGATCATTGGGCGAGTCGAAGGTTGGCAGGGAAACATGGCTCGATGGATGACAACTCTTTCCCCGGCGGGTGCTCTGCGGGGGATAACGAGTTCGCAATCTGCAAGCGTTGAACTCGATCTGGCGGATGGTTGGGTAAGCTATGTGATTGCAGCCTTCGTATCAAGCGCGATCGCGGCGTTGGCCACGCTTTGGAATCTAAGCCCATATCGATCGGACCGCCCCAAACCGACAGGTACCATGTCGCAAGACAGAAAAACGGCCGCGCGTTGGTTTCGGCGACTTAACTTCTTGATCGATCCACAGTCGCGAAAAGCCGGCATTCCGCGCTGTCTCAATCCAGTCATGGTAAAGGAGTTCCGTACCCGCAAATTTGGCAGACTGCATTGGTTGATTCGGCTAGTTGCATTCTGCGGCATTTTTTCGTTGCTGTTGACTGTCGTAGCTGCGACTGGGACCGTTAGTTGGGGTGTCACTCGCATTGCTGGCACGCTCGCGCTTTTACAAATATCTCTGCTGGTCGTCCTTGGGCCAAGTCTTGCTTCTGGACTTATTGCAGCCGAACGCGAGACGGGCGGTTGGCAGTTATTGCGAATGACACCGTTATCCGCTGTGCGTATCGTGTTTGGAAAAATGATGAGCGTCGTATGGACGATGGCGATTATTCTGCTTGCCACACTCCCTGGCTATTTGGTGATGATGTGGATTCAGCCGTCAATAGCCCCTCAAGTGCAACGCGTTGTTATTTCGCTGGTGATAGCTACGTTGCTCGTCGTTTCAATCAGCGCAATGATTAGTGCGTTTTGGTCGAACGCGGCGGCGGCAACGGCAACAAGTTACAGTGTGCTTCTGATGCTTTTTGTTGGAACGCTTTTGGTTTGGTTGGCTAGAGGGAAACCATTCGGGCATACCGTGGTGGAACGCGTACTGATGATCAATCCCGCCGCAGCAGCCTTGGCGGAAATTCGTACGCCTGGTTTTGAAGAATACAATTTGACGCCCATGTGCTGGTGGATAGGCGGAGTGATATCGAGCATTTGCGTACTTGTCCTGGCCGTTCGTACCTGGCAGTTAACCAAACCGGATTGATGTCTGCAACCATGAAGCGATTTTATCGGAATATATTGTCAACCATGCGATCTAGGAGTGCTGTTGCATTTCGCTGCACGGGTATGTGCGCTCTGACTAGTCTCGCATTCGGGTTCGTGATTTCGTTTACTGACCCGCAATTGCATGCTGCCGAGCCGATGAAGATCGAGCCGATGAAGATACAGTATATGTGGGAAGTCGATCCGAAATTGGATTTCGACTGGTGGCTTGAGCGACGAACCGTGCTGCCCGAATCGTTAGATAGTCGATTGGAGTCGCCGAGGGTTGAAGTTCGGTTCGCTGCGGCACAAAGCCTTTTGCGTTTTAGCGAGCATCCGTCGCTAGACAAATTGAAATCGTCCCGCGCCCTGCTTGCACGCTTGGAGGACGGAGAGCCAGAATCATCCGTTCGTTTGGAACTGGTGTCGGCCCTTTGTCAGCTTGGTAGTGCCGAGGACGCTAACCGATTGTGGAATATTGGAAATCAAGATGGTTTGGTACTGCCGACCATCGAAAAAGCACTTACTCGTTGGAAGCAACCTTACGCTGTGCAACTTTGGCGAAACCGATTGCTCGAACGAAAGTGCACGGAGCAAGAGCTCACGCGGGCGTGCGCAGGCTTAGGTTCGGTTGGAACACAAGACGATTTGGCGAATTTGTCCACTCTCGTCAGTGACGGCACGCAGTCAGCGGCGGTGCGACTCGTCGCAGCCCAGGCAATTGGCGAATTGAGCCATTCCAGCCAACTTCGATTAGCCCAATCTCTTCGAGCTTCGCCGGCATTGCATACCGATCTTTTTGCGATATCCGTTCTAGGAAGACAATCGGATGGGACTGTCAGCGACGCGACTAAGCAGTTTGTGTTCGATGTTGCAGAGCATGGTAGCTTGTTAGCGCAACGAGCGGCCTATCGATGGATATGCGACATGATTCCCGAAGAGGCTCAAGCGAGAGCGCGTGATTTCTTTAAACGTGACGACTCAGAAATTCGTCGCCTAAGTCTGCTGCAAGTCAATCGAACGGACCATGACGATGCGATATCCATGCTCGTGGCTGCACTTGGCGATTCGAATTCAAATCTTCGCCACATAGCCAGGGAGCAGTTGCTCGTTTTTGCCAACAGATCGGACGATCACGAACAAAGAGTCAAGGACGTACTTGGGCCAGAGATGGCCAAAGACGATTGGCGATCCATTGCGGAATGCATTCGGCTTGCCGTTGAGTTGCGTCAGCCTCAGCACGCGGTTCGGATTTTAGAATTGCTCGATCATCCACGAGTTGAAGTTTCCGTGACGGCGGCTTGGGCATTGAGTCATCTTGGGACCGAAGAGCCTGTTCTTGCAAAAATGCTCGAGCATGCCGATTACTGGACAAAACGGATGCAAAGCAAGGTCGAGTTGACTCCATCGATCAACGAAACCGATTATAGGCGTATTGGCCACCTTCTTGAGGGGTTTGGAGTCCGTCGCTACACACCGGCTCAATCCACGTTGATTCTGTATGTTCCGAGGAAAGAACCCTTTGGATTGATCTCGCGAATCACAGGTACTTGGGCGGCGGGGAAAATGTGGGAAGGCGAAAAAAATGAAGCCTTGGCTAAGGAGTTATGCGCTCGAATCGCGGATAAGAACAACCCTTTGCCTGAATCGATGAGCGTTCGTTACGCAGCCACGATTGCCCTGGGATTCCTTTCGGACCGAACGACGCGGGAAGCATTAGTGGTCAACGACGAACCGGGAAATCCGATAGGTTACGCCACGACATGGGCCTTGGAACGTTTAGACACCCGATAAATTTTGTTCAATGCGTTCAAGGCAACATGCTGCGGTATCGCGATTCTCGTCAGCGCATTGGGTTTAACGGCGGAACAAAACCTGCTTGAAAAGCTATCTAGAAACAGCCGACAAAAGTCATGCTTAGTAGGCACATTCCATGTGCCGTCCACCTGTGTCTACCTCGGCAGAACATCGTTTCTATCGGATCCGCTTTGGAATCCTGATGGCCAGCCGCTCCCAGGCTGAGGTTGAGCGGGCGCAGGCCAACTTGGTTGAGCATTGGTAGGGGCTCCCCAGATTGGATTGGTTGGTGCACTTTGTGAGTTTCCTTGCCCTGTCCCGAAGAATCCGCCGCCTTGATTTTGAGGCGCGCCAGCTTGTCCGGTTAGGAACCCGCCTGGCTGTTGTGGCTGACCATTGAGTGCATCATTTCCAAATTGCGACACGCGTTCTTGTATCATTCGCCCCAACCCGTCCAGAGGCCCATCGCCGGCAGGTAAAACCAGGCCGCTTTGGCTCTGCTGCAAACGTTGTCCAACATCGTTGATATAGGGTCCTACGATCTGTTTGATTTCAACCGGCAAAATCCCATCCGCGTTAGCCAAGATCCGGCTAATGTATAGTCCGCTCTTGGAATTGGCGATTCGCTGTTGCTGAGAAGCACCCAAAAGCGTCATCGCAAACATGGTGATGATCAGACATAGCACCATCCCCTTGAGCAGTCCAAAACCTGCACCAAGATGCCGATCGAACTCTTTAAGTCGGATCTTGTCGATCGATGTGCTTACCAATCGGAAGAGCATCCAAATGATGAGGCTTGAGCCGAAGTAGAGCAACAACATGGCCAAGAACAAATTCCATGGCGGTTGAGCGTTGATCATTTTGGCAACATCATTGCGAAAGGAATAGGCTACAAAGTAGCTGACCACGATCGAAGCGAGGGACGCCAGTTGCCATGCAAATCCCTTGATCGCACCAAAAATGGTGGTCGTCGCCAACACGACCAACATGATCAAATCGTAAGCCTGCATCGCTAGCATCCCCTGTTCAAAAAATCACGGACGAAGTTATGGAATCCAAGCCGACTATAGCGGCAAGGGCCCTTTTGGGCGAATGGCAATTTTCGAAGAGTTTTCTTGCTGGAGTAAATAATCCACTTCCGTATCGCCGACGCAGCCGACCCAAGTCAAAGTAGTAGGCGCATTCCATGTGCCGTCCACCTAGAATCCTAAAGTAGTAGGCACATTCCATGTGCCGTCCACCCAGAATCTTAAAGTAGTAGGCACATTCCATGTGCCGTCCACCCAGAATCCTGGCAAAAGCTTGATTGCGAACGGCACGGCGGAGCGTGCCTGCACCTTTTGTCGGCTGTATCAAAGCCACCTATACCTTGGCCGAATGCCAAGCGCCACGGTTTAGGCTGGACGTGGCCGCTCCGGAATGGCTAGAAAGGCCATGGCAACTCCTTTCAATTCCCGGTCCTTGCACAACGGTTTTTGTCTAGGTATCCAACCATGGCAGACTTTCATACCCACATTTCGGTGAGCACAGCTGCCGGCGTACTGTACGGTATCGGTGGCTTCCAAGCTGGACTTTCCTGGGAAAGTTCTGCCATCGGAGGAGCGTTTTGCAGCGTAAGCGGAATGCTACCCGACCTGGACAGCAATTCAGGCATACCGCTCCGAGAAGCCGTTGCTTTTTCGTCCGCGTTTGTGCCAATGTTGATGGTCGATCGACTTCAGCACATGGGATGCAGTCATGAAATGATGCTAATCGTCACGATCGGAGTCTATTTCTTTCTGCGGTTTGGCATTGCGGAGGTCTTTCGTCGTTATTCGGTCCATCGCGGAATGTGGCATAGCATTCCTGCAGGAGTATCTGCATGCTTGTTTGCGTTTTTGGCATGTTCCTGCGAGGACATGAACTTGCGACTATTTAAGACAATAGCCATCTTCATTGGGTTTATGTCGCATATTTTGCTCGATGAAATTTGGTCAGTCGAATTTCGGCGTGGGCGATACATCTTCAAAAGTAGCTTTGGAACGGCGTTGAAATTTTGGAGCCAAAATCGAATGGCAAACATCTTTAGCTACAGTTTGTTGGCATTGCTCTGTTTCCTTGCCTATCAGGACGAAGGGCTTATGAAACGCTTCGGATATCGAGCGGAAGACGTTCCACATACGGCCGTAGAGTGGGTTGAGATGCTCCGAAGTCGCTGGTGAAACGTCTTTTTTTCGAACCATGAGGCTCAACGCCAACTGAGGGTACTTGGGCCGAAATTGTCTTCCAGAGAGCAAATTTGGTCCTCCAATGCCGATTACCCTCCTCCGTTTTGGAAACAAAATCAACAAACTGGGTTAATGCTGCGCAGTTTTCCAGAAATGGGATGTTGCGGAGCTTGGGAATTCGCTACAGTTATGGGACGGTGAAGTTGTTGATCGAGCTGCGTTAGATTCCGTTGGAATCGGTTTGTTCTTCTGACTCAATCGCCAGGGTTGCGCATAAGACCCGTCTTTTTCGGCGAGCCAAGCAGCAACGTTAGTATCAGTTTTTTTGGGAGTTTTGGATTTTGGGTAAGAAACTTTACGTCGGTAACCTCTCCTATGGAGTTACCAACCAAAGCTTGGAAGAGATGTTTGCAGAGTTCGGTGCAGTACGCAGCGCTCAAGTCATCCAAGACCGTGACACCGGTCGAAGCAAGGGTTTTGGTTTCGTTGAAATGGCAGATGAGAACGGTGCTCGCGATGCGATCAACGGTCTACATGAAAAAGAGTTTGATGGTCGCAGATTGACCGTCAACGAAGCTCGTCCTCGCGAAGAAGGCGGCGGCGGCGGTGGTGGTGGATATCGAGGCGGTGGC
>Ga0194045_1000424_pt1 | contig 13831 bp, 9 predicted proteins | sample JunL6211m_MetaG_FD_161686 | JGI IMG/M metagenome (GOLD analysis project Ga0194045, IMG submission 161686) | Anoxic zone freshwater microbial communities from boreal shield lake in IISD Experimental Lakes Area, Ontario, Canada - Jun2016-L626-11m | ecosystem: Environmental > Aquatic > Freshwater >...
CAAAAGCATCTGCAAGAAGTGCAAGCGCCTGATCCGCATTGATATGTTCACAGCCATCCAAATAAATCCAAGAGGGTGGCGCAACTTGCATATTGGTACAAATATCGCCTCGTTTGTTTCGGTTTAACTCCCAAGCCTTTTGCGCAATCGGTTCTTTCTTGGTATGCATCCAGCCTTCGGGTGCGACAAAATCTTCTAATCCGGTGCCCTGTTTGAACGAAATCAAACACTGGGGCTGCAAAGATCGGATAAGTGCATACAACTCACCAAGCCGACTATACAATTTCGGTTCATCATAATATGAACCGATACCATCAAGCCAGATACCCGCAATCGGGCCATACTGCGTCAATAATTCGCGAACAGCAGTGCAGTTGCGATCAAATGTTTCCTGAGGTTCAGTTTTGGCAACATCAGGTGGGCAGTAAAGAAATAGCCCAAGCCCCTTCTTCTGACATTGCTTTGCCAATTCAGCAACCAAGTCACGCTTTGCTGGGGAATTCAAACTGTTGAAATCAGATGTTTTAGTTCGAAACATATATAACTCACCCAGATGACGGGTGGTGAAATTGATGTAGCCCATTTTGGCTTCTAATGCGAGATCCGTGATAAAATCAGCATCAAACTTTTCAGCTTTAAACTGCTCCTTTATTTTTGCATACTCTGCCTGAGAACCCTGCTTTAATTTTTTCCACTCATCACCTGACTGTTTTTGCGTTGCTAATGCCTGCTTTGCAGTGATCCCACGAAGGCTAAGCAAGGCGTAATGAATAAACATCCCCCATTTGGCATTACGATGCCATTCAATCGCTGCAACACGAGGGTTAATACGATACTGGGCTTCATAACCTTTTAAATAAGAGGGGACCTCTAAGGCATTATTATTAGGAACTGATTGAACAAATTGATTTAATGAACAAATACCACCAGCTAAAACACTAAGAAACTGCTTGCGAGTCAAATCAATCATTATTGGCCCTATATCAATCTAGAGAACCCAGATGCTGTTACTTATGAATCTAGCAAAAGAAAACTAAACCTACTTATATATCAATAATCAACCCTGTTTTGACCTAATGGTTTCGCTCCATAATTCAGTTGACACCAAAGCAATAAACTCTGACAATTTAAAGGTATATACCGCTGGTTTAATAATCCTTAGATGTATGGTCGAATCAATATACATCACCTTGTGCCTACCCTAAAAGAACTAAGTTACCATGAAATATTACTTTTTATTCTCCTTAGTTTTTCTGATTAACTCTCACTCTGCACTTTATGCAGAAGTTTGGTCCACTAATTTAAAAGACCGCATTCAAACACAAATAAGATCGAAGTCTTTCAACCAATGGCACCATCAAGAAACGCCTTCATCTTTGACTATCAAAAAAATGCAGGCACTAGCCAAAGATCGAAAGTGGAAAGACCTGATCGAGCAATTCTCAAAAGAAAATTTTGGTAACTGGAACACCGAATCACCCACCATCAAAGCTGAAGCTTATCATTTTCGAGCCCAAGCCTATTACTTCAGCAAAAATGGAAAAGAATCAGAAATCGATTGTAAAGCTGGGTTAGCACTTAACCCAAAGAGCGAGCAACTTTTATTAACCCTAGCGGACAACTATGCCAACAACCTCAAAGATGAAGAACTGGCACTTACCACCTATCGAAAAATCATTGCGCTTACTGGAAAAACAAATGGATGGTTGCCCATAAGCACCACCCTTGCCATTGCCAGCATACTAACCGATCAAGTTAAAACAGACGAAGCACTAGTTGTACTGGATCAATATTCGGACAACAAGACCATGGCTCCGGTATGGCGCATCAAAATTCTGCGTGCTTATGGACACGCTTATGCAGCGCAAGGAAAAGAAAAAGAATCCCTTGAGAAATTCCGTGAGGCTTTACTCATTGAATCTCAAAAATAAACCACCCATCTCCACGACCACCATTAAAGGACTAACTCAATGAAATTAACCTTATGTAAAAGCATGGCTTTCTTGTTTCTAATGGGAACCATTGCAAACATCTCTATTGGGGACACCCCAAAAGAATCACCTAAAACTTTGAAAGTATTATTGGTAGGCAACAGTCAATGTCCCACAATCGTGGGGAATCAACTGCTTGAAAAACTTGCAGCCTCAGACAAAGGCGGCACATTAATTAAAGTGGGTGGATGCATCAAGGGTGGCGCATCATTAAAATCCCATTGGGAAGCGGGAACGGTCAAAGGCTCTGCTCGTGAAATGATAGAAAGTGGCAACTGGGATTTCATCGTACTTCAAGATATTTACAATGTTCAAGAACCTGCGTTTCAACCATATGCCCGCCTATTTAATGACTTGATAAAAAAAACAGGTAAGCAAACGATATTGTTTGGAACAGCTTCCATACTAAGCGACTTCCCCAAAGGCTTTGAACGCCAGCATCGACTGCATTTAAACATGGGCAAGGAACTAGGTGTTCCGATTGTTGATTCAAGCGAAGCATACATCAAATACTTTGGCGCAAACCCATCCAAAGAAAAAATGGAGAGTCTTTTCGCAAAAGATAAAGCACACCCTGGCCTATGGGGATCTTATCTTTATTCATGTGGCATATACAGTGTAGTAACAGGTCGAACCCCAATCGGCTTAGCATTTCCTGAGAGCATTCCGGCAGATATTGCAAAAAGCCTACAAGAAACAGCTTGGGCACAGTACAAAGAAACAGCAACCGAACTCAAAAAATAATGGAACCATTGATGAAGAACTCTAATCTGCTTTTGAGTGTTTGTGTTGCTTTTATACTGCTTGGCGCTACACAGAAAATCCATGGCAAAGATGAAACTGCAAACTTGTTGGCTGGCACTGCTAAGGTTGATATTACACCACCCGAAAAAGATGCGGTAAATTTGGCAGGGCAACCACTTCGAAAAAGAGATTCCCTTTATGCACGAGTGGTAGTGCTTAAAGATCAAAAAGTCTCGTTAGCGATAGTGTCTGTTGATTTAATTGTTTTCTCTTCCTTAAAGGTGATTACAGAAGCTAGAAAAAAATGGGGTGTTGATCATGTAATCCTTTGCGCAACACATACCCATGCAGCAATGGCGCCCCGTGGTCTTTTAATCAAACCGCCCTTCTCTCCCGATTGGACCAGAAATGGGAAAGACCCAGGCACCACAATCGATTGGCCTGCTTTATCTTCTGACCCTTGGTATGCAGAAACGGAAGACAAAATAATAGCAGGGATCGGCAAGGCGATGAACAATCTGTTTGCAGCTAAACTTGTTTCAGGAAAAGCTCCATTTGAAAGTGCCTATATGGCGCACAATAGAAGGCTGGTCCGCGAAGGAAGCCCTGTTTTAGCAATGTGGGAAAACCCCGATAGACGGCCCACCAAACCTATTGACCCGACAGTAGGCGTCATTCGCATCGACGACCTAAAAGGTAAACCCAGAGCACTCATGGTTCAATATGCATGCCATCCTGTTGCTACCATGAGCGCAGGCATGGTTTCACGAGATTTCCCCGGAGCGATGGTTGACCATATTGAACAGGAACTGGGTGATAATTGCATGGGCATGTTTCTTCAAGGGGCCCAAGGCGATCTTGATCCCTACGATCTTCACAATCTAAAAGGCGAAAATAGATTCAACATAGTTCGTATGGCTGGAATATCTTTGGCCAAGGGTGCGTTAAAAATCGCTTCCACCTTTAAGGAAACACCAAAAACAGAATCAACCCCCATTCAAATAAAAGAAAGCCTACTAACACTTGCGCATCGTAATGGTACAAATACCAGCAATGTTGGAATCCTTACCGTTATTATTAATAAAGATTTGGCATTGGTTGCAATTCCCGGAGAACCCTTTATCAGCCATCAAATCGAATTAACTTCAAAATCACCAATAAAGAACACTTTGATTTTAGGATTGGCATACCATGGGAAAGGATCCCCGTTTGTCGTATACATTCCAACGGTGCAAGCTGTAAAGGAAGGTGGGTATGGGGCGACCGAGTGTAGTTTTTTGGCAGCCGATGCTGGTGAAAAAATGATTTCCGAAGCGGTACTATCCATCCAATCTTTGCTTAAGCAAACCGCACCTTCCAAATAACAATTTCCGACAATGTTAAAAGACATCTAAACAGGAAAACAAAATGAATACGTCAATAAGCCCAATTCACCCAGTAAAATTTATATGTTGCGCCATACTAATAATATTTATTACAGAGGCACGGGGTTTTGGTGCAGAACTCATTCTGGCCTCATCAAACAAAACCGATTATCAGATTGTAATCCCTAAAGTGAATTCCTCGGACTCCATAGGTGATGGTTTAAAACAAACCGCAAAACTAATGCAGGCAGCTTTTCAAGCTAACGGTTTTAATATCGCCATAGCCTTGGAAGGGGCACATGACGCCTCAAAACCTGCAATTTATCTTGGGAACACAAGGTACGCAAAAGATAAGAAAGTTGATGTATCAAAGTTAAATGGGTGGGGATATATACACAAAGTTGTTAATAATAATCTTATCATAGCGGGGCGGGATGAAACTGCGCCTGCAAAATCCATAGAACCACGACGCCCTTATTGGGATCGATTTGGTACAGCGAAAGGCGTTGTAGATTTTCTGCAAAAATATGTTGGTACACGATTTCTTTTTCCCGACCTTGGCCCCGCACAGCCGATATCTTCTTCAACAAAAATTGATCTGCTAAAATCTCCAGCGATTGAATATCTAAAAATTTCTTCCATTACTATTCCTACAAACCTCGACATTATTAAAACACCCTCGATTGAATTCAACACCGCCCATCCAGCACGGGGCAGTTTTTACGACATCGCTCACAACCGCTTCCCCATGGTTGACACACTCTTTGGCGGCCACACTTACGAAAGGGCAATACCCAGAGAAAAATACGGAGAAACTCACCCTGAATATTTCGGACTCATCAATGGCCAACGAACTGCAAATGCACCTGAAAATGCACAATATTGTATTTCCAATCCTGATGTCCAAAAACTTATTTACGAAGATATGATCAATTCTATTAACATGGGTTTTAAAGCGGTTGATATTGGACAACCCGATGGCTTTCGTGCGTGCCAATGCGAAAAATGCGAGAAACTTTACAACACTGGAAAAGATTGGGGAGAAAAACTTTGGCTCTTTCATCGATCACTTGCTGAAAAAGTTGAGATCGAAAAACCGGGCAATCGTGTCACCATCATGTCGTATATTCAGACCGAAAACCCACCAAAATCATTTAAATCATTCCCAAAAAACACTCGGATACTTTTAACTGGCACAAACGAAGAGGATATCGCACCGTGGTTAAACCATGAGGTTCCTGCAGGCTTCTCTTCTTATATTTATAACTGGTGCCCAAACCTTGGTACCCGCTACACCCCAATGCGTACTCCACTTTTTGTAGAATCTCAAGTTCGAAGATTGGTTCACAATCGTATTGCTTCGGTTTATCGCGATGGCCCCGGTGATCTGTATGGGCTTGAAGGGCCTGTTTATTACACCATGGGAAAAATGTTTGATGACCCGATCAATCTTAACGCTAACCTTCTCATGAAGGAATTCTGCAGCGCTTCTTTTGGCAAAGCTTCTCCCCCTATGATTCAATTTTACGATCAACTTTATCATGCGATTGAATTGTATTCAGACTATCTGGGAACCAGAGCCCCGGCTTGGGTTTATCATAATATTTACGGGCAACGAAGAAAACATTTGACGGATCCTTTCCAACTCATGGGGTTCCTTTACACCCCTACTCTTCTTACCTCGATGGAAAACCAACTTTCCACCGCTGAAAAAACTGCAGACTCCGACAAGGCAAAAACCAGACTTGCGGTAGTCCGCAAAGAATTTGATTACCTCAAAGCTTTCGTCCAAGTTGTCCACCTCACTCATGCTTTCCAAATCCGCCCTGATATAAATTCTAGAAACCGTTTACTCGATTCAATCGATGAAAGAAACGCCCTTATCGATTCCTTCTTCACCACCAATGGCAAAAACCCAAAAAACACGGGTGAATGGGCCTATGTCATGTTTCCACCTGTTGGCCATGATGCAAAGCACCTAAAACTTGCCTACGATGGTTATCAGGAACCTTACGCAAACTCACCCATGAACTGGGACACCAAGGCAATGAGAAATGCAGCATTGCCTGGCGCTAAAAAACTATTCATTGGAAGTGTAAAATCAATCTCAGCAATTGCGCTGGACTCTCAAGATTGGAATCTTGCAGAAAAACACTCTTTGAACTTACTACAAAATCAAACAGAATCAAAATACAAATCATCATTCAAAATACTAGCAGATCAAGCTAATCTTTATGTTTTAATTGAAAACCAACTTCCTCAGGAACTATTAAAAGCCCCAATCGAAGACCTCGCAAAGCAGGACACCATCAATCTCTTATTCGAACCCAAAACCGGGAATGATATTGTCTACCGTTTGACAATTAATCCTAATCAAAAATCAAAACAAGATGCTGCAAAAGGCTTTGTAAAAGATCCTCTTGACCCACGGTTTGGCCGTTTTGATCCCGATTGGAATGGCAACTGGACTTATTCAACAAAACTTGATGTTAACAACTCAAGATGGGTGGGTTTCCTTACGATCCCTTTCAAGACCCTTGGTATTGAAAACCTTGGCCAGGCATCGATTTGGCTTGGGAATATTAGTAGGATTCGAACTGAAAACAAAGACCAATTAGAAACCTCCCAATGGTCCTTTAATTCCAGCACCAAAATTCTTGATGACCCGAATGACTTTGGAGAATTCCATTTCAAAGAACCAAAAGAGAAGTAACGTCAAATCGATTGCCTGCGAAATTTTGATTATCGTTTAAATTATTCTGTCTATTTCCCAAGGTTTAACTTTATGCACAATTCAGGCTCAAACCTTCGTCCACAAATTCAATCAATCGTTTTTAGAATTATGGTTTTATTTACATTCCTTATGGCAACTACTGTGTCGGCAGAAGATTGGCCAAGTTGGCGCGGGCCCACAGGGCAAGGCTTTTCTAAAGAAAAAAACCTTCCATTAAATTGGAACAAAAATGGTACCAACATTCTTTGGAAAGCAAAACTTCCTAGGCAAGAAGGCAAAAATCGCCAAGATCAAAATCAATCCAGCCCCATCATCATAAAAAACCAAATAATTATTAGCGCCAGTTTCTGGCGTGAGGGTATTGATGCCCCCAAGGAATACCCAGAACATCACGTTGCTTGCTTCGACCTTATCTCTGGAAAGCAGTTATGGGATACATCGGTCAAGGCAGGTCCATGGAAATTTAGTGACCTTCGTGGTGGTTACACCGCCCCCACTCCCACATCCGATGGGGAACGAATTTATGTGGTGTTCGGATCTTCTGTAATCATCGCACTCGACCTTGAAGGAAAAATCCTCTGGCGTACAGAAATTGTGCCCTTTGATTTTGATGTTGCAATTGGATCCAGTCCGATAGTAGTTGGGGATTTGGTAATACTGCAATGCGATGGTGCGCGAAAATCTTCTAGGATTGTTGCATTTGATAAAAAAACGGGAGCGATACTATGGGAGAAAAAGCGACCACAAAACGATTTCAGTCATAGCACTCCTACTCTTGTTAAAATTGGAGAGAAAGAGCAACTCCTTGTAGCTGCGTCAAACGCCCTACAGGGAATTGACCCGACAGATGGCACCATCCTTTGGTCATGCGCAGGGAAAGGCGATACGGTTTCACCTGTAATGAATAAAAATATTGTTTACATGGATAGCGGCCGAGGCGGGCCTGGCATTGCAGTTGATCCAACAGGCATGGGCGATGTCTCTAAATCACATCTAAAGTGGAAAATACCACAGATTCCGGAAGGGCTTTCATCCCCCATTATTGTTGGTGATTTGCTCTATCGAAGCCAAAACCCTGGAGTTATATCTTGCCGTAATTTAAGTGATGGATCCGTAGTGTTTTCTGAACGGCTTCAAGATATTTCCACTCTTTCGAACCCATTCGTAACATCTGATGGTTATATTTATTTTGCTAGTGCGGGAAAAACATTTATTCTAAAGTCTGGGCCCAAGTTTGAATTAATATCGACCAATGATCTTGGAGACTTAGCACCCTCATCTCCCGCTGTTTCCCAAGGGCGTATTGTGATCAAAGGAAAACAATTTCTTTACTGTATTGGCTCCAAACCATAAGGATTCTCCCATGCGATTTATTCTCGGATCTGTTTTTATTGTTTTATGTTCCCCTTTATTTGCTGCTGACTGGGAAAAGGTAACGGACAACCTTGCAAAAAAAGAAAAGGCAGGTTATGGCGGATTGTGTGGAATTACGATCGATCATTCCAATGGTCACATTTATCTCAATGTTAGCGATAAAGGAATTTATCGTTCTACAGATCAAGGCTCATCTTTCTCTTTATTTTCAAATGAAGTTAAAGGACGAACGGAATGGCCTGGCTGTATGATGTTGGATCCCACAGCAAAAACCAAAAGGCTGGTTGCAGCTTTGGTTTATGGCTCCCCTATTGTTATGGGAGATAGCGAAGGCAAGAAATGGAATGTGTTAGACAAAAAATCTTCTCATGTTGATTGGTGTGCAATCAACTGGGCAGACCTTGACTCAAAGTTTATTTTAGCATTCAAGCATGAATCTAATGGCATGCTTCTTCTTTCTAATGATGCTGGCCAATCTTTTACTGAAATTGGTAAAGGCTTCTCTTCGGCCTGGGTATTCGACAATAAAACTGCAGTGGCAATGCAAGCAAAAACAAAAGAACAGCCCGAGCCAAAAATAATGCGAACCACAGATGCAGGAAAAACTTGGACTCCGGTAGCTAATTTCACCACCCCTGCTCTTCCTCAATGGAAAGAAGGCAAACTCTATTGGATTGTGGATGGTGGAGCCATTATCACGACAACAAACAAAGGCGAGACTTGGGACAAATTGAGCGAAACCAAGGAAGGAAAATTCGGGCCGATGTTCGGCAAAAACTCTAGCCATCTGCTAGTTCTAGGAAAAACCGGTATCTTGGAATCTATTGACGAAGGTAAAACTTGGAACAAAGCCATTCCATTACCAGCAGACATAAAAGGATGGTCGTCACTAACTTGGTTTGATTACGACCCAATCAACGATGCACTCTATGTGATGAAAATGGGTTCGGAATTATACCGCATGAAGCGAAAATAATAATTTTTAGTAAGGTTGATGAAGTAAGTAAAATGATTTTTAGGAACGAGAAAGCATGTTTATTGCGTCTCCAACGCCATCGTTAAGCTACTTACTTCTTTTTCACTTCAAATTTAAAAGTATTAGCGCCTTCAGCAACTACTTGCGCTGTTAGTTTGCTATCAATGTTAAAAGATGGGTGAATAATATTATCGGGCACCTCAATCGGTGCGCCATCGATCACAACTTTTTTGGGAACATTTGAAATGATTTCGACCCTGCGCAAACCGGGAAGGGCCTTGCCAATGAAAGCCCCACCTTTGATTTCAAGCCTTTCCAAGGAACCGGTTTCAATGATTTTAAAGTACATAAAACCATCTGCTAAGGGTACACCATCTAAAGTAACTGTGCCATTGACTGAAACAAGTTTAGGTTCAGAATTGCCACACCCACTCAAGAAAGTTAAACTCGAAAGAAATACAAGAAAAATAAAAGTGCGCCTCATTAATGCCTCAAAGATTAGTAATCGGCCAAAGGAATCCCATCATCCCGAGTCGCTAATTGTGCCAGAATGGCGAGAGTAGTAGCGCTGTTAAGAAAACGAACAGCTCCATCACAAAGCACAATATTTACACCCCCGGTGTGGGTTGAATTAAGAGGAATATTTGCCCCGATGCAGTTTCCTGTGGGGGCGCCAATTCCAACACCAAGGTTCGTGACATCATTAAGCCAACCACCAGCGGGTTTATTATTAACTTGATAACGAATCGTGGTAAGGCCCGGTTCTCGGTTATCCCCACCACCATTATCAAAATTCGGGGGAATGCCTGGGCTTTTAACACCAAGATACCATCCCCACGGTTGGGTCGCCCGCCAATCTTGCTGCTTACCTGTATTATCAGTTATAAAGTTTGATTGCTCGCTAAGCGCCATCGTGTTTGAAGTTCCATCCGAAAAATCAGTAAGATTGAGTTGGCCATTAGGGATCATGGCGCCACCCGCACTGATTCTTCCTCCGCAGGTAAGGTCATTAAACCTAGTTTCTGTAAAGCCAGGAATCAATCCTGGAATAGCTCCGGAAACACCAACATAATTAGCGAGAGAGATATTTCCTGCGCCTTGGTTTGTCGCTTTAAAATGTGGCATCGGGGAGGAAGGGCAGAAAAAAGTTTTGATCTCCACATTAGAAGCTATGGCGTTGTTATTCGCATTAAACGCCCCCGATTGGCCTGTGAATTGCCAATTCTTATAAAGATTATCCATCTCAATGTAGGGAAGAATATACACCATCCAACTGCTACCCCATCGCTGACTACTTGGCGGATCAACGCCAAAAGGCGCCTGATCATTTGCCCCACCAGGCGGTAGGCGACTGTAAGTGCTATGATGGGCATGCAAAGCCAAACCCATTTGCTTCAAGTTATTGCTGCACTGCATTCTTGCAGCAGCTTCTCTAACTTTTTGAACCGCAGGTAAAAGCAAACCAATCAAAATTGCTATGATTGCTATAACCACCAGCAACTCAATCAATGTAAAGCCATTGCGTTTTCTAGAAATGAATAAATTCATGAAAAGCATCTCAGATAAAAGATTATTAACCACTGAAAGAAACATCCTGTTGAGGCTAATTTTAAAATACAACACTGTCAATAGACTAATTAACTAAACCAAAGAAATGAGAACATTTTAATTAATTTATAATTACTAAATAACTCCTTTAGCTATTAATGAAAGTAATCATAAAGGAGCGACTTTTACGATTTCTCGAAAAATGCCGATGGATTAGCAATTGCAGATACCAGAGCTTGTAAGAATCGGGCTGCAGGTGCCCCGTCAACGATTCGATGGTCAAAAGTAAGGCTCAGTGCCAACTGCAATTGAGCAACCACCTTACCATCATCAAGAAAAACAGGCTCCTTGCGAATCGCACCCAAGCCAAGAATTGCAGCCTCGGGATAATTAATCACGGGGGTAAAAGAATCGATTCCAAACGCCCCGAGATTGGTGATTGTAAAAATGCCCCCCTGCATTTGTGCTGCGGTGATTTTACCTTCACGCGACTGCTGCACCAAGCTTTTTGATTGCGCTGCTACATCACGAAGATTTAATCCCGCCACATTCCGAATCACAGGCACCAATAAACCATCTTCAGTATCAACAGCCATTCCAATATGCAGTTCATGATGCGCAGGCAAAACAATGGCATCTTCATCCCATCTGCCTGCAAGAAACATATGCTCCTTTAGAACTTCTGCAACCAGCTTAGTAATGATGTCTTGAAAACTTGGAATGGGATGTGTGCCATTGGTTGATTTAAACTGATTTCGGAGGTTGACCAGATTCGTTGCATCAGCCTTGGTGGTGAGTGTAACCGGGACTGTTAACTGGCGGCTGGCAACCAATCGCTGAGCAATAAGCCTTCGTTTTTTGGAGATCGGGATTCGTTGCGCTTTCTCAGCCGAGGTGATAACTTGGGGCAAGTTAGTGGAAGCAACTTTTACATCGCATTCTCTAACTCTGCCACCAGCACCCGAACCAATCAAAAGCTTCCAATTAATACCTAGGTTGTTAGCAAGCCGTCTGGCCCTAGGACTAGCAACCTGTTGGCTTGACATTTTAGAAACATGAGAAATAACCGGCTCTTGAGCATTGTCAGAAAGGATTGATTTCGCTTGGTGAACATCTTCTTGAAGAATTCGGCCCCTTGGCCCGGTCGCCTTGACTTGAGATAATTGAACTCCAACCTTTCTTGCCAACTGCCTGACCGATGGTGAAGCAACAATCGAATCTGCGTCATTAATAACTTCTATATTAACTTGCTGTAAAGGATTAGCAAGCGCAGGAATGGAGTCGTTTGCCCCAACAAGATATCCGATGATGGCTCCAACTTTATGCACGCTGCCTGGTTTTGGCCCTGTAAGTGGAATCCGCAATACGCCTTCATCAACTGCTTCGATTTCCTGCGTAGCTTTTTCGCCTTCCAATTCAAACAGTGCATCGCCACGCTTAACGAAATCGCCCTCGCTTTTCAACCAAGCGACAAATGTCCCTTCCTCCATCGACCAACCCAAGCGCGGTATAATAATTTCTTGTGCCATGATTACTCCTTCACCAACGCACGAATTGCATTTGCGATTTCCAACGCTGTTGGCACAACAACAGACTCTAAAGGCGGACTATAAGGGGTAGGTGTAAAAACACCAGTCAAACGGCGAATGGGCGCATCAAGATCGTTGAAACCCGCATCTGCAACCTGCGCTGCAATTTCAGCCGCAAATCCACAAGGGGCAGGCGGTTCATCAACAATCAATAGGCGACCAGTCTTGGCAACTGATTGCAATATCGTTTCTGTATCAAGTGGCGATACAGTTCGTGGATCTATCACTTCAACTGAAATCCCCTCTTGCTCAAGTTGTTCGCAAATCGACATGGTAAGATGAACCATTCGAGCTAACGCCACAACGGTAACATTTTTTCCTTCTCTTACAATCGCAGCATGACCAAATTCGATTTCATAATCTTCCGTGGGAACATGACACTTAATAGTTAGAATTTCCCGATGCTCAAGAAACATAACCGGATCATCGCAACGAAGCGCGTGCTTCATCAATCCCTTAGCATCATAAGCGTTTGAAGGCACTACTACTCTCAACCCAGGAACCTGTGCATACATGGCATAATAACTGCCGGAGTGATGCGTTGCGGCAGAATGGCCAATGCCGATACACCCGCGCAATAGCACCGGCATTTTCAAGCGCCCACTCGACATATACTGCATCTTGGCGATCTGATTGATAATCTCGCCAATCGAATCAAGAATAAAGTCAGCGAACATAAAATCGACAACTGGACGGGTGCCAGTCATCGCTGCACCACCTGCAAGCCCAACAAAACCGCGTTCGGAAATAGGAGTGTCGCAAAGTCTTACCGAGCCATATAAATCGTAAAGGCCTGCGGTAGTCTTGAAGTTGCCCCCACGAACCCCAATCCCTTCACCCATAACAAAAATACTGGGATTAACAGCCATTTCTTCTGCAAGTGCTTCGTGTGTTGCCTGAGTGAATGTGATATTTCGGGATGAATCTTTCCCTTCGATCAATCTCGTACAAGGGGCAACTTTTCTAGCTGGTGCATATACATTCATCGCAGCAGTAGAAGGATCAGGCAAAGGGCTGCTTTCAGCAAAAGCCCTAGATTCCGCAACAAGAGACTGAATTTCAGATTCAATACCCTGAAGAGTTGGTTCATCCACGCCAAACTCGTTTAACAACCTTCCCCTTAAGGAAGCAATAGGACACTTGCGCTTCCACTCTTCAACTTGTTCACGGGTGCGATACATGAAATCACCCATGCCCTCTGCATGAGGGCGAGTACGATAGGTTTTACATTCAATAAGGGTAGCGCCCCCACCTGAACGCGCACGAACAATTGCCTCACGCGCAACTTTTGTAACTGCAATCACATCATTGCCATCAACTTCGAAACCCGGAAGTCCGTAGCTAGCAGCGCGACGGCCAACATCGGGAATCCCACTCGAATAAGAAAAAGGAACTTCAGTTGCAAACTGATTATTTTCGCAGATGAAGAGTACAGGAAGCTTCCAAATGCTGGCCATGTTAAGGCCCTCATGAAATGCCCCGTTGTTTACAGCGCCATCACCAAAGAATGC
>Ga0194045_1000428_pt1 | contig 13793 bp, 13 predicted proteins | sample JunL6211m_MetaG_FD_161686 | JGI IMG/M metagenome (GOLD analysis project Ga0194045, IMG submission 161686) | Anoxic zone freshwater microbial communities from boreal shield lake in IISD Experimental Lakes Area, Ontario, Canada - Jun2016-L626-11m | ecosystem: Environmental > Aquatic > Freshwater >...
TTTATCTGACTGAATTGCTACTGCTTTAGTAGATACTTTCTAGACTAATAATTAGTCTATTTCCCCTTGGCAATTAGAGCAAGACCAATAATCTAACCTCCTAGTTCCCAGGTTCAAGTCCTGGTGGGCCCACCATAAAAAACCCTCACTAGCCATAGTGGGGGTTCGGTCTTTTGAGCGTTACTTTAAGTAACGCTTGCGGATTCAAATACTGTCCCTATTCCCCAAAAGTAGGATATTTTGCTTCAATGGTTTAGTATCAAAAAACCTCTTTGATTTTGGTGCAAAATTGACGGCAGTTAAAAGATAGAGGTGGAGAAAACTTAACCTCATTACATTAAGGGGCACATATATGATTATTGATATGCACTCTCATTGGTTACCTGAGAAATTTGTAGCATTACTTAAAAATAGAGAAACTGCACCAAAAATATTCACTAATAAAGACGGACGAGATGTATTCGATTTTGCCATTGGCGCCATTCCTTTGGAATTTAAATATTTTGATATTAATCGTCGACTAGCTTCGATGAAAGAGGCGGGCATAAATAAAAGTATGCTTTCCCTCTCAGGGGTATTTGGCGTTGAAAGTTTACCTTATCATGAGTCAAATATTTTATGCCAAACATTCAATGACGAAATTTCTAATTTATGTTCTAAATATCCAGATTCTTTTTTTGGCATTGCCTCATTACCTCTTGCGAATTTAGATAAAGCTTTAGAAGAATTTGACCGAGCTATTAAATTACCGGGAATGATAGGTATTTTATTACCCGGAAATGCCTTATTAGACGAGCAGCGGGCAAAACGATATACAAAATTATTTGCTCTTGCCCAACAGCATAAAGCCTTTATTTTTATTCATGTTGGTCTTTTACCCAATGATGATTCTTTGCCTCCAGGAAATGATATAGATAACGCAGTTGCAAGAAGAGCAACTTTAGATACCCAAAGTCGTCTTTCATCAATCATGTTGACTTTATGTCTAACTGATTTTTTAAAAAATTTCCCTGACGTTAAAATTCAATTACATAACTTAGGCGGAAATATTCCATTTGAAATTGAGCGATTAGACCATATTAGCCTTGATCGAAATCCAAATTTAGAAACTCCATCAAGCAAAATAAAAAAATCAAAAGTCTATGTTGACTGCAATTCTATGGGGTCGCGTGGTATTGAAAGGGCAATTGAAGTATATGGAGCTGAACGACTTTTGTTTGGATCTGATGGCACTGATTTTGGCGTAAAGTGGTCTTTAGGGGCATTAGAAACGGCAAATATAACTAATGAACAAAGAGATTTAATTTTTTATAAAAATGCTAATCGGCTATTTTCAGAGGAGCTTGGTTTAAGAGGTAAAAATTAAATATGCAAAATATTGATCACACACACAATCCTAATATCTGTAGTTGGGTGACTAGCGCTAATGAAGATAATATTGATTTTCCGATTCAGAATTTACCTCTGGGAATTTTTAAAAGGAAAGGTGATACCAATTTAGCCATTGGCGTGGCAATTGGTAATCAAATATTAGACCTATCACGTATGGCGCAACTTCGATTGGTGGATAGAGAAGTTGCCAATGTGATTAGTTTATGCAATGGGGGCTCTCTAAATCCATTAATGGAAATTGAGCGCTCTATGATGATTAAGATAAGGCATGATATTTTTGAGCTACTATCAACCGCTAATTTAGATAGAAATAAACTAGAAGGCTGTTTATATTCTCAAAAAGATGCCGAAATGCAATTACCTGCACGAATTGGCGATTTTTCTGACTTTTCTGTATCTAGACACCATAACGCCACCCTCGGTAAGATTGCTCAGCGCGCTGCGCCACTGCACCCTAATTTCCAATACCTTCCCATCGCATATCACGGCAGGTGCTCATCCATTGTTTCAAGTGGTCACTCGTGCAGGCGCCCATTTGGGCAGCGAGGTTTACGAACAGATATCGTTCCAACTTTTGGCCCATCAGAAAAGCTTGATTATGAACTTGAATTGGGCTTATATATTGCTCGCAGTACTCAGCTCGGAGAAAGAATAGAACTTAAAGATGCTGAAGAGCATGTTTTTGGCATGTGCCTTCTTAATGACTGGTCAGCACGTGATCTACAAGCTTGGGAAATCACACCTTTAGGTCCCTTTCAGGGTAAAAGTTTTATGACGACTTTATCCCCTTGGATTATTACTCTTGAAGCCTTGGCACCTTTTCGCACGAAATTACCTCCACGCGATGATGATTTGCCGAAACTATTCGATTATTTTTCCGATCCCGCTGTAACAAATTTTGGGGCAATAGAAATTACTTTAACTGCCTCCATACAATCTCAACAAATGAGAGATTCAAATATTTCCCCGCAAATCTTAAGTACCGGCAAGTTGGCCGAACATCCCTGGAGTATTTTTCAATTACTCACCCAGCAAACACTAAATGGGTGCAATTTAAGAGCAGGAGATTTAATTGGAACAGGTACTGTATCTGGACCAAATGAGGGACAACAAGCTTGCCTACATGAAATTAGCGTTGGAGGCACAAAAGAGTTCGCATTAAGCTCAGGAGAATTACGCACCTATTTACGTGATGGCGATGAAGTTATTTTTAATGCACGTTGCCAAAAAGATGGATATAGCAGTATCGGCTTTGGGGAGGCTAGGGGAATTATTGTGGGTGCAAAGCAATGAAATATATAAAAAATTTACTTATCGCATTATTAATTTTTTTGCCAATTAATAATGCGATATCTCAATCAAATTATCCGACGCAGCCAATTAGAATAGTAATCGGCTTCCCCCCTGGTTTATTAGCCGATTCAATTTTTAGGCAACTTGCTGAACGATTAACGATTATTCTTGGCCAACAGGTTTTAATTGAAAATAAACCAGGTGTTTCTGGTTTGTTAGCTGCAGAAGTTGTTGCTAAGTCAAAGCCCGATGGTTATACCCTGCTTGGTTCTCCTATATCCGCTTTAGCTAGTACCGCACAATTAGTAAAACAAAAAAATTTCGATGTTAATCGTGATTTTATCGGAATAAGCATAGTTACAAAATTAGATTATGTAATTGTTGTAAACGCAAAACTTCCAATCACGAATGTAGAGCAGCTTATTACTTATGCTCGATTAAACCCAGGTAAACTAAATTATGCAAGTCCGGGACTAGGAAGTTCTTTACATTTGGCGACTGAAGTTTTGGCTCAAAAAGCAAATATTAAATTTACCCATATCCCCTATAAAGGCGGGTCGCAATTATTACAAGACTTGGTTGCAGGGCAAGTTGACTTTACTGTCACAGCTTTGGGTCCTGTGGAGCAGCAGGTTAAAGCAGGCCAGCTGAGAATAATCGGTGTCACAGGCAGCAAACGAAATCAATTTATACCTGAAATAAGGACCGTTGCAGAGTCAGGCCTGCCTAATTTTTCAATGACAGGAAATCATTTTCTTGCCGCCCCAGCAAATACTCCTAAACCTATTTTAGAAAAATTAAATCAAAGTGTTATGCAAATTATGGCCAATAAAGATGTGCAAGAACGCTGGAATAAAATGGGTTTAGAAACTGGCTATACCTCTATTCTTGCCACTAAAACCTTACTGCAAACAGAAACGGATTTTTATGGAAAATTAATCAATGAGTTAAATCTTTCCGCATCTGATTAATTTTAAGAATGATAGGTGTTCCTTTGTATCCAAGAAAAATGTAATCTACATTAGTATAGTGTTCGCCGCTACTAATGCAGTTTTTCGGTAATTCGCAGACTACAAACTGGAAACAGGCAGTGAAAACTGTAGTGGTAAGCATAATCCTTTGGTCCCAGGTTCAAGTCCTGGTGGGCCCACCAGAAAAGCAAACCCTCATCAGAAATGGTGGGGGTTTTGTCTTTTGGGCGTTACTCTAAGTAATGTTTAGATGACGGCTTTCGGCCAATAGTAGAAACGAAGGTGGCTTAGACTGATATTAACCGCTGGTGGTCGAATGGCGTGCAATGTAGAATTGAAAGTCATCTTCTGAGGTACGCAATGTATAACCCAGATGACGCATTAAGAAAAGCATAGCATCATTTTTTTTGTTTATATACCCATAAATTGCAGCTAAACCATTTAATTTTGCGCAGTCAAGAATAGCTTGCATTAAATGAGGGCCAATACCCTCGTGATGGTGATCATCGCTCACTGAAAGTGAAAACTCGGCTTCAAGTCCATGAGGATCTTGAATAAAGCGAGCAATGCCAGCTAATGTTTGGCTGTGATCTGAATTCAATATCATGGCAACTAGAGCAAAGTCACCTGGCTTATTGGCATGGATGATTTCGTTAAGCAAAGCATCGGGCAAGGTCGACATTGCATGTGCATAGCGAAAGTAACGACTTCTGGTGGATAAATGCTCAAATAAATCAAGCACCCCAGTTCGATCATTCGATGAAATTGGACGAATTTCATATTGACCAATGACCTGCCCATCGCGCAGAAGTGGCCAGATTTTAATAAAAGATGAACTTAGTGCTCTTAGCTGAGTATCCATATGCTTCTTAATCCATAAAAGTCATAAAAGTACTAGTACTGTAATCACCTTACTTTACTAGAGCTAGGGCGCAGATGTTTGTCATCAATTGGTCAAAAAAAAGTAATCTTGTTGTAACAATTACCACATAGAGTCAACCTTCCGTTGTTTAAGAATCTGAAAATTGGAGTTAGTGATGCTGAATGATCTAAATGATTTGAACTTTATTAAATCAGTAGGCTCACGATTTGATAAGTTAGTCAATCATTCGCAGGATACACTCAAGCAAAGCGCGGAAGCAGCTAGAACCGTTACAGATCTATCTGCATTACACATCCAAAAGCTATCTAAAACAATTCGTCATGATTCTAAAAAAATTGAGAATCTGATTGAGCGCTCTAAGGAAGAAGTGCAAGCTTTAAAGACTGCCACTCTGAGTGACTGGTTGCAAATGTACACTTCCTATGTACGCGATTCAGTCCAACGCCAGGCCTTAGTATTTGATGCTCTACGTAAAAGAGGAAATGTATATACCGATCATATTGATTCTGGGATGCCACCAGTATTGGATTTTCAGTATGAGGTAATTGTGGATGGTAAAGACCTTAACCCTCCGGTAAATTATTTACTGCTAAAAATTACACCTCCAGCAGGTGTTGTAATTGATCCTAAGCGTGCCCCAGTGTTGATTATCGATCCACGCGCCGGGCATGGTGCAGGAATTGGGGGCTCTAAACCGGATAGTCAAGTGGGCGATGCCTTTGATGATGGTCATCAAGTCTACTTCTGCGCTTTTCGACCTATGCCAGAGCCAAGTCAAACTATTGCAAATGTTCGTGATGCCGAAATCTTTTTCCTTGGAAAGATTGCAGAGGAACATCCGCACTCACCGAAGCCTATCTTGGTAGGTAATTGTCAAGGGGGTTGGGCAGCGATGTTAGTGGCTGCAAAGTCCCCTGAATTAGTGGGTCCGATTGTTTTAAATGGATCGCCAATGTCTTACTGGGCTGGCAAGGTCGGCGAAAATCCGATGCGCTATACCGGTGGTTTACGAGGTGGATCTTTGCCTGCCTTACTGATGGCTGATTTGGGGAATGGTTTATTTGATGGCGCTGCATTGGTGCAAAATTTTGAATCTCTAAACCCAGCTAATAGTTTTTTCAAAAAATATTACAACTTGTATGCTCATGTCGATACAGAAGCAGAGCGATTCATAGAGTTTGAGCGCTGGTGGGGCGGCTTTTGTTTCATGACGGAAGCAGAAATTCGTTGGATTGTAGAGAATTTATTTATTGGTAATAAGCTAGCTAGTGGCGAGGCGATTTTAGATGGTGAACGAGTCGACTTAAAAAAAATTGAATCGCCAATTATTGTTTTTGCTTCACATGGGGACAATATCACTCCACCACAGCAAGCTTTAAATTGGATTCCAGACCTGTATTCGAGTGCCGAAGAAATCAAAGCACTTGGACATCGCATCGTATATATGCTGCATGATTCTATTGGACATTTAGGTATATTTGTTTCAAGCAAAATTGCAGGCCGTGAACATGAAGCCATTACTGATACCGTTCGTGCAATTGAAGCACTCTCTCCAGGGTTGTATGAAATGATTCTTGAGGATGATGCAGAGCGCGTACACATTCGCTTTGAGCCAAGAAACATTGACAATATTCTGCTTTTAGATCAAAACCGCGATGAAGAGCCTTTATTTGCAGAGGTGGCGCGTATGTCAAAAATCAACTCTGAAACTTATCAGAGGGTGGGGCGTCCATTAGTAAAGGCTTTAACGACAGATGAATCAGCTCAGATGATGCGTAATTTGCACCCGCTGCGTACGCAACGATTGGTATTCTCAGATAAAAATCCCTTCATGCCGATGTTCGATTCTTTAAGCAATCAAGCGAATCAAGATAGAGTCAAACTTAGCCCTACAAATCCATTCCTGGCTGCTGAAAAAATTGGTGCAGAGATTTATGAAATGCAGCTGAACCTCTATCGTGATGTACGGGATGCTTGGGCAGAGAGTTGCTTTTTTGCAATGTATACCTCACCAATCTCAAGAGCGATATTTCATCCAACCGCAGAAGAGCATCCCCTACATTCTGAGATTGATGTTATGAAAATGCCAGAAATTCAGGCAGCCTTGGCTAATATTGAGCAAGGCGGCTTGGCAGAAGCTTGCGTTCGTATGCTGCATCTTTTGAATAAAGCCCGTGGTTATGTGAGACGCACCCGTCTTGAACGTGAGCTGCAGGTACTGAAACGCCAAGATTTATTTCCAGATTTAAGTGATCAGGAGATTAAAAAAATCTTACATCAACAATCTTTGATTGTAGATTTCGACCAAATCAATGCATTAGCTACTTTGCCTTTGCTGCTCAAAACCCCCGAGAGTCGTCAGACTGCCTTAGATTTAGTGATGGAGATTGCAGGCCCTAGAGAAAAAATGCATGCGGCGGCTTTGAAAGAATATGGTCAATTTGAGTTACTCTTATCATGAATATCTCAGTCTATGGTTTGCATAATCATCTGTGGTCTGATCTTCAGGTAGGAGATGAGGCCTCAATTGATCACACAGTCACTTCAAGAGATTTATATCTTTTTGCGCATGCTTCAGGAAATTTAAATCCTAACCATATGCCACATCATGATGTGGCCCAAGAAGAGGGCGAAGAGGCTGCTGCTGGTGTGGTGGCACCATCAATGTGGATAGGCGCATTGGTATCTAGTGTTTTAGGCAATATTTTGCCAGGCCCTGGAACCTCTTACCGCAAACAAAGCTTTGATTTTGTCGGTCATGCGCAAATTGGAGATCAGCTGAAGATCCATGTCAAGCTCATCGAAAAGTTAGAGACACCCAGAGTCTTGTTTACGACTGAGGTAAGTACTAGCGCGGGTGAGATAATCGCTGCTGGAATTGCAGAGGTTGATGCGCCACTGGAAAAAATTTCTCTCTCGCCAGACCAGTTGCCTGGCTTGCTCTTAGAGGAGCATAACCATTTTGAACGCATCATTAAAGCAGCGCAAAATCTCCCCCCTATGCCAACAGCAGTAGTTTGCCCAGATGATGCTAAATCCCTAGGAGGGGCTTTGATGGCTATGCGTTCAGGACTCATTCTGCCAATTTTGCTTGGTTCACGTGCGGCCATTGAGGCGGCTGCGAATGAGGCTAATGAAGATATTAGTGAAATCGAAATCGTTGATATTGTCGACCACAAACAAGCTGCTGCAACTGCAGTTGCCCTAGTACATCAGAATAGAGTCAAAGCAATTATGAAGGGCAATATACATTCAGATGAATTGCTCTCGCAAGTGGTCAAGAAAGATGGTGGTTTACGTGGCGCACAACGGATTTCACATGTGTTTGTATTAAATGTGCCAACCTTAAATTACCCCTTATTTATTAGTGATGCTGCAATTAATATTGCACCAGATTTAGCTACCAAGGTTGACATTACCCAAAATGCTATTGACCTGGCCTGTGCTTGTGGAATTACCCTTCCATATGTAGCTATCTTGTCAGCTGTAGAGACAGTGAACTTTCATATTCCCTCTTCAATGGATGCAGCAATTTTGGCAAAGATGGCAGATCGTGGCCAGATAAGTGGCGGCCTAGTAGATGGTCCCTTGGCCATGGATAATGCAATCGATCTTAATGCTGCAAAGACAAAACATATTAATTCACCAGTCGCTGGTAAAGCTCAAGTATTGATTGTGCCCAATTTGGAAGCAGGCAATATGTTGGTAAAGCAGCTTACATTTATTTCGCATGCGCAACCCGCTGGTTTGGTCTTAGGTGCCAAGATACCCGTGATGCTTACCAGCCGTGCGGATAGTGAGCATGCGCGCATGGCCTCTTGTGCGCTAGCCTTGTTATATGACGCTTATCGTCAAAATGGCGCTTCGGTCTTTGCAAACTAGATTTACTTGAGTACTAAATTGAATACAACACCTATTCCAGCAATTTTGGTGATCAATTCAGGCTCATCATCAATTAAATTTGCAGTATTTAATGATGCTAATTTATCTGAGCTGGTGAAGGGTCAGATTGATGGGATTGGCTCGCATGCTAGCTTTAAAGCAAAAAGTCCTGATCTGCGTATTCAAGAGACAATCACCTGGCCCCAAGAATTGGCACCACAGGATCATGGCGCAGCTCTAAAAATTATTTTGGAATGGCTACATCATGTTTTGTCCTATGTGCATATTCAGGCTGTTGGTCATCGCGTTGTTCATGGCGGCGCTATATATTTAGAGCCCGTTTTGATCAATGATTCCGTAATTCATGAACTTGAATCATTTTATGCACTCGCTCCCTTGCACGAACCTCATAATATTGATGGTATTAAAGCAGCTCGAGAAGTATTTGGTGATATTCCACAGATCGCCTGTTTTGATACTGCTTTTCATCGCAGTCAGTCTTATATAAATGATACCTATGCCTTGCCACGTGCCTTTTATGAGGAAGGTGTCAGGCGTTATGGTTTTCATGGTTTGTCATACGAGTACATCAATAGTTATGTACAGCAATACCTACCCGCTTATTTTGGCAAGAAAACCGTAGTTGCTCATCTTGGTAATGGTGCATCTTTGTGTGCGCTTGAGAATGGCTATGCAGTCGCAACCACTATGGGGTTTTCGCCTTTGGATGGCATTCCAATGGGGTCACGATCCGGTCAAGTTGATCCTGGGGTATTGCTATATTTAATGCAATATAAAAAGTGGGATGCCCAAAGGATTTCCGATTTACTCTATAAGGAGTCTGGACTAAAAGGTCTTTCAGGTGGTTTGTCAAATGATATGCGGACTCTTGAGACCTCTAGTGCCATTGAGGCTAAGGAAGCTATTAGCTATTTTGTGCAACATGTCCAGCAAGAAATATTGAGTTTAGCGGCCATCATGAAGGGGTTGGATGTATTGGTATTTACTGGTGGCATTGGGGAGAACTCTATCTTCATTCGGGGTCAAGTGATGCAAGGACTGCAATGGGTTGGGATTGAACTTAATACAGCTGCAAATGATAGTGGTGCAGAGATCCTATCAAATATCTCATCCAAAATAGCTTGTTTACGCATTGCTACTAACGAAGAATTAATGATTGCTAAACATACACATGATTTATCAACTACGTCGCTTCCTCAATCTGTGGATGCCTAAAATAAGATGAAAATTGCTAAACACGTAGATGAAATCATTGGCTATATTTTGCCGGGATCAACCTTAATGATTGGTGGATTTATGGGTGTGGGTAGCCCACATCGTATGATTAATGCCCTAGTAAAATCTGGCCAAGCAGACCTCACTATCATCGCAAATGATACGGCTATGCCAGGAGTTGGTATTGGGAAATTGATTTCCAGTGGACAGGTTTCTCGGGTAATCACCAGTCATATTGGCTTAAACCCAGAGACACAAAAAAAGATGTTTGCTGGTGAAATCGAAGTTGAACTGGTGCCTCAAGGTTCTTTGGCTGAACGGATTCGTTGTGCCGGTTATGGTCTAGGAGGGGCTTTAGTCAAAACAGGCCTTGGTACGCTAGCTGCAGAAAATAAATCTACCGTAATGATTAATGATGAGACCTGGTTATTGGAGTTACCTCTGTTTGCCGATTTTGCCTTAATACATGCACATCAAGCAGATTACTTTGGCAATCTCAGTTACCAACTCACAGCGACTAACTTTAATCCAGTCATGGCTATGGCAGCTAAAAAAGTTTTTGCAGAAGCTAATGAAATTTTGCCAGTGGGGATGATTACACCAAATGATGTAACTACCCCAGGAGTCATTGTTGATGAGCTTATTGCAGTCGAACGGATCTCATAAATTATGAATGCACAAGAAATTATTGCTCGCCGGGTAGCCCTAGAATTGCGCGAAGGGATGTTAGTCAATTTAGGTATTGGATTACCTACAATGGTAGCCAATCATATTCCCGTAGGACTGAATGTATTTCTGCAATCAGAAAATGGTTTGATTGGCTTGGATGCGAGACCTCCAGAGGGTATGGAGGATGATGATTTAACCGATGCGGGCGGCGGTTATGTTACAGCTATACCAGGGGCCACACGCATTGATAGTGTGATGTCATTTGGCCTCATTCGAGGTGGGCATCTAGACATCACAGTTTTGGGTGGCTTACAAGTTGACGCCAAAGGTTTATTGGCTAATTGGATGATTCCAGGGGTACTTGCTCCCGGTATGGGTGGGGCGATGGATTTGGTTACAGGCGCTAAGCAAGTTATTGTCGCTATGCAACACACCGCTAAAGATGGCGCATCTAAAATTGTCCCCGAGTGTACCTGGCCTTTAACCTCGATTCGTCCTGTAAGTCAGATTGTGACGAATCTTGCATTTATTGAGGTAACCCCAAGCGGTCTCTTGCTAAAGGAAACTGCTCCGGGAGTCTCGGTCGAAACAGTGATCAAAGCTACCGCTGCGCCTTTAATGATTTCTCCAGTTGTTTGTGAAATGGTTTTATCGAATATTTAACCTAGTTAGGTCTCAAAGTCATGACAATAAAATCAATCGGTGTTATCGGCGCGGGCATCATGGGCAATGGCATTGCTCAGGTATGTGCTACTCATGGTTTGGAAGTGACTATGATTGATATTAATGATGCAGCGCTCGAAAGGGGTATTGACGCCATCACGCGCAGTTTAGAACGTATGGTGAAAAAAGGCACTCTCTCTCAAGAGAATCTGGCGCAGGCACTAAAGCGAATCGCAGTGAGTACTGACTATCAAAAGTTAGTGAACTTAGATTTAGTGATCGAGGCAGCTACTGAAAATCAATCTTTGAAAGAAAAGATCCTACATGAGGTAGATAGCCTAGTATCAAAACAGACCATTATTGCTACCAATACGTCATCATTGTCGATTACTAAATTGGCAAGCTTGAACTCTAATTCCGAACGTTTTATCGGGATGCATTTTTTTAACCCAGTACCACTAATGAGCTTGGTTGAGGTGATCTGTGGTTTGCAAACCAGTAATACGACCCGAGATAGCGTGATTGCATTTGCCCGTGAAATTGATAAACATCCCATTGCCGTAAAAAATGCGCCGGGCTTTGTTGTGAATCGTATTTTATTGCCAATGATTAATGAAGCCTTCTTTGTATTGGGTGAGGGTATTGCCTCTCCTGAAGATATCGATGAAGGTATGAAGTTGGGCTGCAATCAACCGATTGGCCCCCTAGCACTGGCCGATTTGATTGGATTGGACACATGCTTAGCGATTATGGAGACCTACTTTAATAGCTTCAATGACTCTAAATACCGACCTGCACCGCTTTTACGAGAGCTAGTGGCTGCAGGATATCTCGGTAGAAAAACCAGTCGTGGTGTGTATCAGTACTAGAGAGAAGTAAGGGTGTACTTGCCTGCTTTTTCAAACCCATGCTAGTCATGATGGCTTATTAAGGCTTAAAGCCTGGTGGGCCCACCAGAAAAGCAAACCCTCATCAGCAATGGTGGGGGTTTTGTCTTTTATGTCATTTAAGCTGATTGAGTTAGATAGTAGGACTACAGATAACTATCCTTATAAGAAACGACCCCAAGAAAATAGTAATTAGCTGCTTAGAATGGCAAAGGCTGGCTTTTTATAAAGGTTCCAAAAAGGAACTTATAGTGCTATAATGGAACTACCTAACGGAGAGCCATCATGTCTATTAACGTGAAATTGTCAGAAAACCTAGTTGAGCAAGCCAGAGTGTTTGGGAGCATTGAGCATCGCTCAGTGCCCAAGCAGATTGAGTATTGGTCGCAAATTGGCAAGATTGCCCAAGAAAACCCAGACTTACCATTTTCTTTGATTCGTGAAATCTTAGTTGCAGATCAAGAGCCCATCATTGGCGAATACGTTTTTAGTTAATGCGTTTACTCATTACGGCTACTTTTGCAAAGGCCACTAAAAAACTACATGCCCCACAAAAGTTAGAGTTAGATGCTGCGCTCAAACTAATTGCCAAAGATCCCGTCATTGGTGAGGCAAAAGTAGGAGATTTGCTGGGGGTATATGTTTATAAATTTAGGCTTTCTCAACAACAAGTTCTATTGGCTTATCGAATTGTGGATCAAGAAAGTATTAAGCTGTTAACGTTTGGCCCGCATGAAAATTTCTATCGAGATTTAAAACGTCAAGGCGAGTAGCTCTTAAACCTTCAAAGCCTTTCGTAAATAGGGGTCAATATTTCCTTGGATCAGCAACCACTGTAACCCTAATAAACATATGGGTCAGTAATTGGAGCAACGAAGTGCTAAACCGTTGTTCTAAAAATCCTTTGGTTATGAAAACCAAAGAGTGTGATGGTGTTTGTTGTGATCTTGTTAATCTAGTCATACAAATACTCACACACCAATAATGAGGCGACGTAACCTCTTGAAATCCTAATGGTTTTCTTTGGATGTCTGCTCTCATAAGAAAGAAGCCCTAGGGGTCTTGCGGCAAATACCTCAATGATTTCAAGAGCTTAGTGGTGAATCGGGTGGTCAAAATTGCTTACACACCGACTACACACCAGGGCATTTTTCATGGTGTGTAGTAAATAGGGTTTTTGTGTGGTTTTAACTAGTTAAGAATTGTAAAAAACACTGTGTATTAAGGTGTGTAGTAAATGTAACGATTTAGGGCCCATAGCTCAGTTGGTTAGAGCAGAGGACTCATAGCGAAAGTTGTGCCTTATGCGTGGAAACTGCATAAGGGATGGTGTCAAATTCGGAGAAAGCTAAAGGTAGAAATATCCAAGCTAACGCCGAGCCAAGCTTCAGTATGAAAGTGCTGTTGAAGGTGTAGAGACTAGACGGCACCCATCTAAGTTGAGCAATCAATATGATGAAGGCATAGTCCAGGGAGTTAGGAAACTAACACAAACCGGAATCCTTTGGTCCCAGGTTCAAGTCCTGGTGGGCCCACCATAAAAAACCCTCACTAGCGATAGTGGGGGTTTTTTTCTTTTGAGCGTTACTTTAAGTAACGCTTGTAGGGAATCATTGAGTTCTATTACTTAATTTTAGAAATCAATTGTTCTAATTGTGCTGGAGGCAATGCTCCAGAAATTCTCTCAATTTCAGTTCCATTCTTAAAAATAGCGAGCGTTGGAATAGAGCGGATGTTGTATTGCTGACCTATAGCAGGATTAGCTTCCGTATCCAGTTTGAGATGGAGTATTTGCTCTCCATGCTTAGCGGCACTTGCTTGAAAGGTTGGGGCAAACATTTTGCACGGCCCACACCAGGGCGCCCAAAAGTCAACGATGACTGGTAGTTTGCTAGTTTTCAGAATTTCTTGAAAACT
>Ga0194045_1000432_pt1 | contig 13751 bp, 10 predicted proteins | sample JunL6211m_MetaG_FD_161686 | JGI IMG/M metagenome (GOLD analysis project Ga0194045, IMG submission 161686) | Anoxic zone freshwater microbial communities from boreal shield lake in IISD Experimental Lakes Area, Ontario, Canada - Jun2016-L626-11m | ecosystem: Environmental > Aquatic > Freshwater >...
GGCCTTACTGTTCCCAAAGCTAGGGGCGACATCATGAACCTAGAACAGGAGGAAATTGACGTTTCGCTCTAAAGTCCGAAAGTTCGAAAGTCCGAAAGTCCGAATGCGGTATGCGGTATGCGGTATGCGCAACACGCATTCCCAAAACCCATTATTAAAACTTTATCGCTTTGCTCATTGTCTTCGAGTTGGCTTGCCCTAACATTGACAACGTCGACCTCATGCGGCGAGGTTACACCAGCCTTTCGTGAGTCAGATAAACAAAAACATCGGATGACAGATTACTCGGCAGTTCGCTAGGTCCAATGAGACCACGGCAGAGAGGCCTGATACTTGTAAGCCGACGTGTTGCAGCACCCTCAAAGTGCATCAGCACGTCGGCTTTTTTCGTCTCGACTCAGAAGACGCGCAAAACCCAATTGACGAACCATTGATGAAACGTTTCCACAATACCCTATTCTTGCTCACATTAGCGCCGAATTGAAAATGAACCATGCATTATTGCATTTTAGCTCGGCACTTCGAGGCTGTCGAAACACCGCGCTCGACGCGTTGCTCAAGATCGCAGAGGCAAAAAATACGATGCTGATTTGGCAGGCAAGGTACTTGAAATGACTATCAATGCAGGAATTTGGATCGATCATCACAAAGCGGTCGTCATTTTGATTACCGATGGCGCGGAAGTGACAGAAGTCATCCTGGCAGACGCCGAAGCGACCAACTCACCGGATTCCTACAGCAACGAACGCAATTCGCATGGACAAAACGAATTCATCGCCGAAGACAAGCGTGAGCGAAAAGCAATGATCCACTTTATCAAGCACTACGACAATGTGATCACCCACTTACACCACGCTGACTCAATCTTTATCATGGGTCCAGGCCAAGCCAAGGGCGAATTGAGTAAGCGGCTTGAAGGGATGAACCTCAAAGGTAGAGTCTCGCATATCGAGGCGGCGGACAAAATGACCGACTGTCAAGTGGCGGCACACGTCCGCGAAGTATTCGGACCCGCAGCGTAATGATTCGTCGTAGACTGTTGATCACAAAACTGAACCCGGTGGCACGAGCCTGCAGGTTGAAAGTTTGGGATTAACGTGAGATTCCAAGCATTTTGTAAATCCACCAGGAACTTCGGAATAAAACTTGCACAAGCTCTAAATCCAGATCACCAGTGTTTTAACACCCCAGCGCCAGCCGACCGAAACGAAAAATCGGCTAGCGCCTCACGCTCAAAATCGTTTTGTTTCGTTAACCGTTTATAAGGATTTGATTATGTTTAGAAAACTCTTGATTACGTCGACACTGTTTGTCGCCATCGTCATGTCGAGTCGCGTTGGCTACTCGCAGTTTGGCGGCGTGCAAGTGCAAGTTGGTGGCTACGGAACAGGTGTACGTGTCGGTAACCTCGGTTACGGAAATGGTTACTACGGCGGCTATGGCAACGGCAGCTCGTATTATAGGAATAACAGTAACTTCGGTTATGGTAATCGGTTCGGCAATTCCTACAATGGATATTACAACAATGGAATTGGCAACAACAACTACTCCTATCCCGCGTATCGGTACGCTGCACCCCGAGTTTATTCAGCCCCTTTGCGCAGCTATCCAGTTCGGCGTTATCGCTTTCGATAATCAACTGAGATCAAGCGTTCGCTAGGTACTGAGGCAAGGCATCGAGCTCTACGTGAACTTCACTTCCGATAGAGACCTTTCCCGCAAAGGTCTCTGCTAACGGAAACCTTGGGGCCAGTCGAATCAGCAGCAACCCCCGGCTCATCTTTGTCGGCTACGACTATGATTTACCCCTCCTAATCAGATTGCGAGCCGCGGATACAATCTCGCCGCGATAGAAACCAAGATGATTGTGCTGAGGGTCAAAACTGCATAGTCGGTGGCAATTCCGATTGTGCTTGCACTGCCGACGACCATAAACGATCGAAGCGCGTCGACAATGTAGGTAAGCGGATTGCAATGCGAGATGATTTTCAACCAATCCGGCATCATGGCTGTCGGGTAGATCGCGTTGCTGGCGAAAAAGAGTGGCATCGTAAGCAATTGCCCAACACCCATGAATCGCTCACGTGTTTTAACGATGCAAGCGATGATAAGAGATACTGTCGCGAACAAAGTCGCCGCGAGAATCACGATGACGATCACGTTGAGAATCGCGAATGGACTCCAATTGATCTTGACTCCCAACAAGGCTGCAATGGAATAAACGATGATGGCTTGCGAAAGGCTTCGGATTCCAGCGGACAATCCTTTCCCAAGTACGAGTGCACCTCGAGGAGTAGGGCTCGCAAGAAACTTCTGTACAATTCCTAAGTCCCGTTCCCAGATGACGTTGATACCGAAAAATATTGCGATGAATAGAACGCTCTGCGCGAGAATGCCAGGCGCGATGAAATCGAGATAAGGTAAATCGCCCGTCTTGATTGCACCACTTTTCGAGAACACTTGGCCAAAGATCAGCAACCACAAAGCAGGCTGGAGAGCTCGAGTGATCAATTCTGTGAAATCATGACGCAGTTTGCGTAGTTCGAATTCGGCAATCACCAATGATTTATAGATGAAGCCAGTTGCGTTGTTCAAAACAGCGTTGACCATGTTTTTGTTTAGCCAAGCCATTCTGCAGTCGCTCGGTCGGTCGAACTTTTGCGGAAGGATCCAACCGTTTCTTGGGAATTGCCCGCGTAGTGACTGAATACTTCGTTCAATGAATGCGATCTTCCGCCGAACGATGCCTCCAGTTCTGTGCATGTCCCCATCGCAGCGATCGTTCCCATTTGCATGATCGCGATCCGATCGCAATACGACTCCGCTTCCTCCATGTAATGCGTGGTAAAAAGCAGAGTGGTTCCATATTTGTCTCGCAATCCCATCAGCAACTTCCAAACCGCATCCCGAGCGATCGGGTCGAGTCCCACGGTGGGTTCATCGAGAAACAGAACTTTTGGACGGTGAAGTGTCGAAAGGGCGATCTCGAGTCGACGCACCATTCCGCCGGAGTATTCGTTGACCAATCGGCGTCCATCTCCACTTAGGCCCATAAACTCTAGCGTCTCACCTATGCGTTTTTCACGTTCACGGCCGGGGATATCGTAAAGTTTTGCGAAGATCAGTAAGTTTTCGTATCCAGTCAATGAGCCATCGACCGAGACGGCCTGCGGCACATAGCCAATCGCGCGGCGAACACCGACCGACTGAGTCTTGATGGATAGCCCCGCGACCAGTGCATCCCCGGAGGATGGCGGCAACAACGTTGTAAGCATTTTGATTGTCGTTGTCTTGCCCGCTCCATTCGAACCCAGCAGGCCGAACACTTCGCCCGCTTTCACGCAGAGGGAAATAGAGTCCACTGCGATCAAGTTTCCAAATCGGCGTGATAGTGCCTTGAGTTCAATGACGCTGTCGTTCATTACATCCTGGCGCAGGCACGGGTGGACGGACTCGTTAGGTAGCGTATGCATCATGCCTTGACCATAGGCGAAGCTTCATGGAAATCCGCTCCACGCGATACAGTTTCCCATACCGTAAATTCGGCACGAAGTTCATCGAGCTTTGCGATCGCGCCTTCGTAGGCATCATTGCCAAGCAGCAAACGATGTGGTGGATTGGGAGATTCAACTGCACTCACGATCGCTTCCGCGGCTCGGATCGGGTCGCCAGATTGATGACCCGAAATGGCGCGCAGTTGAGCTACGTTTTTGTGTGCTGTCTCCGCATAGTCATGGATTGGATGTTCGGTTTCATTGGCGGACCGCCCTGCCCAATCCGTTCGGAAGCCGCTCGGTTCGACCAGCATTACATGGATCCCCAGCGGTTCAACTTCCTGCCATAGCGCTTCCGATACACCTTCGACAGCAAACTTGGTCGAGTTGTAATAGCCTAGGGCCGGGAACGAGCGAAGACCGGCGATAGAAGACAAATTAACAATAAAGCCCTTTCGTCGTTTTCGCATTCCAGGCAGGACGATATGAATCATTCGGCAGAGCCCAAAGACGTTGACTTCGAACATTTTTCGGACCTCCGCTTCATCGCTTTCTTCTACCGCAGCGAAGTATCCGATCCCCGCATTGTTGACCAACACATCGATGCCACCGAAATGGTCTTCCGCCGTTTTCACTGCTGCTTCCGCTTGCGACCTGTTCGTCACATCCAGCTCAATAATCAGTGCGTCACCATACTGGGCAAGCCCTCGAATATCTTCGGTGTCGCGTGCCGTGATGACGACTCGATAGCCTAGTTCCAGTACATGCCTCGCGATCTGATGTCCAAATCCGGTGGAGCATCCGGTAATGAACCAAACGGGATTATCGAGACTCTTGGAGCCTTTTGTTGACGACTTCATTTCTGTTCTTTCGCTATAGGGGAAACATGGAATCGATATCTATCGCATGACATTGCATTTGTTGGGCCACTTTGGAAGTTGGACTTGAAATTAATCCTATAAGCTGTTCTTGCAGGCAGCGCTTCTTCGGCTTGTTGGGGTGAGTAGCATTGTGGCATAGGCTTCCAGCCTGTGATGAGTGCTGGCTCACAGGCTGGAAGCCTATGCCACTTGCACAACCCTACTTGCCGCACGCCTAATTGCGTCAGTTGACCAAAACGACTTTTCCGTGATCGACTCCCGCTTCCACGCGGCGATGGGCCTGGGCAGCTTGCTCAAAGGGAAAGGTGCTATCGATCGTAACTTTTAGTTTGCCAGCTTCATAGAGTCGGATAAGCTCACGAAGATCGTCGCCCGATGGGACAGCCAGCATGATTTGACCTGACTTCGATAGCGGCCACGTAAGGATCGTCATCAATAGTCCCTTGATGCTTGGCTCAGTGGAAATAAAGTGTCCGCCTTCCTTCAAAACGGCTCGCGATCCCATGTAGTGGGCTTTCCCAGAGACATCAAAAACAATATCCCAACGTTCATCGGACTTCGTAAAGTCTTGTTTTTCATAGTCGTAAAAGTGGTCCGCTCCAAGGGACAGACAGAACTCGCGGTTTTGGCCACTCGCGATCGCGTCGACATGACAACCATAGGACTTTGCTATCTGGACAGCAAACATCCCAACACCACCGCTTGCTCCATTGATGAGTACGGATTGTCCACTTTTGATCTTCCCATGGTCCCTAAGCGACTGAAGGGCAGTCGTTCCTGCCAACGGAATGGCCGCAGCTACTTCCATCGACATCGAATCGGGGATCTTGGCTGCCGATGCGACCGAGCAGACTGCGTAGTCAGCCAACGCACCACCCCGAGCATGATCGAGAAACGCCATGACACGATCACCCTTGGCAAACGAACAATCGATGTTGGTATCAACGACGATACCCGCCACATCGTAGCCAGGAATTCTCGGGAAGCCGAACGGGATCAAGCCCTTCATGTCCCCTCGCCGAAATCGATAATCGATTGGATTCACACTCGAAGCCAACACTTCGATGAACAACTCGTCTGGTAACAGTTGAGGGATCGGGTGATCAGCAACGTGGAGAACGCTGGCGTCACCGTACTCGTTGTACTCGACTGCACGCATCGTTAGTCCGAGCGGTGTGGAATGGATGCTTTCTGCATTGAGCGTATCGGAGTTCATCTTGGGTGCTTTTCGCGAATGTCGTGAAATGAAAATGTCTGTCGAGCCAAAGGCGTTGGCCTAATGGCAATTTGGGAATCTCAGATTCTTGGGTGAGATCGATTGCCTTAATCATCAGGGTGCATCTAGTTCCCCTCCCTCATTCTCCCAGCGTTCAATCGCTTTTTGCTTTGATGTGTCCGTTGCCATTGTGGCTGTGTCCCAGCTTGATCGATTTGGAGCCGCGTTAGCCTCGAAAGATCGAGAGTTCCAAAGCGAAATCGCTGGCTGAGCCAAGTTGCTATGCTGGTAACCTAGGATGCTGAGCGAAGCAGTTTCCAACAAGAAACGCTCCGCAAACTCTACGGACAGCGATATCCATCGAACTGCGAGCACGCGTCCAAAGTGTCCGTGTGTGAACAAGGCTACATTGCCATCGAGTTTGCGGAGTTTTAAAATAAGTCGATCGGCGCGGTCGGAAATCTGCTGAGGCGACTCACCGTTTGGGCATCCGTCGCGAAACAGGTTCCAACCAGGACGCATCCTTTCAATCTCAATGTGTGTGCTACCTTCGTAATCGCCATTGTCCCATTCGATCAGGTCTGGCTCTTCCTCGGCTTGTTCAGCCAATCCCGCGAATCGACATGTCTGTTTCGCCCGTTGGAGCGGGCTCACCAACACATGTTGAAATGAAATGTCGCTGATTCGCTCACCCAGCCAACGGGCCTCTGTTTCGCCATGGGTTGTAAGCGAAATGTCGGCCCGTCCGGTGTGTTGGCCAGAAAGCGACCACTCTGTTTCTCCATGTCGAACAAGCAGGATACGTGAAAGCGAGTTTAACATTGGTTGATTAATCTGATGGGCAGATATCACAAGTTCGTCCAGGTTCTCGTAGTTCCCCACTGCACTGAGCCAGAGGCGCCTGCCACTCCAACCCACAGAAACTTCAAACACGCCTTGATCTTATTTTTTGAGGTCATCGACGTTTACTCTTACTCCGTCTTTGCCGACCCGTACGTCAACCTTGCCATCGTGATTGGCACGTGACCAGTTATCTTTGACGTTGTATCGACGATGGATTTCACCCGCAAAATTCTCATCTGCAAAATTGGGCCAATTGGCTTCGTCGAACCCTTCCGCGCCCTTCATTTGCTCCTTGGTCACATCGAGTACAAGCACAACTCGATCGCGATTATCGGGATCCTGCTTGACTTGGATTGCATGCATGGGGACTGCAAACAGCTTGTCTCCAAGACCAAGAAACCCTCCGTACGTCACGGCGACGTACTGAACGCGTGTCGACGCGGGATCGACTACGAGGTCCTTGATCTGCCCAACACTCTCCTTGTTCGAATTTTGAATTTTCATTCCAATAAGCTTGCTGACACGAATGCCATGCCCCGAAGTCGTACTGTCGATCTTGTGCAAATTCTGAGTCGCCGAGTCCTTTGGCAGTGTTGTGGATGTACTCTGAGCGCTTAAAGGACCTGCACAAGCGATCGCCATTGCTGCGGCGAGCCACGTTTTCGAAATCTTCATCATGTTCGTATTCTCCGTTTAACCAAGGTAGCAACTTCGAGCGCGACGTCATGATTGACGCAAAGTTCGCTCGACGAGTAGATTTGCTAACGCAATTCTCGGACCACTACGTCTTGGAATTGTGAATAGCCTGTGAAAGAGCACTCATCACAGGCTCTAAGCGTATGCCACAACAGGTGATTGCAGTCTTCCGATCGTTAAAACGATCGTAGATTCAATTCTGGCGAGGAGCGGCATCCTGTCTGTCGCATTGGTCGATGATCGATCACCGTTCGAACTCGAAACGAGGAATCTCTTCGAGCGAAAAAACAATCACCTCCTCGCCAGTAATGGTACTAATATCGTGATGCATGCTTCGTACTTTGACACCTACAGCTTCATAAACAATAGATTCCAACATCGGGCGTGCTAATTCGAGCAACTGTTTACGCGTTTGCTTGATCAGATCGCGTCCCTTTTCTGGAGAGGCCGTTTTGCCAAGCTGTCGCTCTGCTAAAGTCAAAACGCTCCGAATGCGAACCACCAGCATGTCCTTGATGAAGTGAATCTGCACCTGGTCCGATCGCCAACCAAGATACTCTTCTTGAAATCGGATAATTCCATCGCAGATTGCCGCTTCGCTTTCGGTTTGAGTTAAGGCTTTCGATTTTCGGTCGCTTCGAATCTTGCGGGCCTCGTCAATTGGGAGTCGTTTCTCCGGCGATAGGCTCGATCGTTCTTTGGAAGTTTTTCGAGGGCGAATACTCGTAGACGGGGAGGGATCGACACTGGCCAGCACGGCTTTGATGTCATCCAAAGCAGCTGGCTTGGTCAAAACCAAATCGCACCCGGCCTTCATGGCCAATACTTGGTGTTTCTCGTCCTTGAGTCCGGTAATGGCTACGATCTTGGTTTGTTTGAAAGCCGGCATGCGACGCAACTGGGACGTCAGGTCGCAACCGTCAATGTCAGGCATCACTAGGTCAATGAGCATCAAGTCGGGCTGGAAAGCGGATGCGACATCGAGCGCTTGGATTCCACCGTACGTCACATGCACCTGATTTCCCAATGCTTCTACGAGCAACCCAAGTGCGTCTGCTCCATCGCGATTGTCGTCGACAATAAGCACACGAATCGATTTTTCTATGGTCGACATGGTTTGAAGTTTGAAGTTTGAAGTTTGAAGTTTGAAGTTTGGTTCTTGGTTCTTGGTTCGTTCGCACCATAACGCATGTCGCCCTGAAAGGACAAAACGATTATGCCGTGACGCCCTTTCAGCCTTTCAGGGCTGCAAACCGTTCGCCACTGTAACCCAGGGCGGCGTTTCGCGATGTTCCATCGCTACACTCTGCCCTGGGCTGTGATGTCGCTGCCCCATTCGGGGCGAATGCATGCACTATTCGGGATAAATACAAGCCTCTTTCGGGGCGAATGCATGCCCACCAACTGCAAACGCAATCGGATGGTTACCGTTCCTTAGTCATATTAAGGTTGCGTTGTTCAGCCGCTGCTGCCAGTATCTCCTTGACCTGATCGAGACGGGCTGGTTTGACTAAATGGTGATTAAAGCCCGCTTGGGCAGACAACTCGCGATCTGTGTCCTGGCCATATCCAGTCAACGCAATCAGAACAATCTCGTTCCCACCCTTTTGCTTGCGAATACGTTTGGCGACGTCGTACCCGTTAAGCCCTGGTAGCCCGATGTCGAGAAGAACAACATCGGGGTGTTGCTCATTCGCAACTTGCACCGCTAATAGGCCATCATTTGCGGTGAAAACATCATGCCCAGATGCCCGCAGCAAAATGGAAAAGCTGAGAACCGTATCGACATTGTCGTCGACCACCAAGACTCGTAAGGGCCGCACCACCGCCGGATCCTCAACCGCAGACGGAGGAGGCGTAGCCGTTAACTCGATGGCCATCAATGGTAGTCGAACTATAAACTCGCTTCCTTGCCCGACCGAGCTGTGTACTTCCACTCGACCGCCATGCAGTTCTGTCAATCGTTGAACCAGAGCAAGTCCAATCCCGAGTCCACCTTGGGATCGATCGAGTGACCGCTCCGCTTGAGTGAACAGATCAAATATCTTGGGCAATAGAGCTGGTGCAATCCCAACCCCTGTGTCGCGAACTCGAAGAACGCATTCGTCACCCTCCACCTGAACACTCAACCAGATATGTCCGTTTTCCTCTGTATACTTTGCAGCATTGGTGAGAAGATTAACGACCACTTGTTCCAGTCTAGCAGCGTCCGCATTAAGCCAAAGTGTCTCTTGCGGTAGGGATATGCTTAGTTCATGCTTGCGTTGATCGATCAACGGACGAGCGGTTTCGACTGCGCCATCAACGATTCCGCGAAGCGCGACCCGTGCTTGCCGAAGTTGGACTCGACCCGTTGTGATTCTCGAGACCTCTAACAAATCATCGACCAAGTGCTGTAGCTGGCCGACTTGACGCTCGATGATGCCACGTGCTTGCCTTTGAACCAAACTTTCAACGCCATTAGGAAGCCCCAGCAGCTGAACCGCGTTAGCAATCGGTGCAAGTGGACTTCGCAGTTCATGACTTAACATTGCCAAGAATTCGTCCTTGCGGCGATGCAAATCAGATAGCTCTGCGGCCTGAGAAAGCATCTGTTTTTCCATTTTCCGTCGCTCGAAGATATCTCGAATATTGCACTGGATGACGTGATGCAACCCTTCTTCGTATTTGTTCGCCACCATTTCGACCGGGTGTTTTTGGCCATGGCGATCTTCGAGCGGTAGTCCTTCGTATCGCATCGATCCGATTTTGTCCAACTGCTCCATAGCGAGTATGCTGGCTTGCTTGTCCTTTAGGAAGCCGATCTCCCAAAGTTCCTTGTCCAGAAAATATTCAGCCGGGTAGTCGAGCAAGGTCGTAAGAAAGGGATTGACATGCGTGATCTTATGTGTCGAGCCGTCCACGATGAGTATTCCGTCGTGGGCTGCTTCGAATAGCCGGCGAAAGCGAGTTTCGGAGTCCTCGAGCCGTCGCTGAGCGATTCGACTATCGGTGATGTTGATATGACTCAAGAGGACCCCCGCGTTTTCCGACCGCATTCGTTGTGCGTGCATCGAAAACCATTCCTCACGGCCTGGAACTAGACAGGGATACTCCGTTTTGAACTCGGATCGTGTTCCGTCGAGTACCTCCGCTAAACCGTCGATCATCCCATGGACATCTGGTCCACCTTTTGCAATCGATTGACGACACAAGTCGAGATAATTGATTCCCACAGTGGCCGAGCTCAGCGTAGCTCCATTCTCCATCGTATGCCGATCGGACGGTTGATTGACCGCGATTACTGTGCCCAGGCTATCCAGAACAACGACATGTTCAGGCAATGAATCGAGTACTCCGCGTACGAAATCGCCGCTTGCTCGCACAATTTCTGCTGCGTTTTTCTCCGCCGTAACGTCAAATAATGCAAGCACGCCGCGCACGGGATGTCGCTCGTCACCATCCCCCTCAAAGTAAACTTGCTGGCGAACACGCAGCCAATGCGTCTCGCCATTGGGCCAAATGACACGATAGTCCATGGCGAACCAGCCTCGACCTGATGGCGAAAGCGAATCGTCAATTCGGACTAGGATCTCGTCGCGATCGTCGGGGTGAAACGCGGCATGTACGGTTTCACGAGGGACAACTAAGAAATCTTGCGCCAGACCAAACAATCTGGCTGCGTCTGTCGTTAAGTGATTCAATCCAGTCGTGTAGTCAACCTCAGCGAGAGCCAAGCCTGCTACTTCGACACCTAACATTAGCCTCGATTCACTTTCTGCAATCGCTTTTGCGTTGGTGACGCGATCGGAAATGTCTCGGATCGAACTGGAGATCAGCGTGCCACTCTCCAGTGCAATCGGACTCAGTGCAATCTCAACTGGAAACTCGCTTCCATCTCTACGCAACGCAGTCATGGGTTGCCCTTTACCCATAGTTCGCGTTAGAGGCTTTGCCATGAAATCCATGCGGAGATGTACATGCCGTTCACGAGCACTTGCTGGCATGAGCATTTCGACTCTCTCGCCAATCAACTCGCTTCGTGTGTAACCAAACATACGCAGCGTCGCGGCGTTAACCAATACAATTTGGCCTGATGGATCGGCGATGACCATTGCATCGGGTGCCGATTCTAGAAGCGATCGAAACTTCTCGTCGCTTTCCCTCAACGCTACTTCGTTTTTTCTTTGATCGGTCAGCATCGCAAAGCGATCGATGGCGTTTTCGATTGCGCGGGTCAGGCTCTCGGGAGTGATCCAACCTTTCCCTAGGTAATCTTGTGCTCCTCCTCGCAACAATTCCCTTCCAACTTCGCGGTCGGAGCCAGTCAGCACAACAATTGGAGAAGGCGGTAAGTCTTGGCCATCGCAAATCGCTACCAGCAGCTCCGGCGCGTCTAGATCTGGCAAATGGTATTTCAGCAGTATGCAGTCGAAGGGCGTGTTGGCATTCTCCTGCACTTGTTTTAGAGCGGTCGCGCCCAGCTCAGCCTCCGAAAATTCGTACCGCCGATCGGATCCGCACAAGATCATTTTCCGTAAGTCTGCACGACCGTCGGGATCATCTTCGATAATGAGAATTCTGCGAGGGTTGTTGGTCATGATCGATCGATGCCCCCAACATCCGACTCAATGGCCGAATGATTCTGTGACGTTTCCGTTCGAAGTATGTTTGTACTACATTGTGCTGCGACGTTTGCAAGAATCTTTCGCACTTGCTCTAGCTTTGCCGGTTTAATCAAATGATGATTGAAGCCTGCCTCCATCGAAGCTTGACGGTCTGATTCCAGACCATAACCGGTTAGAGCCACCAGGACTACATTCTTGAGACTCGGCTGATTTCGAATCTGCTTCGCAACCTCGTATCCGTTGAGACCTGGTAGTCCGATATCGAGCAAGACAACATCGGGGATGTATTCCATCGCGATCTTGACTGCCGTCGGACCGTCATGTGCAGTTCGCACTCCGTTTCCTGTTTCCTTGAGCAACATGGAAAAGCTCAATACCGTATCGACATTGTCATCCACGATGAGTATCCGCAAGGGGATCATTTGCTTGTTGGGGGCAACCGCTGCGACTTGCACTGCCTGCATGCTCTTGGGCGACTCTGTAGGTAGCCGAACGACAAACTCACTTCCTTGCCGCAGCGTACTGAAGACTTCGACTTTACCGCCATGCATTTCCGTCAGTTGCTGAACCAGTGCTAGCCCGATGCCTAGTCCCCCTTGAGAACGATCGAGCGAACGTTCCGCTTGGGTGAACAGATCGAAGATGCAAGGAAGCAACTCGGGCGTAATCCCAACACCGGTATCTTTCACTCGCAAAATGCACTCAGCTCCGGACTGCTCAGCGCTCAGCCAAATCGTTCCATTAGGGTCTGTGTATTTTGCGGCATTGGTGAGCAAGTTGACCAAAACCTGTTCAAGCCTTGCCGCGTCGGCATGTAGCCAGATCGGTTCCGTTGGGATCGTCACGTTCATTTTGTGACCACGTTGCAGAATCAGTGGGCTAACGGTTTCTACGGCTGATCGAATAATGTCTCCGACTGCGACCGAGACCTTACGAAGTTGCACCATGCCGGTTGTGATTCGCGACACTTCGAGAAGATCGTCGACAAGGTGTTGCAATTGGTCGGTTTGCCGTTCAATGATGCCTCTGGCTTCCTTCTGAAGTGCGTTCTCGTTGCTTTTCTGCATGCCCAGCATTTGCACGGCGTTCGAAATGGGGGCTAGAGGACTACGAAGTTCGTGAGAAAGCATCGCAAGGAACTCGTCCTTGCGCCGATGCAAATCGGATAGTTCGGCCGCTTGAAGTTGCATTTGCTTTTCAAGTCGACTTCGTTCGGTTACATCGCGGGCTGCGGCGAAGACACCTTGTAGTTTCCTGTCGCGATCATAGAACGTCGTTGCATTATAGGAGACGATCGTTTGAGTTCCGTCTCTGGCTCGTGCCGTCAGCTCGTAGTCTGTAACTTTGCCTTCGGCTAGAACTAATTTGATCCCTGCTTCGGCAAACTCTGGGTTGGTAAAGTAGTCTTTAAAGGGAGCTCCGATCAGTTCGTCTCGGGTACAACCCGTGAGCTCCTCCATCTGCTTGTTGACATCGCTAATGATTCCTCGCGGGTCGGTTGTAATCAATGCATCGATGTTGGATTCGATGAGCGAGCGAGTGTAAAACTGTTGGTCGCGAATACGTTGATCGAGCAGCATACGTTCCGCTTCGACTTGTTTACGAGCTGTATTGTCAGTTCCGATGAGCAGGTAGCCGATGATGTTTTCTTGAGCGTCGCGAAGCGCGGTCACCGATACGATAGCGGGGAAACGCGTGCCATCTTTTCGAATGTAGCTCAATTCGTAGATATCTTCGATTCCTCGAGAGGCTTTGAAAACAAGGGCTTCGAAACCGGGTGTGATGGTGGTTTGAAGTTCGGTGCTTAGGGCTTTGGCACGTGCGATGACTTCCAGCGGATCCGAAATGTCGGCGGGCGTAATTTTGTTCATAACCTCGGCGGCCTCGTAGCCAAGCATGCGTTCGGCGCCGACATTAAAGATTTGGATGACCCCTAGTATGTAGTAACGGTATCGGATTCTGAGCGATTCGCTCAGAATCACAATTGGAAACTTCATCTTCCAACGTTTTGTAG
>Ga0194045_1000434_pt1 | contig 13723 bp, 9 predicted proteins | sample JunL6211m_MetaG_FD_161686 | JGI IMG/M metagenome (GOLD analysis project Ga0194045, IMG submission 161686) | Anoxic zone freshwater microbial communities from boreal shield lake in IISD Experimental Lakes Area, Ontario, Canada - Jun2016-L626-11m | ecosystem: Environmental > Aquatic > Freshwater >...
ATTTTAATGAACCTGTAACGCAGCATTTTTGCAAATCGTTAATTGTTCGCCGAAAATCTGGATATCTTTTTTTAATGAATGATGCAATATCAAGAGATATGTTTTTAATATTTTCTTGAGTTAAGATCCATAATACCCGTTTTGTAAATCGAGTAAGATCAACTGCAAGATCAAATATTTGACATCGAGACTGCAGAGGCTCAATAATGCGATGCTGATAATTAGCGGTAAGAATAAATCTAGTACTATTAGCATATTCCTCCATAACGTTTCTAAGAACCCGTTGAGCATCTCCTGATAAATTGTCTGCTTCATCTAAAATAACTACTTTAATTCTTCCGTCAATTGATCGTGTTTGCGCAAAAGTAATTACTCTATTACGAATATTATCTACACCGTTTTCATCAGAAGCATTAATATAAATATACTGACATTTTAAAATGTCATGTACGATAATTTTTGCAAGCGTTGTTTTACCCTGCCCTGGTGGAGAACAAAATAGTAAATGAGGTATTGTATCATGAACATTTTTAAAATATTCATAATTTTCATCTGAAAGAGTTAAATCAGATAAAGTCTGTGGGCGGTATTTTTCAACCCACAGAACATTAAAAATATCTGTCATATATTATTTGCCTGTAGAGCCAAAACCATCTGCGCCTCGATCCGTTGAGGTAGCTAATTCAGTCCATTCGGTTCGAATAACTACTAAGAGAGGGTATAACACCAGCTGGGCTATACGATCCCCTTTAGATACCTGGTAATCTGTATCAGAATGATTAATAAGTCTTACCCCAAGATCACCTCGATAATTATTATCAATAATACCATTAAATGCTTGAACACTATGTTTAAAAGCAAGCCCTGATCTAGACTCAATACGAATCCAAATACCTGGCGGCATATCTGCTAAAGTAATACCAGTAGCTATAGTAGCAGAAGACCTAGCAGGAATTATCTTATCTTCTACAGAAAAGACATCATATCCGCTGTCCCCTGTTGCTACATCTATATGTTTACGAGAAGGTAGCTGAGCGTCTGGATGAGTCTTTACAAAAGATAATGTAGAACATTCATCGTAGTTTAATCCGTAGTTAGTGATATATTCTTGTGGTGTCATAATTAGCCGTTAATGAGAGATTTACCTTGAAATTGATTTGAATTTTCTTGAACAGAAAAGTTTTGAGTTCGCACTCCGTTTGTGCTAAGCCAATTAAGTAGTTCTTGTAACTTTTCTGGATGCACAGAAAATTCACCGACATTTGAAATAATGATTTTTACCATAAATAATATTATAACCTATATATTTTGCTAATCAACATGAACAACAATGAATTTGAAAATATAGATGATATTGTCGATAAAATTAAAGGAGACAATACTACATCTTTGATACCAATCGAGTCACCTGATATTACAGACGACACCGTTAACAGCTATATATACCAGAAATCTACAGAGCTTGTAGAAAGCAGTTTAGCAGCTATCAACACTATTAGAGATTCAGTTTTACAGGGTATTGATCCAGACGAAATTAATGCTTTAACTTCTCTTATTGCTGCTACTAATAAAGCATTAGATACTCTTAATAAGATTAATCTACAAAACAAAAAAGTTAAATCTACAGAAAAAATGAAAACGCTTGAAATTGAAGCTCGCAAAGAAATGATGTCTAAGCGTATACCTGCAACTACAAACGTTTTAATTGCTACTAGAGATGAAATAATGAAAACTCTTAGTAGCTCAAAGCAAAAAACAATACAAGTAGAAGATTAATTACAGCTCAATATTAGCAAAATCATTCATATCTACTTGAGTATTTCTAGCCCCTATTTTGTAAGAAGAAATTTCAGTCTCTTGAGGGGCTACTTGAACTTTATCAGAGTTCATAAACTGATCGTACCAAGTACCTAGAGGGTTCTTTTTAGTTTCAAATATTTTTTTGTAGCCTAAAGAACTTAGTCGGTTATTTGCAAGCCACTCTACATAGCTCTTAAGAGTTTCAGCATTAAGTCCAAGCAAACTACCTTTTGAGAAAAGATAATCTGCCCATCTCTTTTCGTGCTGAACAGCCATAGTGTACGCACTATAGATCTTTTCTTCATTAGCTTTAACAATATCTTGAAACCCTTCGTCTTGATTATCTCTCAGGTAATCCATAACATTCTTAGAAACTGCTACATGTAAATTTTCATCTCTAGCAATTAGTTTGATAATTTTACCGTTTCCTTCCATCTTTCCTCTTGCGGCAAAAAAGAAACTACAAACAAAAGAAGAATAAAATGAAAGCCCTTCTGTAATTTGAGTTGCTAGTAAAGCATCAAATATTTTCTGCTTAACATCCCCATCAACACTGAAAAACTTATCATATTCATTTTTAGTTTCGTTAGCTCTGCGTGTTACTTCTTCATCTGCTAAAATAGAATCCCAAAATATAGATTCATCTGAATATACATTTTTAAGGATGTGAGAATATGAGCGAGAATGAATATTAGATTCAAAGAAAGACCAGACTTGAAAACAAGCTTCTAATTCTGGATTAGAAACATATTGAGCTAAGATATTAAGACTACGAGACAGCATAGAATCTGTAGCGGTCTGCCATTTAAGGTTTGTATCAAATACAAATCTCTCTGCTTCAGAAAGCTCAAGATAGTCATTGCGATCTTTCATTAATGAAACTTCCTTAGCTCTCCAAAAATATTCTTCCATTTGTTCTGCAAGATCATAAAGTTTTGGATATTTTAATTGATCATATCGTTGAAGAGCTAGAGGCTCTCCAAGAAATAAAGGTTGTTTTCTCGTGTCAATATTTTTAGTTGATAGTACAGTTTTCATTTTTAAATTGCGCAAGCACCGCTAGTACAGCCGCCATCGTCTGTGGCTGATTGTTTATCTCCGTCATATGTATTACTATAATACAGTGTCTTAACACCCATACTATATGCATGTAATACCTCTTTAATAAGAATAGAATCAGGCAAAGCTTTGTTTGGATAATGATCGTAGTTGTAGTATAAATTAGCAGATATAGACATATCTACCCACTTTTGTAATGCTGCTACAATATTAATATACCCTATATTATCAGGCATGTCAAATTGTAATGTATATTTATTTTTGCATGTAGTGTAATTTGGTACTAATACAGGCACTGAATTTGCTTTAGAACCTTTAAAGGTAAGCAATGACCTTGGAGGTTCTATACCGTTAGTAGAATTTTGAATTACTGAACTAGATTCACATGGCATAAGTGCAGTTAAAGTTGAATGTCTCATACCTACTGCTAACACACGCTGCCTTAGCGCTTCCCAGTCAAGAGAAGGTTTACGTGTAACTACTGTATCTACTTTCTTTTTGTATGTATCAATAGGCAATATACCTTTAGAGTATTTAGTAGAACTAAATTTTTCACAAACACCTTTTTCTGCAGCTAAATCTACAGACGCCCTAATAAGATAATATTGAATTTTTTCCATTAGCTCATCAACAAAGTTAGGGGCAGCTGCGTCTGTATATTTTAAATTATTTTTAGCTAAAAGAGCAGCAAGATTAGTAATACCAACACCTAAGCTTCTTCTCTTTTTAGTAAAATTTTCAGCAGCTTTAGTAAAGTATGCTTGATAATCAATTAATTCATCAAGCATACGGACAATAATATCGCAAGTTGTTTGTAGATCGTGTTCGTCTTTAATTTCTAGCACATTTAAAGCAGATAATACACAAATACCTACCTCTCCTTCAGGATCATCTATATGTTGTAGTGGTTTTGTTGGGTGTGTTACCTCTAAACAGAGATTTGTCATTGTAACTCTGTCTTTAAACGAGCCATGTTCATTACAATGATCTATATTCATAACATAGATACGGCCTGTTTCAGTTCTCTCCTTAATAAAAAGAGACATAAGAGCTGTAGCTTTAATTTTACGCTTGTATCTGATATTTTTATCAGCTTCATATTTAAGATACAACTCATCAAAGAGAGGCAAACCGAAAGCTTCAGTTAAGTCGGGTACTTCATGAGGAGAAAATAGTGTAATATTTTCATTTTTCATAAAGCGCTCATAAAAGAGCTTTGAGAATTGAATTACATAATCCATTTTGCGTACTCGGTTATCTTCTGTACCGCCGTTATTTTTTAATACAAGAATATCTTCAATCTCATAATGCCAAAATGGAAAATTTACTGTAGCACCGCCACCACGAATACCGTTTTGTTGGCAGCTCTTTACTGTAGCTTCAAACACTTTTAAGAAAGGAATAACCCCGGTATGTATTACAGACCCTTTATTAATCTCTGTTCCAATTCCTCTAATCCTGCCAAAGTTAATGCCAATCCCATAGCGCATAGTAGTAGCAAACCCTGCAGCAGTGTTGCTGCTAAAAATAGACTCTTTCGTGTCGTCAACATCAATGAGACAGCAGGACGCATATTGTTTAATATGGCTACGAATGCCCGCCATTTGAGGTGTTGGTAGATTAATTTTAAATTTACTAAAAGTGTCATAGGCTTTTTTAATATATGAAATACGTATGTCTTTAGAATATTTTTGAAACGAAATCATTGCAGCGCACATATAGGCAAACTGCGGTGTTTCAAATATTTCTTTTGTTTTGCGATTTTGAATTAAATATTTGTCGCAAAGTTGCTTAACTCCAGAATAAGAAAATAAAAAATCTCTTTCGTGGTTAATTTTTTCATCTAATTTATCAATTTCTTCTTTAGAATAATACTCTAAAATTTCATTATGGTAAACACCTCTTTCTATATTTCGTGTAATGACATCATATAGCTTTGGTGGGTTTTTACCGCCCCACACATCTTTTCGAAGCTGATAATTTAATAATCTACCAGCAACCCATTGATAGTTTGGAGCGTCTTCGTTAAAGAGATTAACGGCAGATTCAATAAGAACATTATGAATTTCTTTAGTAGAGATGTTGTCTGCTATATTTAGCTTGGCGTTCATTTCAATATCTGAAATATTAACACCTGAAAAGCCGTCTACGGCCCAAGAGATAACTCGATTAATGTTATCAACACTAAAAGGCACTAATGAACCGTCTCTCTTGCGTACATTGATAGTTTTTTCCATAAATTTGTAGATAGGTAGAGTATCTCCACTTATTATCGTGGCGATTTAATTATTATTCAACTCAAAAATATAATTAATATTTTTGAGCTTTGCGGCCACCAGGTTCGTTTGGCCATGAATTAGCGTTAGCTAATTTTGTATTCTTTTTGGGGGTACTGTTGTCTTTAGGTTGGTTACCTAATGTGTTTGTATTTTCTAATTCTTTTGCTTTTTGAGACTTAGAATCTCTGCGTAACCCAGCAGCAGGAGGTAGATTAATACCATGATCTTGTACTTCAAGTACACAAGCCGGTAAAGTCATTACATTAAATAACAGACCTGGAGCTGTTTCTTGAAAAACATCTACATAATCAACATGACCAGAATTACTGGGTCTGCCCGGTATATCTTGTCTGTTTGATTTTACAATAGATACACGCAACGGTGTTTTGTCAGTAATAAAAGCTTGAAGCTGATCTTTAAATGATTGGCCTACGTTAATTAAATCTGGATGTTCGAGCGTACTAACAGACCTGTTAGTATCAGAGCATTTGTACTTGGGTTTAATTATGACAGTATCTCCCGAATAAAAACCACCTAATTGGTGCTTGTTAAGAGCATACTCCATCAAAACATTAAATTTACTTTCTTGTAGCTTCATAATAGTCTTAATTATTTATCCTGTCATTTGCATAATGCCTATAATTATTTTAAATGGGCACTATTAATTTCTATCAAAACGCAACAGAGTTTAGTCAGAGGAATTATACTTATGCAGATCTGCGATTAGATTTAGCTGAAGATGTTATTGTGGCTAAAAACAAAAAATCTAAAAGTGATATAGCTGTAGATTATGATGTTAGTGCTGTTAGAAATTCAATTACTAATATGTTTGGAACAAGAAAAGGTCAAAGACCTTTAGAGCCTACATTTGGTATAAATTTAGATCAATATTTATTTGAGCCTATTTCAACATTTATTGCTCAACAAATAGGGGAAGAGATAAAATCTACTCTAAAATTTGATGATCGAGTTGCTCCTCTCAGAATTGATGTTACAGTTCTTGCAAGTGAAGACGGATATAGAGTAGATCTACTATTGTATATATCATCATTAGGTGTAAATACTCTTATATCTGCTAACCTTTCACGGCTTACTAGAGAAATAACTATACTTTAATGAACACACAATCCCTTGAAATAAATAAAGACTCTTATGTATCATTTGACGCTACAAGCTTAAGAGATCTGATTATTAATCGGCTAAATAAAAACGCTGTTTTTACCGATCAAAATTATGTAGGCTCTAATATTTCAAATATTATTGAGATAATTTCATACTCGTTTAGTACGTTAATGTTTTATTTGAACAAAACATCAACAGAGTCAATGTTTACAGAAACATTACTGTACGAAAACATGAACAGAGTTGTAAAAATGTTGGGTTATAATCCACTAGGTAATCAGACTGCTTCTGTCAGCTTCAATGTTGCTGCAAAAGACTTAGCTACAGGCAGCTATACTATACCTAGATATTCTTACATTTCGTTAGGGGGCTTTTCGTATTCGTTTTGTAGAGATATTTCTTTTACAAAAACAACAAATCTTACTCTCGAGAATATAGAAAATATTAGTAACCTATACAGACTTTATCAGGGTAAGTTTATAGAGTACAACTATACTGCAACTGGTAGCAGCTCTGAAATACTAACTCTAAATGTTTCAGCAGATACAGTAATAGATCATTTTAATATTGATGTATATGTAAGAGATGTTAAAACTAAAATATGGCGCAAATGGGAGCGAGTAGATAATTTATTTTTATATAATTCTAGAGATGAAGTATATGAAGTTAGATTTAATGAAAATAAAAAATATGAGATTAAATTTGGAGACAGTGTAAATGGTAAGAAATTAAATGCGTCTGATTATATTGCAATATATTATTTAAGCTCAGCAGGAGCAACCGGAGAAATAGGTGCTGCAGCTTTAGAAGATACATTTTTATCTAAATACAACTCTACAAATTACACTACTATAATAAATGACACTAACAGCGCTAATCAGTATTTCTTAAAAGACACTAATTATAGTAATTTAATTTTTACTAACGACTCTGCGTCGACTTTATTTGCATCATTTGATACTGTAGAAGATATTAAAAATAAAGCTCCAAAATTTTATAAATCTCAAAATAGATTAGTTACATCACAAGATTATAAAACGTTTATTGATTCTAATTTTAATAATATTTTATCTGATTCTGTAGTTAAAAGTAATAATGATTATTTAGCGTCGTATATAAAATATTTTTATGATATTGGGCTATCTTCCCCTCATCTTGAATCTCGAGTATTGTACAATCAAGTAAATTTTGCTAACTCTTGTAATTTTAATAATATATACATATTTGCATTACCTAGAACAAAAAACAGAACGTACTTAATGCCGTCTCAAAAACAAAGCATTATAGATACAGTATTACCATACAAGACCCCAACTGCAGATGTAATTATCGCAGACCCTGTGTATGTAGCTGCAGATTTTGCTGTTAAAACTACATCAACTCCAACGTTGCAAGATATTGATAATACTGAACTATGTGTAGAGCTTGATGTATACACTAGAAGAAGTAACGAATCTATACTTGCAGATATTACAGCAATATTGTCTTCTTACTTTAATAAGACTGTATTTAGTTTAGGCAGTACAATTAATATATACCAAATATATTCTGATATTTTAAATATAGATGGTATTAAGCGTTTTTATTGTAGACATAAAATAACAGGCGCTACTGCAGATGGTATATCTCTTATGGTATGGAACCCAGTATATAACAACGCAGATATTACAATTACTACACAAAATTTTACATTACCTTATTTTAAATGCATATATTTTAATAATATAGAAAATATTAGCAATAAAGTTGTGTTTATTAATACTGCTAACTTATTACAAAATATTAACTTATAATGAATGTATATTATTATAACAATACTACTAATATTGTAGCTCCATTAAGCGGATATACTCTTGCTACACAAATAACCTGTGTGCCGCCAAACGATATAGTAGATTTTTTACATTCTTCAGCTGTTAAATGGTACTTTGGAGACGGCGAATCAGTAATTGCTACAGCGCATGAAGGTCTTTCAGCAACACACTCATATAAATTACCAGGTACATATCAAATTAGCGCTGTAGCATACACCGATACTATTGATGATAGATACCCTCAAACTATAGTTGCAACAGCATCATGTAAAATAATTAATTACATAGACAATGCATTAAAGTTTATTAATATTCCTCCACCAACACTGCCCGGATATTATACACAGACTCCATATAAATTACTATACACAACAACAAATACTGTATCTGCTCCAGCTATTGATTTATATTCAGAATTTTCTCGTTCATATTCTCCTCAAGACCCACAAAATAAATGGTCGTTTGTTAGACCAGAATGGAAGTTTGTAGATTTAGCAGGCAACACAATAAAACAAGTAATACCAGACGCAGATTTTGTAACATTATCTGGCACCGTTGTTGGTCTTTCAGGCTACGCTGAATTTTATTTTATAGATGATATCTATAGTATTGATTTTTTTATTAAAGACGCCCCTACCCCTATTATATGGGCTAGTTTGCAAACTAGTGCAATTAACTATTCTACAGACTCTAATATTAAAAATAACAGTATTTATGGATATAGCACAACCGAAGTTAGAGCGTACGCTCCCCATATTTCGTACTGGAAGTTACCTGATTATTTAAAGATAACTGAAAACGGAGTGTTTGATTTTACAAACACAAAATGGTCTAACGCGTCTGTCCCATTTTTTGTCTCTGCTCAAATAGATGCTAATAACGTTGGCAATATTACACCATATAATCCTGATATTACTTTTGCTAAGTTTTTACCGTATTCAGTAAGTGCAAGAGATTTAACGTATGTGCCCTGCGCAGAAGATGTAGATGTGTATGTAACAGTTACCAACAGCGTGTCTGCTTCGTTTGACTCTCCAAGTAACACAATAAATGTAGGAGAGTATAAATTTAATCAAACTGATGCCACCGGATATACAGCGCCTGGGTTTACAAGAGGTATAGTCACCGTCCATGACGAAGGCGTAATGCAGATATCTGCTAAAGCAATAATAGATTTTAATAAATTGCATCTACCTATAGATGCCCTAATATATTCTCCGTATGTATGGCTTCCAAATCCTGCAGCTGCTTCTTTAAGCATGATATATTACACAGGAGCGGTTAATGAAGCTTTTTCTAAAGCGCTGCATAATCAATTTAGTACAAATAAAATTAAAAATATATACATACCTACAATTAGTACTATACCTTCTAACGAATTAGGTACGAGTGGTGTGTATGCAGTAGCTACTAGCCCAGGCTATGAGCCTGATTTTGACTATTACGCATGGGTTGCAGATGCAGATACAGATTTAATACATAAATATGATTCTTCTGCTAATTTAGTTACATCAATATCTTTAAAAAATATATTACAAACAGATAAAGTAACACCTGCATATATAAGCTTAGACGGAAACAAAAATTTATGGGTTACTTGCTATGATACAACTTCTGTTCTTAAATTTGATTTAGACGGGAACTTTTTACTATCAATAAATGCAGCTATAAATTTACCTCAAGTATCTCCTAACATACCAGGAATGTTTGCTGCTAATACTTCAAATATATTTGAAGATGCTCAAGTAATTGAACCTACAGGTATAGACACAGACACACAAAATAATATATGGGTGTCTTATTCAAATCCAATTAGTAGTTATTTGGTTAAATACAACCAAAATGGGGTTTTATTAAGAAGTTTACACTTACCTGTTAGTAGCACCCCGCAAGATTTATTAGTATGTAACGACGACAGCATATGGGTATCTCATTCTCATGAAGTTTATGGAGACAGCGGTGTATTAGCAAAATACGATACAAATGGCACTCTAATTACTAGCTTTAGTAATATACCTAATTTAGGGTATTTAACGTATGATGTAGATCAAAACCCTTGGTTTACATACGACTACAATAAAATTGGTAAGATAATAAATAATACTTTTACAGCTGTTGCTACAATAACTTCAATAGATTCTGACTTTAATACCTGTCCTTTACAAAAATCAGGCTATAAACAAATTCAAGCATTAGAAGGTATCGCTTGTACTCATAAAAATTTCGTATTTGTCATACATTCAATTGAAAATAAAATATACATATATAATGCTAAAAACAATAGCTTATTAGACACCATTAATATATACCCCCATCTTTCTACTGCTGTGTACAATGATATTAATCAAGACACGCAGCAAAGTAATAAATGGAATAAATCAATTCAAGCTATTGGAGACTGGACCGGTATTAGATGGTCTCAAAAATATAAAACATACAAATTTAATCAAAAAATAATTACCGGTGTATCAAAACCGTTAAATTTTTCTGCATTAAACAAACAAGAAATACGTAAACATAACCATCAGTTTAATATGGCTGAGCAGCTAAAACAACTTGCAATGCCATACGTAATACAAAATAATACTTTTTTGTTTGATACATTCTTGCAAGCTATTTACGGAAATGCAGCAAATATAGATGATATCGGTACTACGTTTTATGAAAAAATTGCTAACTTTGTAGCTAATCACAAAGATATTGACACATGTGAGATAGATTCTCTTTACAATATAGCTGCACTCACTGATGTATCATTAGATGATTATCGATTCTCATATCCAGCTAAATTAAAACAATTAATGAATATGTTAAGTGTGCCTCACAACCGCTTGTGGGGCTCAGTGTGCAGTTGCCAAGATCTTTTTGTAGGAGATGATGCATATTCTTCGTCATATGTTTGTGAATCTTGCGGTAGATCTCAAATTAACAATAAAGGAGAGCAATTAGATACTCAAACTTTAATACTCAATACAAACACCCCAATTGTAGTGTATGATAGAGAAGAAGACAACTTTTTCTTACACTACCCGGCTTCCTACAACGGTGCAAATTCTTACCCTGTTACTAATCTAGAAGCTGCAGGATTTAAAACACCTATATATGTACATTATGATTTTTATAAATATGTAAAAAGTAGCATGCCTACATTTATTAATGGAGTAATTGATTGGGATAACCCAAACACAACTTTAACGCCAAATATTTCTTCTTATAATGATTGGATACAAACTGAAGGAGTGATTGATACTATATTAAATTTTTACCTCTATAGCGGTTTAAATCTAATATAAATAATGTAAATATAGTCATATGCCTGCAGCTGTTACCTTAAAAGTTTTTAAAAAAAGTAATATATTAGACCTGTATGTGTCTAATTACTATACGCTTGTTAATAGCTCAATTAATATTGAAATTAGCAGCCCGTATTATATTCAAGATAATATTAAAAGTTACACTATTAATGCAGGAGATAATAAATTCTATTTACAGGCAAATTCTCATATAAAAACTAGTTGTACATTAGCTACAGCAGGTACATACAATTTAACATTAACTGTTGAATATAACAACGGCAGCACCCTTACAATAGATACAGAAAAAACTTTAACTGTATATTCTCAATGGCCCGTCTATAATCTTGCTAATACACGAGTCTTATCTGAAATTGACCCTGTTTTACCATACACACTTGATCAAGTACAAGTTAAACCAAACGAATTTGGCGTAGCAGATATTGTTAATAGTTCTATTTTAAAATTAAATAGCTGTATTAAATTTATTAAAAATTACGCTACAGTTATTTTTAATCAGACCCCTACAAAATATATCGGGTGTTTTGGTGTTCATAAATCATATCAAAAACAAAATCTTCGATGGTATACTGCATCTAATTCTCCTGATTTAAGTGTAGATTTTAATAATTTTATTACGTCTCCTTATTTTAATACAATTGCAGATTTTAAGGTATTTAACGAAGAACTGTATGTAGTAGAAAAACAAGAAAATAAATACAATTTTTATATTGGTACTTTACAAAGAGAGTATGAAAAAATATTGTTAAATAATATTTTACCATGCTTAAATGAAATACAAGAGCTTGGCTCTATTTCAATAACATCAATTGATCAACATACTCGTATTCTTTATGTGACTGATGTATCTGCAAATAAAATATATAAAATTATTTTATATATAGATCAGCTTACAAATGTTGCAGCAGATACAGTGCGTGGGTTTTTAGATCAAGCAATTGCAGGCTATGGTGCTATAACAGATGTATATAAGTTTAATCAGCCTACTAATATATGTAGTAGTGGCGGGTATGTTTATATAATTGACAAAAACAACAAATGTATTAAAAAATATACAGCAGATTTAGGTTGGGTTTTTACATATTATATTGAAGATTTTAAAAAAAATATACCTGTAGATATAACTATTATGGGTTCATTATTGTATGTAGTAACAGACAGCAATAAAGTATATATATTAGATCAAGACGGTACTATATATAACAGCAACACACAATATTTTACTTTATTAACGCAAGATATAATACCACAAAAAATTGTTTCTGATTTTTCAGAAGAATTTTTTTATATAATATATAGTAATAAAGTAGAAAAATATTCAAAACTCGGTTTATATGTAAATGTAGTAGATATAATACAATCTAGCAATTATGTTGGAGGTAGTAATGACGCTAAACACTCAATATATATTGCAGATAGCACAAAGATTTTTAAATTTCAAGATATAGTTGATTATTATTCTATAATAAACCCTTCATTTAATAGTGTATATTGGGATGATGAAGAACTAGTAACTCGCTCTGATGAATTCTTACAAGATTGGTCTGTAAATCGTTGTTTAACGCGTGTTGCTTATAATGCAAAAGTTTTACGTCAAAGTATACAAGCACGCTTTAAGTTATATAATGGGTATATTAATAATAGTTTTGTATCGTATTATACTGCAATACCAATTTCAGTAGCTAATTCTACTGAGTGTAGCTTACTAGAAGATAGTATTATAGGTGTAGGTGCTAATGAATTTACTTTAACACAGGTATTAAACAGAAACATCGAAAAAATATACTCTTGTATATTAAGTCTAGTATCTTTTATTAAAGCATCATATTTACCAGAAACAAATTTATGTGACAGTTTTTGTTGGTCATGGAAAAGTACTTCATGCTTAAATTTAAATTTACCTATATTGCGAGTATGTAATATTAACCCAATAACTTTTCTTGAGTTACAATCTACATATATTTCGTATGCAAAAACTAATACTTGGGTAGAAGCATATAGTGATTGCTGTCCAGAAAAAATATTACCAACACCCACGCGTACTCCTTCTCAAACACCTACACCAACAATACTACCTACTCCTTCATTTACTCAAACACCAACCCATACTCCATCACGTACCCCGGTAGGCACACCATTAGCTACACCATTAGCTACTCCAGGAGGTACTCCAACAGGTACTCCAACAGGTACTCCAACAGGTACTCCAGGAGGTACTCCAACAGGTACTCCAACAGGTACTCCAAGCAGAACACCACAAGCTACTCCAACAGGTACTCCAACAGGTACTCCGCAAGCTACTCCAACAGGTACTCCAACAGGTACTCCGCAAGCT
>Ga0194045_1000437_pt1 | contig 13703 bp, 12 predicted proteins | sample JunL6211m_MetaG_FD_161686 | JGI IMG/M metagenome (GOLD analysis project Ga0194045, IMG submission 161686) | Anoxic zone freshwater microbial communities from boreal shield lake in IISD Experimental Lakes Area, Ontario, Canada - Jun2016-L626-11m | ecosystem: Environmental > Aquatic > Freshwater >...
AAAACCTTGGATTGCAACTGTTGCGCCTGCTTGTGCAATTCCTTTTACCCGCAGCGCTTCGATAGCTGAAATAGCTACTCCATCACCAGTTGCAGAAGTACGGCCCAGAGAGCCACCTAGAACAATTGGTTTTCCGGTAACAACACCTGGCACCGAGAAACCTGCGTTAACAGAGTAGGTGTCCATCATCCAGGCCATGTTGCGTTCATCAGTGCCAACATCTGGCGCCGGGATATCGCGTTCAGGTCCGATGATTGGCAGAATTTCAGAGGTATATCGCCGTGTTAGACGTTCATTCTCACTTAGCGAAAGATCATGAACATCAACTGCAATGCCACCCTTTGCGCCACCATAAGGCAGATTTGTAAGTGCGCATTTCCAAGTCATCAACATTGCAAGTGCGACGGTTTCATCCATATCAATTGTTGGGTGAAAGCGAACACCACCTTTTGAGGGGCCACGAGTTGTTGAATATTGAACGCGAAAACCCTTATACATTTCGACATTGCCGTTGTCACGACGAAGTGGAACAGCAACTTCAAGAATTCGACGTGGAGTTGAAAGCGTCTGCCAATCGTTCTCAGAAAGTTTCAGTAACTCAACGGCGCGACGTAGTTGCGAACGAGCAGTTTCCAGAGCCGATTCTGTTGCCATTTAATTGACAACCCAAGTGTCAGAGCCAGCAAGAAGTGTTGCTAAATCTCCAGCACCTTGAGTTTTAATGGCATCGGCAACTTGGTCATTAACCAGCCCACCATATTCAGCCCGTTCGACATCTCTAAATATTCCGACTGGAACATGTTCGAGAATTGAAGACGAGAGTCTAGAAAGCGCAAATGCGTAAGTCGGATCTGGATTATTTGCATTATGAATAACTAATTCACTTTCAGAAACAGAATCTAGAGCAACAACTTGCAGCCCACCTTCTTTGTAGATAACTCCATGAGTTGCAGATTTAATTGGCTGACCATGAACCAATTGCAAGATTGCAGCACCCTTGGTTTCACCATCTTTAACTATTTGAAAAGCATCATCGTTGAAGATCGGACAGTTTTGATAGATCTCAATAAGCGCAGATCCATTATGAGCCGATGCGGCACGAAGCATTTCTGTTAAGTGCTTGCGATCGCTATCGATTGATCGAGCAACAAATGTGGCTTCAGCACCTAGCGCAAGTGAGATTGGATTAAAAGGAGTATCCAATGAACCAGCTGGAGTGGACTTGGTAATTTTTCCTTGCTCACTTGTTGGTGAGTACTGGCCTTTTGTTAAACCGTAGATTCGATTATTAAACAACAGAATCTTGAGATTCACATTTCGACGAAGGGCGTGAATTAAATGGTTGCCACCGATTGAAAGTGAATCACCATCGCCGGTAATAACAAAAACGGTTAGCTCTGGGCGAGATATCGCAAGCCCGGTCGCAAGAGTTGGAGCACGGCCATGGATTGAGTGGATACCAAAGGTTTCAAGGTAATAAGGGAAGCGAGAAGAGCATCCGATACCTGAAATAAATACTACGTTTTCGCGAGGTACACCAAGTTCTGGAAGGTAACCCTGAACGGTTGAAAGAATTGAATAGTCACCACAACCAGGACACCACTTAACTTCTTGGTCTGAAGTGAAATCTTTTTTAGTTAACAGTAGATCAGTCATTTAGCACCGCCATAATTGCTTCCATTAATTCGCTAGTTGAGAAGGGCAGACCACGGACCTTGTTATAACCCGTGATGTCTTTCAAGAATTCGGACTTAAGCAACATTGCGAGTTGACCTAAGTTCATTTCAGGAACGATAACTCGGTCATACTTTGCAAGAACTTCACCTAAGTTCTTAGGGAATGGATTTATATAACGAAGGTGTGCTTGCGCAACCTTCTGCCCATTTTCACGCAGCGCTTCGATTGCTGCTGCGATTGGGCCAAAGGTAGATCCCCAACCAAGAACTAAGACTTTTGCATCGTTATTTGGATCATCAACAATTAAATTAGGCACTTCAATGCCTGCCACCTTGGCGGCACGAAGACGAACCATTAAATCGTGATTGGTAGGGTCGTAAGAAATTTCTCCGGTCTTATCGGCTTTTTCAACGCCACCAATTCGATGTTCCATGCCTTTAGTTCCAGGGATCGCCCATGGTCTTGCTAAAGTTTTTGGATCGCGCTCGTATGGCATGAAATTTTCTTGAGTCTTTGCGAATTCAACTCGTAAATCTGGAAGATCATCAACGTTTGGAATTTTCCAAGGTTCCGTTCCATTTGCAATGTAACCATCAGAGAGAATAAAAACTGGAACTCGATAAGTTGTTGCAATTCGGACTGCATCTAAGGCAATTGCGAAACAATCTGTAGCGGTTGAAGGTGCGATTACTACAGCAGGAGATTCACCGTTGCGACCAAACATTGCCTGAAGCAGATCAGCTTGTTCAGTTTTCGTAGGAAGACCAGTTGAAGGTCCACCACGCTGCACATCAATGATTATGAGTGGTAATTCAAGCATCACTGCCAGGCCAATCATTTCGGTTTTTAGCGCTAGACCGGGACCTGAAGTTGTTGTAACACCCAGTGCACCCCCATACGAAGCACCAAGTGCGGATCCAACAGCTGCAATTTCATCTTCAGCCTGGAAAGTTATTACACCAAATTTTTTATGCTTTGAAAGTTCATGCAAAATATCTGATGCCGGAGTAATTGGGTACGAGCCTAAGAAGAGTTTTAAATTGCTCCGCTTCGAACCTGCAATTAGGCCGTAAGCCATTGCAACGTTTCCGCTCATGTTTCGATAAGTTCCCGGTGGCATCTTGGCTGGTGCGATTTCATATGAAACGGCGAAATCTTCAGTCGTCTCGCCGTAATTCCAACCAGCCTTGAACGCTGCCAAGTTTGCAGCTAGAACATCAGGTTTCTTTCCAAACTTTGCCGCAAGGAATTTTTCAGTAGATTCAGTTGGTCTGTGATACATCCAAGTTAGTAAACCAAGAGCAAACATATTCTTGGATCGTTCAGCATCTTTCCGAGTTACATTGAGCTCTGAAAGTGCAGCAACCGTAATACTGGTTAACGCAACCGGATGCAATTTAAAACTATCTAATGAACCATCTTCAAGTGGATTTGTTTCATATCCTACTTTTGCAAGATTTCGAGTTGTGAATTCATCGCTATCTACAATAATCATTGCACCACGTTGCAACTCTTTGATATTGGCTTTTAGCGCCGCGGGATTCATCGCGACTAAAACATCCGGTGCATCGCCCGGAGTTTGAATATGGTGATCTGCAAAGTGAAGTTGGAATGAAGATACTCCCGGAAGTGTTCCTTGCGGCGCTCGGATCTCGGCCGGAAAATTAGGAAGCGTCGAAATGTCATTGCCTAAACTTGCGGTGTCCATTGTGAAACGATCGCCAGTTAGTTGCATTCCATCGCCGCTGTCGCCAGCAAATCTGATTGTTACTTGATGTAATGGGATTACGGTTTTAGTCACGCCCATATCTTCCCACTTTGAGCCAAGAGCGCTAGGGGTTAGAGGGAATTAATAAATAATTTAGGACACATATCTTTCACCCATCTAGGGCTAACACTCCCGCGAGGTAGGCTGAACGCATATTTTCATCAATAAAAGGAGAGCCTTGAGCAAAGTTTATTTATTCGTGGAGATTGACGTTAAGCCCGGAATGCGCGCAGCTTTTGCGGAACATATTAAGAAGCACGGGGCACATATCCGCACCGAAGATGGTTGTGAGAATTTGGAAATCTTGCTTGATACCAAGAACGAGAATCAAGTTTGTGTTTGGGAAGTTTGGACCAATCGACGATTATGGGATGCGCATATGGTCAATGATGCAAGTAAGGCCTGGCAGAGCATTGCAGCCGAATTTGTAAATGGCGAAAAAATTACTGTTATGGATTCTATTTAAGTAATGGGAGTTGAAGATCGTTCGGTTTTTGATTTAGAAGTTGTTCGACCAGCAAGAACTGATTCATATGGAAAAGCCAGCGAACAAGTCATCGATTTCTATTTCCCAAATGAATTAGTGAAACCACTCGTCATTTTAATACATGGAGGTTTTTGGCGTCCTGAATATGATCGGAAACATTTAACTCCGCTTTCGCAAGCACTTGCAACTTCTGGATGGCCAGTTGCTTTAATTGAATACCGCAGAATAATCGGCAATCCCGATGTGACAATTGCGGATATTGAAAGTGCGATAGTGAAATTAACAAGCGAATTTGGCTCAGTCATCTTGCTCGGACATTCTGCCGGTGGGCACCTGGCGCTATTGGCCGGAAATAGATTTCCAGTTGTAGGGGTGATTGCACTTGCGCCCATCACAGATTTAATCAGAGCTGAAGAGTTGGATTTAGACGAAGGTGCGGTTTCAGATTTTCTAGGTGCCCCAGCTAAATTGCGTAGCGATTTAAATCCTATGCAAATCAATGCTCCAAAAATACCAGTGCAGCTATTACATGGCGCCGATGATTTGCGAGTTCCTATCGAATTATCAAGAAATTATATTTCGCACATGAATAGCAACAATATTGAATTCACAGAATTTCCAGAACTTGGGCATTTCGAATTCATCGACCCAAAACACGCTATTTATCAAGTTCTCTGCGGAAAACTTCGAATATTGGATGATAGATTTCACCCGTGAGCACAATTGAGAACGCCATTGTCTGTTCTTTTTATACCGCTGATGACTATTACAGAGCCCATGGCGCGCGTTTAAAGGAGAACTTAGAGGAACTTGGAATCGCCTACGATCTTCGAGAAATCGCAAAGAAACCTGGTGAAGATTGGGCTGCTATCTGTAGAAAGAAAGTTGGATTTATTTTTGAAGTATGCGAAGCGAATCCTGGAAAGAAAGTTTTTTGGATAGATGTTGATTGCGAATTATTTTCAATTCCAGATTTTATTTTGAATTCGACAGCGGACATTATTGGTTTTCAAAGAGGCTTTAGTACTCCGACAAAAATTGGCTATGAAAATCGGGGACGTTTCTGGGAACCATGCTTCTGGGGAATTAACACAACGCCACAAGCCCGCAACATGATTAGAGCAGCAGCAGAATTTGAAAAATTAGCAGAAGTAAGAGCAACCGATGATTTCTTCTTTGAAGAGGCCTGGCGTGCTACATCTAGGAATCTGACTTTTCAAATAATTCCATCCAATTGCGCAGTTGATAAAGGCGTCCCATCCCTTGAAGGGAATGAAGTCTTCTTCAGGTTTGGCTCTAGTGGTCAAGTTGCAAATTTTAAAGGGAAGGTTCAGCAACACAAGGGAAATAATTCTAAGAAAAGTTTTAACCCAAAGTTAGAAGCGTTGCGCTTTGCTAAATATATTGAAGAAGTTCTTCCAGAGAATTTCTCCCTAAAATTACGGCTACTTGTTGATGCATCAGGTGCAACCGGATTCTTAACTGGCAAATCACATTATGATCCTATGAATAAATTGATTAATGAAATTGTCATCGCTGGCAAAAAAGGTGATGCTGCCAAATATGATGAGTCATTAGAAATCTTCAAGAAGAGTTTCTTACCTAGTCCCTATGAGAGTGCTGCACTTAAGGTGGCATCAAGCTTTCTTATATATTCTTCCAAGTCAAGTTCGGAGAAGATTGCACTTTCATGGTGGGAAAATCCGTTTCCAGGCAATTATGGTGATTGGCTTACTCCATTTATTTTTAATCACTACACAGATAAGAATTTAATTTTCCAGAGCCTAACTTCGCGATCTTCTAATAAACATATAGTTGGGCTTGGGTCTGTCGGTCGCTTTATCAAATCGAATTCTGTAGTAGTTGGAACTGGGGTTAGTTCCACAGATCATGCACTTAATACGAAGGCTGATTACATTTCAGTCCGAGGCCCTCATACTGCAGCCTTGCTTCGGAAATCCGGTGGGGTGGAAGTCACGAGTTTTGGTGATCCAGCCATTGTGTTATCTCGGATACTTCCAGTAACCAGGGGGGCTACGAACGGTCGAATTGCTTTGATAAGGCACCATACCCATTTACAAGTCCCAATTAAACTTCCAAATAATTTTGATGAGCTATCGGTGAAAATTTCAAACTTTGACGACATTGTTGATTTCATTAAAAAGCTGAACGAATACGACAGTGTTGTTACGAGCGCCATGCACGTAATGATTACTTGCCAAAGCTACGGAATCCCATGCGCGATGGTTGTTTTCAGTGGCTTTGAAGAATATGTCCATGGAACAGGAATTAAATATTCCGACTACTCACTTGGTGCTGGGTTGCCTGAAGTTGATCCAGTTTCAATAAATCCGAAATTGGATATGGCAGAAATTGCCCCACTTCTCCATACTTATAAAGTTTCAGAGGCGAAAATAGACGAGGTCGAGCGCGCAATAAAGCTTGGCCTATCCCGTTTTGGTACTAAATGAAAACAATTATTTTCCAACTGAAAAATACACTTCTCCAGTTATTTCCCACTAATAAGCATCGTTCAATTTTAATTGGACTGGTATTGATTGCTGCATCTATTTCAGTTTCAGAGCTTGCGGTCACAAAACTCTTCACAAAAATTATTCTCCATGAAGGGTCCCTAAGTAGAGCAAAGTTAATAATTTATATTGGCGCATTTTTCTTATTTTTTGGAATAACACGTGCGGGACATTATCTGCAAAGAATATACCGAGTAAATGTGTTCGATAAGGCTTTTAAATCCTCAAAATCTGGAGTAACTGCTGCGCAAGAAAATTGGCGTTGGTCACTTGCCTTTGAATTAACCACTCTCTTGGGTGTGTTTACACAAATATTAGTCATAGTAATATTCTTCGCTTATCTAAATATTTTATTCGGAGTTCTAAACGTCTTAGTCCTAGTCGTAGTAGTAGAAATTCTTGGCCGGCTCTTTGCGAGTCAAATTGAAGCTCAACGTGGGTTTGTTGTTGCCCGAAAAAATAAGATTCCAGTATCAAATTTCGAACGAATTGGTTCAAGAATAAAGACTGGTGAATTTGGGATATTAATAGCAGGATTTTCTTTAATACTCCTACTTGCTGCATTGATTTACTTTAGCTACAAAGGTGATATTAGTCGTTCTAATACGATTGTGCTTTTCTTTGGATTACGAATGCAGAATTCAAGTCTTGCTACTTTTTCAACAAGCTTAATGAGATTTGCTAGGGCTAGAACGAACAGTGAATGATAATAAATCTCTGACAATTGGATATTCGACTCTTGCGGATCGAGTATCGAATATCAAGTTCATCGAAGAATTCACAAATTTAGTCGTAGTTCAAAATTCTAAATCACAAGAGGCACCTAGTTTGGGTTCCAAAATAGCGATAATTCAGCTTTCAAATATTGGCGTTGCAAAGAGTCGAAATGCAGCTATTGATAGCGCTCAAACGAAATACCTTCTCTTTGGTGATGATGATGTCACCTTTAAAAAAGAGGGAATTCACAAAGTGATCGCTTACATGGATGAAAACCCACAGATCTCAGTAATAGTGGCTCAAGCGGTTGATGAAAGTGGCATGTTGCGCAAACATTATCCAGTCAAAACTCATTCACTCGGATTAACTAATAGCGCAAAGGCTGCAACTTACGAGATGGTTATCCGAGTCAGCGATGTTAAAACTGCTGGCATTCGATTTGACGAAAATTTCGGCGCAGGAGCCGTTAATTATCTTGGCGACGAATACATTTTTATTGTTGATTGTCTGCGTTCTGGTCTTAAAGGCAAGTTCTTGCCAATAGTAATTGCCGAACATCCGGCTCACAGTTCAGGAAATATGAGGCGCACCAAGGAAGACATTTCAGCCCGAGCAAAGATTTTTAGCCGAGTTTTTGGTATCTGGGCACTACCTATGCGCTTTGCATTCTTAATAAAACCACCAGTTAAGAAATTTGGATTTGTGAATTCAATTCGTTTTGTCATTGGCAAATGAAGGTATTCGCGCATCGAGGAGCTTCGGGTCGATCGCCCGAAATGACCATGGCTGCTTATCTTGCCGCTGTGGAGGATCAAGCTGATGGCTTTGAGTGCGATGTTCGATTAACGAAAGATCGGAAGATTGCCTGTTTTCATGATTCATCTACCGAGAGAATTTCAGGAATTAATAAGCGCGTATCAAAAATAGAATTCAGTGAGTTAAAAACACTTGCCAAAGTAATTTCTTTAGAGGAACTCCTAACTTTAGCGATTGCAAATGGTAAAGATTTATTAATCGAAAGTAAGCATCCTGTCCTTTTTGGCGGCGCAATTGAACGCAAAGTTCTTGCACTATTGAAAGAGAGGCAGGCCGAAATTGCTGATTCAGGTATAGAAATTATTTGCATGTCCTTCTCTTGGTTTGCTGCACGAAGATTTGCTAAGAAAAATAGCGCTTGCACGGTTTCGAAATTCTATTTGCAAGCGATTCTCTCCCCAACCCAAATTGTTGCGCTAAATATTGATTTAATTAACCGTCATCCTAAATTAGTTAAATCCTTGCGAAAACGGGGTAAACGGATATTTTCTTGGACTGTTAATGAGGGCAGCGATATGAAATATTGTAAAGAACTAAAGATTGACGGGATTATCACTAACTATCCAGATAAAGCCCGAAAATATGTCTAAAGAACGCAGCATTCTTCTATTAGCGATTCTTGGATACCTACTACTTGTTGCGGCTCTTATTGGAATTGCAAGGAGTGGCACTATTCCACAATCACAAAGCATCGTCCCACCACCGTAGAAATTACTTTGCTTCAATGCAATTAATAAAGAGTTGCGCAGTAGTGACACCAGCTTTGGTTGTACTTTAAATGAAGAGTCATTGGGAATTTCTCCAATCGTTCACGGAGAAATTAGACCAACAGCTTTAAATCACACATTCGAAGTTCGCTTCTTAGCGGCTCAAGTGGCTGCGGCGAAACTTGGTTATGAATTGCAGATAACTTCAGGCTTTAGATCGCAGGCGGTACAGGCCAAATTATTTGCAGATGCTGTTAGAAAATATGGCAGCGAAGAAGAGGCTTCTAAGTGGGTGTTGCCAAAGGATATTTCAAACCACCCTTGGGGAACTGCAATTGATGTTAATTACCCAGGCGATAAAATTGCGGTGAAATGGTTAGAAGAGAACGGTTCACTATTTGGACTTTGCCGCATTTATGAGAATGAATGGTGGCACTTTGAACCAGTAATAGCGCCCGGAGATTTATGTCCGCCAATGATGGTGAATGCTCTGGAAAGTCTGGGAAATTTGGCTACTAGCGCGACAACCAAAAATTAATATACTTGCCACATGACAATTCAACTTCCAAATAAATTAGGTGTCCACGCTCTTGTATGGGTTGGCGGCTGGTCTCACGCAGAATGTCGTGAAGCAATCCAAAATACTGTTGAAGCGGGTTACGACTTAATCGAAATCCCAGCACTAGATCCATCACTTATCGATACCGAACACACACTTGCAACACTTAAAGAATTTGGGATCAAGGCTGCTTGTTCTCTAGGTCTCTCGTTTGATGCAGATATAAATAATGAAGACCCAGCAATTGTTGCTAAAGGTGAAGCTAAATTAATGGCTGCGTTAGATGTAGTTGCAGGAATCGAAGGCGATTATCTAGGGGGCGTGCTATTTAGCGCACTTGGCAAATACTCACACCCAGCAACTGAAAAATCTCGCGCAAATGCTGTAGCTTCGTTAAAGCGCTTAGCAATTGCCGCGCAAGCAAAGGGAATCACACTTGGCTTAGAGCCAGTCAATCGTTACGAATCAAATTTAATTAACACCATTGATCAGGCAGTTGCAATGATTAAAGATATCGGTGAACCAAATGTGAAGGTCCATATCGATATTTATCATATGAATATTGAGGAACAAGATCTAGCATCACCGATCATTAACAATGCTGAACACATTGGTTATGTTCACATTGGCGCAAGCCACCGCGGTGGACTTGGAACTGGCAACGTTGATTTTGACGAACTATTTGGCGCCCTTGCGAAGATAAATTACAAAGGCGTTATTACCTTTGAAAGTTTCTCTTCAGCAATCGTTCATCCAGATTTATCATTAGCACTTGCAATTTGGCGCAATCTTTGGACTGAAAATAAGCCAATGGCACTAAATGCACGTAAGTACATGGTTGAACATATTGTTCGTGCCAATAAACTCGCTTAAATTAAAGCGCTAGCGGAGCATCTTTAGCTAGCGGTGGGCGACAAACGACACCGCTGGCACCGTTTAAAGTCCAACTTCCAGCTGAATGTGGAATCAATATTGCATCACCTTTAACCGCGGTAATTTCTGCGTGATTTTCGAAAGTAATATTTCCATTGCCTTCCAGAATCAACGCGATACTAAAACCTGCAGCGACTTTGCTGCTTTTGCCAGCAAGATAATCAGCGCGAAAATATGGATCTGCAACTGCAGTAAATACTGATTGATCTGAATTACTAAACAAGCGATTTGAGAAGACTAGTTTGCTCGCCTCTTCTTTTTCAATTGGGGTATAGCGAAGCGCATCTAGAACTGTGTCGAAACCTAAACCGAGATGGCCATCTTTAACCCCATCAACTGCGAAATCATTCCACTCAAGCAGAGCAGATAAATCAGTTGGTTCTTGAAGTTCGAGAACAAAGATTCCAGCACCAATTGCATGTGGAGTTCCGGCAGGAACAAATACAGTGTCTCCAGCTTTAACATCAAATTTTTGCAGTGAAGCAAGTAAGCCATCGGCATCTCTTGCATCAACCATCTTTGAAACATCAGATTTCTTTAATTCGGTGTTGAAACCTAGTCCCACATTTGCACCAGCAGGTGCTTCTAAAATAATCCATGCTTCGGTCTTTCCATGTTTAAGTGAAAGATGATCTTTAGCAAACTTACGATTTGGATGATAGTGAACTGGAAGTCTTTGATCTGGATCAAGTAATTTCATTAGCAACTCAGTACTTGCACCAAAGGTATTTAAGTGTTCTGCGCCTAGCCATTTCTCTGGATTAGCAATTACAGAATCTCGCAAATAACTCCCATCAGATAGAACTGATAAGCCCATAGTTTTTTCGCCAAAGCGAGTGGTCATGGAACCAATCCATTCCTCGGGTCGCATTGGACCACCAGGACCATTTCGTAAGGCACCAATGCGATATCCGCCTTTATAGAAATGATCGAATTGATTGGATGCGAGTTTCTGAGGTGTAATCATGAATGCAATTTACTATGACAAAACTTTTTTTGCACTCAATCCAAAAATTATTGCCAATAGAGCTGGAACCAACATCGCCCAGCGTAAAGTCATTAGATCTGAGAGGAATCCAATCAATGGCGGACCAACAACAAAGCCAAAGTAGGCAACCCCAGTAACCAGAGCAACGCCTTCTGCTGCGGATACTTGTCCAGAATACTTTTGATTAGCCAACGTTCCTGTCGCACTTATAGCCATTGGAATCACTGTTGAAAGTCCGATTCCAAGTAAGAACCAACCAAGGATTGCGCCATAAATATTTCCGATAAGAAGGCCACCAGTTAGACCAAAGCCTGCGAGAAGTCCGGAATAAGTCAGAAGTTTTACGACGCCGAATTTATGTGCCAGAAAATCTCCGGAGAGCCGCCCGGAAACCATTGTGAATGAGAAGAAGACATAAGGCAGCGCTGACATTAGCGCCGAAGAATGGAAAGTTTCACGAGCAAGCACACCACCCCAATCTGCTGCTGCCCCTTCGCCAAGTGCGCCACATAAACCAAGTAGCCCAAGGATTAAGAATTTGCGCGGCACTTTTCGCTTCTCGTGTTTTTCGATTGCATGCTTATCTGCAACTGCTGGCAGGAACCAATTTCTAGTAATAAGTGCGACGCCGAAGATGAAAATTCCGATTGAAAGCGCATGGGCTCGAAGTGGAATATCTGTGCTGGCGATGAACCCACCTATTGCGCCACCAGTTAAACCACCAATCGACCACATCGCATGGAAAGTACTCATGACTCGCTTGCCTGCTTTATTTTCTAAAGCCGCCGCGTGTGCATTCATTGATAGATCATGAATCGAAGAGAGAACGCCATATATAAATAGCGAGAATAGAAACCACGGAAGGTTAAAAAGTAAGCCAACCAATGGGACAGCAAGGGCCAAAGTAAAAGCAGAATACTTTGTTAAGGGTCCACTGCCATATCTAGCAGCACCTCTGCTTGCTGGGCGAAGAGCTGAAAGCACACCAATAGATCCACATAATAAAGCCGCACCAAGTACACCATTTGAAATGCCAAGTTCAGATTTAAAGTCAGGAATTCTAGAAACGAAATTTCCTACTGAAAAACCATTTATAAGAAAGGCGATAAGTGTTGCTAATCTGGCTTTACGGTATTCATCACCCTTAAACATGCGCTAATCGTATCGATTACCTCTACTCTTTACCCCATGTTAGAAATGAATGGAACAAACTTCATCGCCGAAAATGAACGTAGTGGTTCGGCTAGAAGTTTATTTTGGCCTTGGGCAGCAGCAAATGTTTCACTGCTTGCACTTTCTTACGGTGCGTTCTTTCTTGGTTTTGGAATTTCATTTTGGCAAGCAACTCTCGCAGCAATTATTGGAACTACAGCTTCATTTGGTTTGGTTGGAATTAGTTCTCTGGCGGGTAAGCGGGCAAATGCACCAACAATGACGCTATCTCGTGCGGCCTTCGGGGTAAAGGGAAATCTTGTCCCAGGGCTGCTTTCGTATTTAATCTTTGTGGGCTGGGAAACTGTTTTAGTTTCACTCGCAACACTCGCAACAGAAACTGTTTTAACTCGAGTTGGAAATATCGAGCCCAATATCTCTCGCATACTTGGGTTTTCAATAGCAGCAGGGCTAACAATTTTCGGTGGTGTTTTAGGTTTTCAAGTGATTATGCGAATTCAAAAAGTATTAACAATCGCAACAATAATTTTAACAATTGGTTATATCGTTCTTACAGCAGACCAAGTCGACTGGAGCGCAATATCAGCAATCCCTAGTGGAAGTATCGAAGCATTTATTGGAGCTTTAATATTTGGAGTAACTGGAATTGGCTTAGGTTGGGTCAATTCTGCCGCTGATTATTCAAGATACCTTCCACGAAGTGTTTCTAGCCGTGGTGTAATTGGGTGGACAGTATTTGGTGCTTCGATTGTTCCAATTATTCTGGTTATTTACGGTTCACTGTTAGCAGGCAGCAGTAAATCCCTTGGCGAAAAGATTGCGGGCGATCCAATCGGTGCGCTAACAACTTTGGTTCCGACTTGGTATTTGATTCCCTTCGCAGTAGTAGCGATTCTCGGACTTATTGGCGGCGCAATATTGGATCTATATTCATCAGGAATCACCTTGGTATCTGTTGGATTACCAGTAAAGCGCCACGTCGCAGCATCAATAGATGGCGTGATTATGACAATTGGAACTATTTATATCGTCTGGATAGCCGGTAACTTCTTCGGTCCATTCCAGGGCTTTCTAATAACACTCGGCGTTCCAATTGCCGTCTGGTCTGCAATCTTTGTTGCTGATGTAATTATGCGAAAGCGCGATTATGTCGAAGCAGATCTCTTTAACCCAAAAGGAATTTATGGTTCTTGGAATCTTAAGTCACTTTCGCTAATTGCAATTGGTTCAATTGTTGGCTGGGGTTTCGTTACAAATACTTTTGCAAGTTGGTTATCTTGGCAAGGTTATTTCTTGAAATTGATCGGTGGAAAGAGCGGACCTTGGGCTTACTCAAACATCGGCGTT
>Ga0194045_1000438_pt1 | contig 13696 bp, 9 predicted proteins | sample JunL6211m_MetaG_FD_161686 | JGI IMG/M metagenome (GOLD analysis project Ga0194045, IMG submission 161686) | Anoxic zone freshwater microbial communities from boreal shield lake in IISD Experimental Lakes Area, Ontario, Canada - Jun2016-L626-11m | ecosystem: Environmental > Aquatic > Freshwater >...
GTGGATCGTTCATCCCAACCTAGATTTGTTCCATTCCAATTCAAGGAAACTTTGGCGAACTGATTTCGAGTCGCATCGATACACCGAAGTGCATCGGATTGCAATCCTGCGGATTGAAAAGCAGCCGTCGTCAAGACACCCAGTTCAGGTCCAAGACGCGTGAGAGCGCTTTTCTGGCGAAAAGCCATCGAGAGAAAACGCGCCGCACGGCGAGCATCCCCCTTCCGAAGCCAGTGCTCGCCAAGGATTACGCAGGCATCCTGTCCGGCTGTCGTAAAACTGAATTGGCCGGCCACCCGTGCGACAGACTCCCAGTCGGAATCTCCAATCGCTTTTTCGAGCGATTGACTCGCCCCCACTCCATACCGTAGGTCAATGAACTTGGTGGCCTCCAAAGGGAGCGATTGAATCATCGCAATGGCTTTTTGAAAGACACTGGTTTTGGGCGCGCCAACCCCTTCAATCGCAAGCGGATCGACCAAAAAGAAATCGATGCCGGTAAGGTCGTCATTTTTGGATTCCTCCAACCCCAGCAGCAAGCCAAGCGTCAACGTTGCCTCGCTCCATTGTGCGTTGTCAATATTTCCCTGGGCCTCATCCAGAAGCACTTGAATTTCGCGTGGCGCTGGCATCAAGATCCCTTCGGTCGGCAACTGATTCACGCGAGGAAAACGACCTTGCGCAACCACAGGCTTGCCAACAAAGCATGTTAGCGAGATAGCGACCAGACAGACTGAACCGAGGCGTACCATTAACTTCACTGAGGGGAACTGCATTTTGGAGAACTGCATTGTGGAACCCATCCGTTGGTTTTGCATTTTCTTGCGTCCGAATAATTTCTTGAAATGACGAAACAATCGATTACTGTTCCTAAGTTTAACCTGTTCGCCCCCTTTATGCATTCCCGAACGCCCGGAGAAGGCGGAAAGCGTATACTAAGGGTCACCCGTCTACTCCCCACCTGGAATTTCAAATGACCATCCCAAGTTGTTCCCGACTGACCACGCTGTTTTTCTTGTGTTCTGCGGCAATTTCGTCTCTGACTCCATCGACGCCGACCATTGCAGAGGATATGGAATTGAAAACGATGCGACAGCTGCCCGTCCACGAATTTCCAGACCGGTTCCATCGGATTCCGTCGGCAGAAACCTGGAAACCAAACGAAGTTGCTCTCATCATCTGCGATGTCTGGGACTCACACCATTGCGTCAATGCGGTTCGCCGCGTGCAAGAGTTAGCCCCTCGGATTGATGCGTTGGCGAAATCCTTGCGATACCAAGGTGCGACTATTATTCATGCACCTAGCGATTGCATGCCGTTCTACGAGTCACATCCAGCCAGGGCGCGAGCAAAAGCAGTTCCAACTGCGAGCAATCTACCTAGTGATTTGAACCGTTGGTGCGATCGAATTCCAAGCGAAGAATCAGCCGCCTATCCGATCGATCAGTCCGAGGGGGGCGAGGACGACGATCTTGTGGAACATGCTCAGTGGGCTCAAACATTGGCTGCCGAAGGACGAAACCCAAAACTCCCGTGGCGTCAACAAATCCCAACCATCGATATCCAAGCAAATCGTGACTTTATCAGCGACTCAGGCAATGAAGTCTGGAATATTCTTGAGGCCAACCAAATCAAGCATGTTGTGATTTGTGGGGTCCATACCAATATGTGTGTCCTCGGACGCCCCTTTGGGTTGAGGCAACTCGCCAATCATGGCAAACATGTCGCCTTGATCCGTGACTTGACGGACACGATGTATGATCCCTTGAAGTGGCCATACGTGAATCACTTCAGCGGCACGGATCTGGTTATCGATCATGTCGAACGCTACGTTTGTTCAACGCTCACCAGCGATCAATTGTTCGGATCCGCAGATTTGCGATCGAATCCAAAGCTTGCGACACCCTTTCGTTTCTCCAAGGATCGACGCCCGCACCTAGCGATCCTGATGGCAGAAGACGAATACCAAACAGCGACCACGTTGCCTACATTTGCCGCAACCTATCTCCAATCCGAAATGCGAGTCTCCTTCATTTTTGGCGATAGCCAAGACAAATCGAAGGTCCCAGGGATAGAAGCCATCGACGACGCGGACGCATTGCTGGTGAGCGTTCGTCGTCGTCCGATGAAAAAAAACGATTTGGATCGCATTCGGAAATTTGTCGCTTCGGGCAGACCCATCGTTGGAATTCGAACTGCCAGCCATGCATTTTGCTTGCGAAATGGAAAACCAGTGGATGGATTGGAGCAATGGCCCGAATACGATGCCTACACGCATGGCGGGAGTTACACAAACCACTACGCCAACGATCTTGTTGCAACGATTCGTGACCGGGACGCCTCCAAAGCGGTCTTCACGAGCAAAGGCTCGTTGTACCAAGTAAGCCCACTCAAATCGGGAACTCGCGTTCTTTGGAACGGCAAGGTGGAGGGGCAGGCTGAGGAACCGGTGGCTTGGACATTCGTTCGCGCAGACGGCGGCAGTAGCTTCTATACTTCGCTCGGACATCCGACCGAATTCGATGAACCGGCATTTTGCCTGCTGCTTGCCAACGCCATCCGAAGTGCATGTAACTTGGAACCGATCACCGACCAACAGTTAGCCTTGCAAAGCGATCGCTATTCGAAGGGTCATGGTAAGCAACGTTGAGAGGCGTATGTTATCAATCCATCGGAGTGGTTGAGTGGCTGGAACTGCCGGATGCCACCATTGAATCGGATCGGGATGCGGTCGTGCAAGTCGAAATGGCAGGCATGTGTGGATCGGACTTGCACCCTTTGTTTGGTCGCGAGAAAGGACTCGATCCAGGTACGGTCATGGGGCATGAATTTGTTGGGAAAATTGTTGCGATTGGCTCGTCTGTCCGTACCTTCAGCGTCGGTGACCGGGTTTATTCGCCGTTTTCGACGAGCTGCGGGAACTGCTTTTATTGTTTGACGGGACTTACAAGTCGATGCACCCTCGGTCAGCCGATCGGTTGGCGAAAACAGGGTCAAGGTCTGCATGGAGGGCAAGCGGAATTGATCCGTATCCCACTTGCCGATGGCACGCTTGTGCGAGTCCCTGTGGGCCTCAGCGCCGAGTCCGCATTGCTGCTAGGCGATAACTTTAGCACAGGTTATTTTTGTGCCGAGATGGCGAATATTGCACCGAACGGAGTGACCGCTGTCATCGGTTGTGGTTCGGTTGGTCTGCTTTCCATTATGTCCGCTCAATTTCAAGGTGCACGAAACATTGTGGCCATCGACCCTGTGGAGGAACGTCGGCACAAGGCCATGGGACTTGGGGTCGTCGCATTCGAGCCTGGCTCAGCAGCACTCGACTGGGTGATGCAAAACACGTCGGGCCGAGGAGCGGACAGCGTCATGGAATTGGTCGGGTTGCCGGACGCTCAACGACTTGCATACGACATCATTCGACCGGGCGGAACCATGTCGGTGATCGGTTGTCACTCAAGCCCAACGTTTGCGTTTGCTCCATCGGAAGCATACGACAAGAATCTAACCTATCGAACAGGGAGGTGTCCGGCCCGTTACTACATGGGGTTATTGTCGGAACGAGTTATTCAACAAAAGTGGAACATCGGCGCGATGATTACGCATCGCTTTCAACCCAGCGATTGCAAAAGGGCGTACGACATTTTCGCCAATCAAAAACAGGGTTGCATCAAGAGCGTTTTCGAATTCACTTGAACGTGAAAAACACGAAGGAATTACGACGATGGTTCTACAACGGAGGCAGAGCGGAGCTTGATGATTGTGACTTGGTTGCCAATTTCGTTGTAGACGACTTCTGTCATTAATTCGCGAATCAACATGACGCCGCGCCCTCGCGGTTTGTCAACCAATTCGTCCGTTGTTGGATCTGCTACGTTTCGGTGATCGAATCCAGCTCCTTCGTCGGTGATCTCCATCAAGACCTTTTCCGGAGTCACACGGAAAACAGTATGCACCTTTTTCGACTCATCTCGCTGGTTGCCATGCTCGATTGCGTTGACGATCGCTTCCTCAATCGCCATCTGAATACGAAATAAGTCCGAGCCCTCCCAGCCGGATGCCGTGAGGGCATTGAGCAGTTCTTCGATCGCTGCGTGCCCAACGTCTAAGTCACTTGAAAGGACTTTATCAAAATGCCAATGCTCTTGATCAGACGACATACATTAACCACCGGGCTCGATTAGAGTTTGAAGGCTGCGATTGCATCTGCTTCCGTCTTGCGAAGATCTAACACGCGGTCCAGTCGCGTTATGGTGAAAACTTCCTTGATTTCTGCACGCAAACAGCAAATCTTAAGCCGACCTGCAGCTGCTTTGACTTTCGAATTGAGCGAAATCAGCTTGTTCAATGCGGCGCTCGACATGAATTCGACTGAGTCAAAATTGAGCAGAATCATGTTGCGTTTCTCGACAAGTACAAGCGAATTCAGCTCTTCACCAAGCTGTTCGATACTACCTGAGTCGACGATCTTCTTATCGATGAAGCGAACAACACTGACACCAGAAACATCATCAGTAACGCTAATTCGCCTGTGGGTTGCCATGTAAAATCTCTAATTAGGGGAGGGCAGTTAAGTCAATAGTGGATGCAATCGCAAACTCGGACCTGTAGATTAAACCACCTGGACCAAAGCAGCAATGAACCTAGTACATGGTTGAACCTAGGAATCTTGAAATTTTTTTTATGGCTTCCTAATTTGTGGGTTGTTTGCGGGTGGCTGTTGTTGGTTCGGACTCGGCTTGACCTTTGTTTTTAGGCCGGGATATGGGGAATTGGAGTCCTCCATGGACAGAGGTTCGGCGATCTGCAGCCCCATCAAAAGCACGAGCAGAAAGGTGACTCCAAAGTACATGGAATAGTGCATTAGAGACTGGCCAAACTCCAGCTCCATGGTTAACACGGAACCGATTGTGCCGACTGCAAACATGATTAGAACGAAAATCGCAAACTGAATCGAATCGATATCTGCTAGCTTTTTATTGCCCAGGTACGAAGCCAAAAACCAGTAAAGTCCCCAGCTAATCGCGAAAACCGCAGCGCATGAGCCCACACGTGCAAGTCGTTCTCGCCCCGAGTACTCAGCCAGTTCATCATCGTGAAAGAACGTGTACCCAATCCAAGCGAGGGGAAAGGACAACGCTAGGACCCCCAAAACCAATAGCCACAATGGAGGCTCTGCGAATCCAACCCGACCAAAAATGGCGAAACCAATCGAAAGCACGAATAGGATCGAAGCGACAATCATTTCGTTTTTCGAAAGTTTGAACTCAGCCCTCTTGAGCGGCTTGAGAACTGCGACCCCTTTGGAATCCTTGGGGCCGCTCACCTCCGGTGCATGAACTACAACTTCCTGAGACTTGTCAGGAACGACCAACTCCTTTTTGCATTTCGGGCATGGCCCCGTCTTGCCCGCATATTTATCGCTGACGGTAAATCTTGTGAGGCAGCCGGGGCAGGTTACGGGAATAGGCATAGACAACTTTCTGTTGGTGCGTTGACTAGGTCGCTGGCAGAACGATCGATTGCTCTATAGTTAAGCAGTCCGCAAGATGACTTGCAAGCAGGCTATCCACTCTGGCGCAAGTCGCCGCTCGCCACGGACCATTGTATTAGACTTGGAACAATCGCTACAAAGCGAACCCATACGGCCTGTTTTGCCTACCAAGTGAACGCTAGCGAATATTCTGGATAATGGTAAAAAAGGTGTTGTGACGACAAATCGCGTTAAGCTCAAAGATCCATTGTGCCATCCCAAATCGAACGACTTTGCCAATCGGCTTATCGGTAGGCTTGATTCCATGGCTAAGCTTCGTTTGGTTCATCAACCATGTGCCGATTTATTCCTGTCGCGATCCTTTTCTTAGCAACTTTCGGATGCAAAGCGCCGATGGGTTGCCGAGATCTTGGCATTGTCCATCGCGAGCTTCAGCATCGGACTTGCATTGAGATTCCCGCGAATTCTCCTCCCTGCACCGTCATCATTCCCCCAGGGGTTTTGATGGAGGATGGCGTGAGTGAGGACGAAGCGGTCACGACGGCATTGGCAAATAACTCAGCGTTCCAAACGACGCTGGAGCAACTGAGAATGGCCGGCGGCGACGTATTGCAAAGTGAATTGCTCGCTAACCCGCAAGTATTAATCTACTTTCCTGTCGGTATCAAACAAGGACAGTACACGATCTATGGCCCCATCGAATCCTATCTAATGCGGCCGTCGCGAGTCAAAATCGCGAATCGTGAGTTTCGACGCGTTGGCGACCAACTCGTTCAGAATGGATTAACACTGGTACGTGACGTGCGCAATGCATATACCGACCTGTCTTTGGCGCATGAGCAACAAGCTTGGGCCGCCGAAGCCGTCGAACTACGCACTCGCATCTCGGAAATAACAACCAAACGACTTGAGGATGGCGACATCAGTGAACTGGAAACGCTCGCGGCACGTGTAGATTTACTCAACTCCCAGGCAGCGGCAGGTATCCAAGAACAAAACGTCAAACTCGTTAACCATCGGCTTGCCATGCTTATGGGAATACCTTGGAACGAAGAAACGTTGAAAACGGACGGATTGCAGCTGCCTACTCCTCCAAGTCTTTCCCGAGAGGACTTGGTGCTATGCGCTTTGCAATATCGTCCAGATTTTCAGTCTGCCAACTGGGCGGTTGCGGCCGCTGCAGAACGAGAACGGCTATCGCGCTGGTTGTTTTTCCGAATGGATGCCGCGTTGGATATACGCTCCGACAAAGAAATTGCTAATGGAGTGCGCGTAGGACCAGGAATGCGATTCGACTTACCGATTTTCAACCGAAATCAAGGGGGCGTTGTCCGGGCCGGTGCAGAACGCTTAGCCGCAATGCACGCTAGGGATACGATTAGGGATCAAATCGTCATGGACGTCCGGACCGCTCACGACCAGCTACAACAAGCCGAGCAAAATTATACAATTGTGCGTGACAAAGTGATGCCGGCCATTCAGGATGCAGTCGAAATCGCGAACAAAGGATTTACCGATGGAGGCACGGATTACCTTTTGATTTTGCAAACAACCACTCAATACCTCGATGCTCGATTAAGATTGATCACTCAGGTAGCTGCCATGCGGCGTGCGATGGCGGATCTGGAACGAGGGGTTGGTTGCTGCCTTGAAGCGATCCGGGATTGAGAAAGACACAACACATGAACGGAGCACGAAGCCCTGCAATGCTGGCTCGCTTTTGGTTGCTTTCAACGATGATTGTTCCGACGGGTCTTTTTCAGCCCGGTTGTTCCTCTCAAACCAAAACCGTCGGTGATTCAGGCAAGACAGCACCCGCTAAAGTGGAACGCGCATCCAAAGAGACCGAGCTAGGTACGGTCATCCTCAGCGACGAAGCAGCAAGCCGTCTAGGTATCGCGCTCGTAAGAGTCGAGGAAGAAACCGTTACCGAGCAGCGTTTGCTGAGCGGCGAATCCATGATCCCTACAGGCAAGTCGATCGTCGTTTCATCGCCTGTTGCTGGCACCATTACGACACTGGGGAAGTTAGGCATCGTTGCACCTGGAAGCCGCGTGAAGCTTGGCGACCCATTGTTGACGATTGCCCCGTTGCTCTCGCCCGAACGAGATGTACCCACGCCAGCCGAACAGTTTCAAATCGCAAGTGCTCGCGCGAATCTGATGGCTGCACAAACGATCGCGGCAGGGGACTACGACCGAAGTAGCGCAGAAGCCACAGTGGCCAAAATTGCAGTCGACCGTACGGAAAAGCTGTTCAAAGACCGCGCTGGTAGCCAACGCGCCATCGATGATGCGCGTGGTTTGCTGCAGGTGGCATTGTCTGTTCAACGTGCAGCCGAACAACGCAAGAATCAACTCACCGAAGTGCTCGAAACCTTGAATGTCAAAGTCAAGAATGGAACCGCCGACGCGATCCCATTGACTGCCCCTCAATCCGGCATCATTCGAACCGTTTTCGTGAGTGAGGGCCAAGCCGTCACGAGTGGAACTCAGTTGTTCGAGATCCTTGATTTTAGTTCGATGTGGATTCGTGTCCCCGTCTTTGTGGATCAATTGAACAGCATTGTTGCGGATGCTCCTGCAAGAATAACTGGACTCGATGGAACACTCGCAAGACTAGGCTCTTCCGGCCCTGGAACGCAGGAGTTTTTCGCAACCCCAATCGCGGCACCGCCAAGCGCAGACGCGATCGGCACGACAGCCGATCTTTACTTTGCAATCGACAATACGGTCTTGGGCCTGCGACCAGGACAACGCGTCGGTGTTCATCTACAAACATCTAAGGCATCGGTTGCCATCCTCGTTCCGTACGCTTCGATCGTGTACGACATTCACGGCGATACGTGGATCTATCGCTCTCCTGAGAAGAATAAGTTTGTTCGTCAGCGCGTCGACATTCGCTTTGTGGACGGCCCTCGGGCTGTGTTGCATTCGGGTCCCAAGGTTGGTGACTCGATCGTAGTCGATGGTGTTGCGGAACTGTTCGGTACTGAATTTGGTACGGGAAAGTGATCGCAATACGATGAATTGGCTTATTGCAACTTCGCTCCATCTGCGATTGCTGGTCGTCGCGACCGCCATCGTGCTCATCATCGTGGGTATCCGTTCTGCGGATTCCATTCCGCTCGACGTCTTCCCCGAATTTGCGCCTCCCCTTGTCGAAATCCAAACGGAAGTACCTGGTATTTCAACCGAAGACGTTGAGAGTTTGGTGTCGGTTCCGATCGAGAACGCGCTGAACGGTGTTCCATTCGTCAAGACGATTCGTTCGAAATCGGTCCTCGGTCTATCGAGCGTGCGACTGATCTTCCAGCCGAATACGGATCTCTTGATCGCAAGACAACTTGTGCAAGAACGGCTTGCCACGGTTGCCGCAACATTGCCGATGATCGCTAGACCACCCACCATTCTGCCGCCGCTTTCTTCGCTGAGTCGATGCATGAAGATCGGGCTTTGGTCCGACAGGGCCACGCAGATGGACATGACGGTCCTAACGAAGTGGACGATTCGACCTAGGTTGATGTCCGTTGCGGGAGTGGCCAACGTTGCGGTGTGGGGTGAAAAGGATCCGCAGCTTCAGATCATCGTCAATCCCGATCGACTGCGCGCTCACGGCGTTACGGTCGATATGGTATTGCAAGCGGCACGTGATGCGACCGCCGTTGGATCTGGCGGCTTCATCGACACCGCCAATCAACGTATTGCGATTCGCAATGTGCCGCCTGTCTATTCGCCAGAGCAGCTTGGGCAAACCGTGGTTGCATTTCGTCGAGGCGCACCGCTTCGTATTGCGGATGTCGCGAATGTCATTATCGATCATGCTCCGCCGATAGGCGATGCAGTCATTAATAGCCGCCCGGGCCTCTTGCTCATCGTTGAAAAACAGCCATGGGCGAATACGTTGGATGTGACGCGTGGCGTTGAAAAAGCCATGCGGGAACTCAAACCAGCCATGGGTGTTGTGGAGTTTGACACAACGATTTTCAGACCAGCAACGTTCATTGAAAAATCGATAGCGAACTTAAGCTATTCGATGTGGCTTGGTTGCGTCCTTGTCATTGTCGTTTTGATCGCATTCTTGTTCGATTGGCGATCGGCCGTCATCAGCGCAACGGCAATTCCGCTGTCCTTGATCGCGGCGGTCATGGTGCTGTATTACCGTGGCGGCACCGTGAACACGATGGTGTTGGCGGGTCTTGTCATCGCGCTTGGTGAAGTAGTAGACGATGCCATCATCGATGTTGAAAACATCATGCGCCGACTTCGTCTGAACCAGCAACTTGCTGAGCCACGAAGCGCATTCCAGGTCGTCTTGAGCGCCTCGATGGAGGTTCGCAGCGCCGTTGTGTATGCGACTATCATTGTCATCTTGGCTTTCTTGCCAGTCTTCTTTTTGGATGGGCTGGCAGGCTCCTTTTTCAAGCCTTTGGCTTCGTCGTATATTTTGGCGATTCTGGCTTCTTTGGTTGTCGCCCTCACCTTAACGCCGGCCTTGTCGCTAATGCTCTTGCCTGCCGCAGCGAAGATGCGTCATCGCGAGGGTCCCTTGGTTGCTGCGCTTAAGCTTGCTTATCGATTCATTCTTCCAGGTTTGATCCGTTTTCCAAAGTCAACCTTGGCCGCAACTGCGGTATGTTTCATCGTGATCGGCTGCACAATGCCTTGGTTGGGCGAAGAGCTAATGCCAAAGTTCAAAGAAACGGACTTTCTAATGCACTGGGTCGAAAAACCAGGCATCGGCATCGATGCGATGAACCGCATCACACAAAGAGCAAGCCAAGAATTGATGGCGGTCCCGGGCGTCCTAAATTTCGGCTCGCACATCGGGCGAGCGACTGTCGCAGATGAAGTCGTTGGCCCCAATTTCACTGAGCTTTGGATCAGTGTCAGCGACGGGCCAGGTTACGATGAAACCGTCGCGAAAGTTCAATCGGTTGTCGATGGTTACCCGGGATTGTACCGCGATTTGCTCACCTATTTGACCGAGCGAATCAAAGAAGTGCTCACGGGCACTAGCGCTTCGATTGTGGTTCGTATCTACGGTTCCAACATGGACGAACTTCGATCGATCGCGGCGAATGTGTCATCGCAAATGGCTGACGTGAAGGGGGTTACAACGCTCAAGATTGAGCCGCAAGTTTTGGTGCCTCAACTTTCGATTAAGATCCGGCCCGAGGCGGTCGCTCAATTTGGATTGACACCCGGCATTGTGATGCGAGCCGTCAATACGCTAGTCAACGGAACGCAAGTTGGAGAGATTTATGAAGATCAAAAGATTTTTTCAGTCATCGTCCGCGGAGAAGACAAGATACACCCTGAGCCAATGGCACTGCGGCAATTGATGATTGACACACCATCGGGGGCACAGGTTTCATTGGGAACAGTCGCAAATGTTGTTATCGTACCGGCCCCGAACGAAATAAAACGCGAGGGAGCATCGCGACGATTGGATGTCACTTGCAACGCAGTCGATCGGGATTTGGGAAGTGTCGCAGTGGATATCGAAAAAGCAGTCCTGGCGAACGTCAAGTTTCCTACCGGATATCATCCCGAATTCTTGGGCGAATATGTTGAGGCAAGAGCTTCGCGGCAACGCATCATCTTGTTATCGATCGCGTCCGTCATTGCGATCGGGCTGATTCTGTACGTCGACTTTCGATCCTGGCGAGTCGTTGGCTTGATGATAATGACATTACCATTGGCTTTGCTTGGGGGAGTTCTCGGTGTTCATGTTACAGGCGGAATCATTTCGCTCGGATCGCTGGTTGGTTTTGTGACGGTGCTTGGTATTGCGGCTCGAAATGCGATCATGCTGATCAGTCATTATCGCCATCTTATTCACGAAGAAGGCGAACCATGGGGACCTGGCCTCTTGATGCGAGGTGCAGAAGAGCGATTAGCGCCCATTTTGATGACTGTTTTGGCGGCTGGACTATCCTTGTTGCCACTGGTGATTTCAGGCAAATTGCCAGGCCAGGAAATTGAGTTCCCGATGGCTTGGGTGATCTTGCTCGGATTGGCCAGCGCTACGCTGGTGAACTTGTTCGTCTTGCCGGTTGGTTGTGCAATGTTTCTTAAGCAAATCCCTGCAAGCGAGTCAGAGCGTGAAGCCTTGGCGCCCGGCTGAGTTCCAGGCGAGCCGGGACTTGAATATTCGTGTCGAGCGTCGCACCCAATCGACAGCCGAGCCACAATCAATTACAAGAACATGGTATAATGTCGCTGTCAGTCGGGTCGAAATCACAAAGTCAGTGGCGTTAGCGGTTTAGAACTCATTTTTCTTAAGAAGGCAAAAATCATGGGTATAGGTATTGGTCTGCTAGTTTTTCTTGGGATAGTCGTACTTTGCTTGTTTTTTCTTGTTTCCTTGTACAACAACTTGGTTGCGTTGCGAAACAGATATAAGAACGCGTATGCCCAAATCGATGTTCAGCTCAAGCGGCGATACGATCTGATTCCCAATATCGTTGAAACCGCCAAAGCGTTTATGTCTCACGAACGCGACACACTGGAGGCGGTGATTAATGCACGCAACACAGCCATGTCCGCAGGTCAGAAGGCCGCTGCGAATCCCGGCGATCCGAACGCGATGCAGAATTTATCGACTGCGGAAGTTGCCTTGGCGGGTTCGATGACTAAGTTTCTGGGACTTGCAGAAGCCTATCCAGAATTGCGTTCGAATCAGAATATGTTGGCAGTTCAAGAAGAGCTGACGAGCACAGAAAACAAAGTTTCGTTTGCAAGACAAGCGTTTAATGATGCCGTCGCGACCTACAACACCGCCTGCGAATCTTTCCCAGGTAACGTGGTCGCTGGCTTTGGAAAATTCGAAAGAGCCAGCTTCTTCGAGATCACTGCGCCGCAAGAGCGAGAAGTTGTCAAAGTTAAGTTTTGATCGCAGTTTTGATCGCAATTTGATTCGTAGCGCGATAACTCTTTTGCTTTGACGAGGATTCGTTATGGACTTTTTTGATCATCAAGAGCGGGCTCGCCGAAACACGGTGTTGCTGACGATCTACTTTGTGATCGCGATCATCCTGATTATCGCGTGTGTCTATTTTGCGGTCCTCGGGATACTGGCCTTTAGCACGGCTGGGACAGAGCAACCGATTCCATTCGATGGCTGGCACCCCGAGTTGCTCGGGAGCGTGGTGGTCGTGGTCGGCATCATTATCGCAACGGGCAGTCTCTTTAAGATCTGGGCGTTGGGTGGGCATGGCGAGACGGTAGCGATCGCTTTGGGTGGTGTCAAAGTCCCTGCGAACACGACGGCACTCGAAGAGCGAATCTTGTTAAACGTAGTGGAAGAGATGGCTCTCGCATCGGGAACACCTGTTCCACCGGTTTACATCCTGGAAAACGAATCGGGTATCAACGCTTTCGCAGCGGGGACGAGCCCTCAAAACGCGGTGATCGGTATCACTCGAGGTGCGATCACAACGCTCCGACGCGATGAGTTGCAAGGAGTGATTGCTCACGAGTTCAGCCATATTCTCAACGGCGATATGAAACTGAATTTGCGTTTGATGGGATTGCTAAATGGGATTCTTTTAATCGCTCTGATCGGGTATTTTTTTATTCGATCTTTGAATATGGTTTCCATGCGCGGTTCGTCGCGAAACGATGATAACAAGGGAGCGGCTGGAATGGTTGCAGCTTTGCTCCTACTTGGATCGGCCCTGATCGCCATTGGGTATATCGGGGTTTTCTTCGCGAACATGATCAAGTCTGCGGTTTCGCGTCAACGCGAGTTCTTAGCGGATGCTTCGGCCGTCCAATTCACTCGCAACCCGAATGGAATTTCCGATGCGTTAAAACGAATCGGTGGTTGGAAGCAACACGCTCGGCTTACGAGTGCTCGGGCTAGTGAGTCGAGTCACATGTTCTTCGGTGAGGGAGTCGCGTCTTTCTTTTTTGCGACTCATCCACCGCTGCCTGTGCGGATCAAGCGAATTGAGCCGAATTTTCAGGGCATCTTTCCAACGACCGGGCCTGTGACGCATTCGGTTTCGGAACTGATCGATCCAAATTCGCTGGCGTTGGCGAGAGCTTCTTTTGCCGGTGGAACAACAACCGGTGGAACAACAACCGGTGGAACAACAGGCGGTGGAACAACAGGCGGTGGAGCTGCCACAGCCAGTGGAGCAACAACTCGTGTGCATCAAGCGGCTCTCGCTGGTGCCAATCAACATGAACGCCAACC
>Ga0194045_1000441_pt1 | contig 13674 bp, 8 predicted proteins | sample JunL6211m_MetaG_FD_161686 | JGI IMG/M metagenome (GOLD analysis project Ga0194045, IMG submission 161686) | Anoxic zone freshwater microbial communities from boreal shield lake in IISD Experimental Lakes Area, Ontario, Canada - Jun2016-L626-11m | ecosystem: Environmental > Aquatic > Freshwater >...
ACGGCAAACGACAACTTGTCGTCCAATCAAGAACGAAGCTGGCGGGACTTGATTTGGCAACCGGAAGTGCCCTCTGGACCTACGAGGTGACCGCCTTCCGAGGTATGAATATTCTAACGCCGACGATTTGGGATAACGCGATCTTTACAAGCAGCTACGGCGGTCGATCGCTGCTGCTCAATGTCCCCAACAACGCTTCCACCGACATCCGTTGGGAAAACAAGCTAGAAGGCTATATGTCTTCCCCGATCGTGATCGATCATTTCGTCTACATGCATTTAAAGAACAAACGATTCGCTTGTATGGATTTGGAAACCGGCAAAGAGCTTTGGGTGACTAAACCTTTTGGCGAATATTGGAGCATGATCTCCAATGGAAAACGAATCTTGGCTCTCGATCAAAGTGGCAAGCTACGTTTGATCGCGCACAACCCGGCGGAGTTCGAACTCCTATCCGAACGACGCGTTACGGAGAACGAAGCATGGGCACACGTGGCTGTTTCCGGCAACCAAATCGCCATTCGATCGCAGAAAACGATCGAGCTATTTGAATGGAAACTCTAGTGCTTTGTGACAGCTAAGAATGAAGGTTGGATGGTGTGGATCTTGTTAAAGATCCCACAGATTCAGGATCTTTAACAAGATCCACTACCCTGAAATCAAGCTGGTACAAAGGACTAGCTAGTGCTCTGTCCAGATTGAAAATCGGGGTTGGCAATGGTAGCCGGACTCGCCAGAGTTCGGTTTTTCGTTGCGGCACTGAAGTCTGGCGACTCCAGCTACCCCAAGAACTAAGCTGGTACAAATGACTAGATGCAACAGTGGTCCAAGATATCTGGTCCGCTCGCCAAGTAGCCAGTATAGAACGATCCGAATTGGCCGAAGCGGGCGCTAGCTGAATCATAGCGCATGGTATAAACGATCTCTTTCAAGTACTGTGGGTTTCGAGCCCAAAGCGTGACACCCCATTCCCAATCGTCAAGACCCACGGATGCGGTCACCAACTGAGTCACTCGACCTGCGAAAGCCATCCCGCTTTGAGCGTGTTCCGCCATCATCTCAGTGCGCGCCGAAAAAGGTTCCAGGAACCAATTCGCCCCAACGTTTCGCACTTTGTTCATTGGGTAAAAACACATGGCTGGCCAAAGAGGGAACTCGGGCGCGATCCGCTGAGCATGCATCGCAGGCAACCGTTTTTCATACGAAGCCACCTTGGCTTGAAAGGTTGCGGATTGGGCATCCTCGCCGCTGCGAATGAGTTTGGCTGCATACTGATCTTTGTTTGGCAGATACTCACTTATTTCAGACATCGAAACAAACGAATAAACCGCCTCGATTGCCGTCCCGAGCTTTGAACTCATGATTTGCTGATGAACACGATCAATTCGCAGAGGATCGGGATCCATCATGACAGTCGCAAAGTCGGCTTTGTGTCCACTCACGATAAAGGATTGAAGTCGGATCGGACGCGCGTCCCTAAGTGGATCGATGGCTGCCGAAAATTCCGCCTTGGCAGCGTGAACCGCGGAAGCTCCCATGCCAGCCAACACGTCGCGCCGCCAGCGATAAAAATAGTGACCGCAGTGCAATCCTTGAATCGGAACGACTGAGGGTTCAGGCAAGGAAACTGGAGAACTGTGTGGATAACTCATAGAATAAATAAAACTTAACGTCAAAAGGAAATCAAACCGGCAGACAGATCCTTACTTTAGCACAAAGAGCAAATCGCCGGTTTCCACTTGGCTACCCGATTGAACCAACAATTGAGTTATCTCGCCGTCTCGCTCTGCATTGATGACGGTTTCCATTTTCATGGCTTCCAGGGCGAGTAGTTTTTGTCCTTTTGCGACTTTGACGCCTTGAACGACGGCCACTCCGATCACCATACCCGGCATACCGGCACCCACGTGCGTTGGGTCCGCTGCGTCCGCTTTCAAGCGTTTCGCCGCTTTGGACTCGATCGATCTGTCGATGACTTCGACTTCGCGCGGCTGACCGTTGAGTTCAAAGAAAACGGTTCTGGTTCCATTGGGGCGAGCTTCACCGATCGCCAGAAACTTGATGATCAGCCGTTTTCCTGGCTCGATGTCGACGTAAAATTCTTCACCGATGGCCGGGCCAAAAAAGAAAACCGAGGTTGGCAACAAGGAAACATCGCCATAGGTCCGCACGTGTGTCAGGTACTCATCAAACACTTTTGGGTAAAGTGCGCTCGTAACGACCTCGCGCATGCTGATTTCGCGACCCATTTTCGTTTTTAGTCGCGAACCGATTTCATCGAAATCCACTGGAGCAAGCGATTCACCAGGCCGTTCGAGGACTTCCGGATTGTTTTTCAGAATGGATCGTTTGGCTTGTTCTGGAAAGCCACCCGGTGGTTGGCCCATCATTCCGCCAACCAGGTCCAATACCGAGCCAGGATACGCGATTTCGCGGGTCCCCTCGACGACATCGCTGGCCGATAATTCGTTTGCGACCATGAACAATGCTAAGTCGCCGACCGCCTTGCTCGTCGGAGTGACTTTAACAATATCCCCTAGCAGCTGGTTTGCTTCAGCATACCGTTTGCAAACTTTCGCCCATTGATCGGCTAATCCCAACGCTTTGGCTTGTTGATACAAGTTGGTGTACTGGCCACCTGGCATTTCATGTTGATACAAGTCTCCGCCTGCAACGAGAGACTCGCTTTCGAATGGCGAATAGAACTGCCGTGCCGCTTTCCAGTACTCGGAAATTTCAGTAAGAGCATCGGTTTGTAGACGGCTTTCCCGAGGCGAGTATCGCAATGACTCAACGAGCGTATTAAGATTGACCTGCGAGGTTCCACCCGACATCGAGGCAAAAGCCCCGTCCGCAATTTCGAGTCCTTCGTCGGCAGCGTTTAAAATCGAAGCGGCTTGAATCCCAGCCGTGTCGTGCGTATGGAAGTGGATCGGAATACCAATCTCTTGCTTGAGCGTCGCAACCAGTTTCTTGGCTGCGGCTGGTTTGCAAAGACCAGCCATATCTTTTATGGCCAGAATGTGCGCACCCATGCGCTCGAGTTCTTTAGCCAAGTCTACGTAGTACTTGAGCGAATACTTTTGACGATTCGGATTGAGGATATCTCCGGTGTAGCAAATCGCGGCTTCGCAGATCATGCCTGATTCGGCTACCGCATCCATGGCAATACGCATGTTCTCGGTCCAATTGAGCGCATCAAAAACACGGAAGATGTCGACACCTGCTTCTGCAGCTTCTTTCACGAAGGCGCGTACAACGTTGTCTGGATAGTTCGTGTATCCAACCGCGTTCGATGCCCGCAGTAACATCTGAAAAAGCAAGTTAGGAATCCTCGCTCGCAGATCGGAAAGTCGTTGCCATGGGCTTTCCTTGAGGAATCGCATGGAAGTATCAAAAGTAGCACCTCCCCACATCTCCAAGCTGAAGAACTCAGGTGTCAGTCTGGCGTACGCGTCCGCGATTTGCATCATGTCGAATGTTCGGACGCGGGTAGCCAACAACGACTGGTGTGCATCTCGCATCGTCGTGTCGGTGATGAGCAACTCTTTGTTTCCTCGCAACGATTCGCAAAACTTCTTGGCACCAAGCTTGAGAAATTGATTTCGGTAGCCGTCCGGCAAAGGCTGCGTAACGTCAACCTTGGGAACCAGAGCAGGTTCGCGACGTATGGACTGTGCTGAGTTGCCGACAAGAACATTTCCGTTAACCAACGTCTCTGCGATGAAACTGAGCATTCGCGTTGCTCGGTCGCGACGACGTGTCATCGCGAACAGCTCTGGCGTCTTATCAATCATTCGCGTCGTCGCATCACCAGCCAAAAAGGTTTTGTGGGTGATGAGCGAAATGAGAAATGGTATGTTTGTTTTCACTCCTCGAATCCGAAACTCTTGAAGGCACCGTTCCATTCGTCCGGCCGCTTCGCCAAGATTGCGTCCGCGGGCCGTTACCTTGACAAGGAGTGAATCATAAAACGGATTAACAACCGCCCCGCTAAATGCGCTGCCTGCGTCGAGGCGGATGCCAAGGCCACCCGCGCTGCGATAGTGCGTGATTCTTCCATAGTCTGGACGGAATTGATTGGTGGGGTCCTCCGTGGTTACGCGGCACTGGATGGCTGAACCGACGACCTGCACATCTTTTTGTAACGGCAAACCTTGCGAATCATCGCCTAGCCTTTCGCCACATGAAACCAAAATCTGAGCCCGCACCAAATCGATACCGGTTACCTCCTCGGTAACGGTATGTTCAACTTGGATACGCGGATTGACTTCAATGAAAAAGAACTTGTTTGTATCGGTGTCGAGCAAAAACTCGACGGTCCCAGCGCAGTAGTAACCCACTTCCTTGGCAATCGCGATGGCCGCTTCATGCAGTTCGCTTGCCGTCTGCTTGCTCAAATTCGGCGACGGTGCGATTTCAACGACCTTCTGGTGTCGGCGTTGAACGGAACAATCGCGTTCGTGCAAGTGAATGATGTTGCCATGTTGGTCACCCAATATTTGAACTTCGAGGTGTCGAGCTCTGCCAACGAGCTTTTCGAGAAAAACTTCGTCGCTGCCGAATGCATTTTTGGATTCACGTTGGGCTTGTTCGAGATTGGATGCCAAAGCCTCTTCGGCTTCCACCACGCGCATGCCACGACCGCCACCACCTTTGGATGCCTTGAGCATAATCGGGTAACCCATTTGACTTGCAGTCGCTTTTGCTTCCTCAAGTGAATTGACGGCGTGGGCAGAACCTTCCAAGACGGGAACGCCAACTTTCTTGGCAATCGCACGGGCAGCGACTTTATCGCCAAGCAATTCGAGAGCGCGAACACTCGGGCCAATGAAGGTGATACCGGCCGCCGCCAGAGCTTTTGCAAATTCTGCGTTTTCAGACAGAAAACCGTAGCCTGGATGGACGCCGTCGATTTTGTTTTCGAGACATAATCGGACGATACCCTCGATGTCAAGGTAAGAGCGAATGGGTTCGCCCGCCTTTCCGATTTGGTATGCTTCGTCCGCTTTGAAACGGTGCAAAGCAAAACGGTCTTCGTGCGAATAAAGTGCTACCGTCCGGATCTTGAGCTCATGTGCACTGCGAAAAATACGAGTCGCGATCTCGCTGCGATTGGCTGCGAGAAGTTTTCGAATGGTAGGCATTTGTCTTGGTGAGTTTGGAGAGGAATTATGATACGCCGAGTTAAAATTAGGACCGCTCGATCAATGAATGTCGCAATGAAACTTGTCGTGAGTTTCTGCGGCCCCCAGGTTCCGAAAGTCTTGGCGACTTTCGCAACGGATAAAATCGGTCACCTATTGCTTTGGCTTTGAATCGGACTTGGCTTGGGTTGGTTGAGCGAAGTCGCCAGCGGTTGCGATAACAAACGCGTCGGGCGAGATGTACTCGCTAACGGCTTCGTTGACGCTTTCGACCGTCAAATGCGACACTGCGGTCTCAAGTTTTTCATAGTAAGACATATCCCTGCCAGTGTATAAGTTATTGGCTAACAAACTTGCCAAGTAACTGTCGCGAGCACGCGTCAACTGTTGGTTCTGCAAGTAACCCTGAATGTTGTCCTTGAGTTCCTTTTCTGTCGCCCCGTCCTTGACAAACTTGCGGATTTCTTCGTCAATCACTTTGACCAGCTTGTCACGATTCACTGGATTCGTATTGGCCCTCACCGAAAAGGAAGCCTTCTCGTCGAGTGTGCTTGCCGTGAGACTACTCGAAATCCCGTACGAGAGCCCCTCATCCTTGCGGACGCGGTCAGCCAGGCGTGATGCCAGAGACCCACCTCCTAATATCATGTTGCCGATAAGCAATGCTGGATACTTCGGATGGTCGTCTCGAATCGCGTATTGTTGGCTTGCAACATAGTTCGCGTTTGCTTTGTCCGGCGTCTCAATTGAGATCATTTGAGTCTTCAAGTCCGTTTTTGCGGAATCGGCAACGCGTTGATATGGGATTTTGGATTTCCAATTAGAAAGCAAGGCTGACAGTCGCGTCTCTACTTCTTCTGGTTCGAAGTCGCCGACTACCGACACTTCGCCTTCGGTGCCAGAGAGGTATTTGGTGTGAATCTCTTTTATGTCGGCAAGTTTAAGTTTCTTGAAATCCTCGAGTTCCTCCTCGATGGTTGCAACGTATCGAACGTCCCCTCGCTTGTATGGGCTGAGGGCCCGACTGACAGCCAGTGAGGCGAGCAGCCCAGGTTCGCGTTTTTGCTCCTCAAGATTCGAAAGGACTTGTTCTCGCAAAAGGTTGAATTCGTTCTCATCGAAAGCAGGGTTGCGCAAGATATCTCCGATCAACGCAATTGCATCCATCAACGTCTCACGTTTCGTTTCGAGTGAGATGCGAAGGGTTTGTTGGCTCGATCCAATTCGTATCGGAGCCTTGAGTTCATCCTTGCGATCGTTTAATTTTTGGAAATCGAGTGACTTCGTGCCTCGTTCCATTAGGCTTCCAAGCATGTCGCACGCAGCCGATTTGCCCATCAAGGATTTTTCGTCCCCGAATCGCAACACGATGGCGAGATTAACGGTCGCGCCGCGAGTCTTTTTTGGGAGAAAAGCGTATGGCACACCCGTCTTCAGTTCACCACGAATCAAACGACCTTCGATGTTCTTTGGCGTAGGGTCGAATTGCTCGCCATCGAGGATCGCCTCTCGGCCTTGATAGCCTGCTACCAAATCCTTAATGACCGGCCGATCTGCGATCTGGATTCGTTCCGATCGATCGGTAGGCAGGTAGAGGCCAACCGTCCGATTGTTTCGCACCAAATATTTCTGGGCGACCAGCTGAACTTGCTCTGGGGTGGTCTTTTCGACGGCGTCACGATAAAGAAAATACAATCGCCAATCGCCCTGCGAAGCCCACTCGCTCAAGCTGACCGCAATGCTATCGGTCTTGGAAGCGGCCATTTCGCGTTGATTGAGGATTTGGCGTCGCGCTCGCTCGACCTCTTCTTTGGTGACGGGATTGGTTGCGAGGTTTTCAAGTGTCTCGATCATTGCATTTTGTGCATCTTCGATCGGCTTTTCTTTCGGCACTTGGGCCATAAAGAACACAGCGCCTGGATCATGCAGAGCAAAGCTTCGGCCGCCAACGCTCGTTGCCTTCTTCGTCTCAATCAACGACTTATAGAGTCTGCCACTTGGCTCGTCCGTCAAGATGTTGGCCAAAAGATCGACGGCGGCAAACTCCGGATCACCGCCGGCAGGAACGTGATACATGGATCCCACCATTTGAGTATCTGCGACGCGGCGAACCATCGTTGTACGATCGCCGTCCTGCGGAGGTTCGACGGTGTAAGTTTGGTTGACAGGGGTTTTGGGCTTTTCCAATACACCAAAGTATTTTTGGATTAACGCGAGCGCTTTCTTTTCATCGAAGCTGCCAGCAACAATCAACATCGCGTTGTCCGGTCGATAGTATTTGCGATAGAAAGCGCGAAGACTATCGATGGGGACTCGTTCAATGTCACTTCGGTTTCCGATGGTTGAGTTGCGATAATTGTGCCATTGGAACGCCGAGGAGAACATGCGTTGCAAAAGAACCCTGAATGGACTGTTTTCGCCTTGTTCAAATTCGCTCCGCACGACGGTAAACTCTTTTTGCAGATCTTCGTTGAGGATCTTGCTGTTGATCATGCGATCCGCTTCTAGTCGGATCGCAAACTCGAGATTCTCATCCGTGGCGTTTAGGGTTTCGTAATAGTTCGTGCGGTCGAGCCAGGTCGTACCGTTGAAGGATGCACCCCGATCGCGGAGCATCTCGGGAATCTTAGGATGAAGATCTGTCCCCTTGAACAGCATGTGCTCAAGCAAATGAGCCATTCCCGTTTCGCCATAACCCTCGTGACGGGATCCTACAAAAATCGTGCAGTTGACCGTCACCTTGGGCTGACTCTTGTCTGCAAAGAGCAAAATTTTGAGTCCATTGTCAAGGGTGTATTCCGTAATTCCTTCAACAGCACCCGTCTTGGTTGGCATTTTATCGTCCGCGAGTCCGTTAGCAAAAATGAGAAAAAAGCACATCAACATCCGAAGGATTCGGGAGCCGATTCCCGCAATAGTCCATAAAGGTTGCATCTTAAAAGCTCCGTGAAATTCACGAAATACTAGGTTGGGTTCAAAAGAGGACCGAGATTGTAATACAATTTTCAACATTAGTAGATTGGGTCGCCTCGAACCCGCCGAATAAATTAAAGGTAAACCAATGGTCTGGAAAAGAGTTTGTGCATCGCAAGAGTTGAACGAGGGTCAATCGGTTGAAGTCGTCCACAATGGAGACGTAATCGCCGTCTACCGGCATGCTGGTATGCTTTATGCAATCGATGGAGTTTGCATGCATCAGGGGGGGCCCTTGGCTCGCGGCAGACTGGTCGACGGAACCGTGATTTGCCCATGGCACGGCTGGCAATATGACCTTTCTACAGGAAATCATGCGATCACTTGCAAGCCGATGCTAAAAACCTTTGGAATCCAGGAAGCCGGTGGGACAATTGAGGTTGACTTGCCAGAGTGATCAATTCTAGCATCCGGCGTGCCTGGACAATCAGCCAAGACGAAACAGGCATCCGTGAATAGTATTTTGTAGAACTTTCGGTCAGGGAGGACCGCGGTGCAAACATTAAAAACTGCCGTTGTGGTTGTGTTGTTGCTTTTCGTTTTGTACGGCGGATATGTCGCGCTCAACGGTACAGAAAAGCCGATGAACCCCGACCTTGAAGAACTCATGGGACTTGACAACTTACCGGACGTTTCTGGGCCTAGTGGGCCGCTTGCAACGGGCAACTCGGCCAGTCCGGCCTTTGGTTTCGATTCCTTTGGTAGCTCGCCACCTCCCAATTTCGGATCGAATAGTAATGTGTCTCCATTCGGGCAGTCGCCGACACCGCAGTTTCCAGTCTCAAAGGATTTCGAAACAAATTTGCCTCCCTCTAGTGCGCCAAACGGAGATAACGCAACGTCGGGTTTCGCTCCATTGCTAATCCCGTCCTCCCCAGGTTCGACGACATCTGCGTCCAATTCGACGAATTCATTTCCGCCCTTGCCGTCTTTGGCACCCCTAGGTAGCAGCCCCATTCCTGTGCTCCCACCGCTCCCTGAAGCCTCAACTTCGAACAACACGAGTCCAGCAAACGGGGTAATTCCAATTTCCACAAAAACACCCAGCTTTGGATTGAATTCTTCCCCCAAGATCCAGGCTGAATTTGTTTCAAACTCGAGTTTCAACTCCAATGCGGTTGTTCCATTTTCTGCGCCACCCGCCGTTGCCCAGAGCGACAGCGTCCAGAAAAACTTGTCGGAACTACCGAAAGAGTCCGCACAATCTCCCAAATCGAATTCCGCGAGCAAGTCGTTTGAAAACGCCAAGGACCTCGCAATGGAACAGATCGACCGGGGCCAGCTCAAAGAGGGGCTGGCAACGTTGTCTGTCTTCTACAATGCACCCGAATTAACAACGGAGCAAAGACACGATCTCTTAGATTTGCTCGATGCGCTAGCCCGCGAAGTTGTTTTCTCGCGGCGGCATTTCTTGGCGATGGTCTACGTTGTAGCTCCAGGAGAAACACTTGCCGAGATATCTAAGCGAAATGATGTTCCAGCCGATATCCTGGCACGCATCAACGCCATCGATACGAAAACACAGTTGCCAACCGGCTCCAAGTTGAAGGTGGTGCCAGGTCCGTTTCGGGCAGAAGTCGATCTTACTCGCAGCGAGCTGACCGTGTTTTTGGGTGACCTATACGCGGGCCGCTACCCGGTGTCGTTTGGCAACGATCCCTCTCCGAAAGCCGGAACTTTTCAAGTTGTCGACAAACAACAGAACAAGAACTACTACGGCAACGGGGTCCAGATCCCTGCCACCGATCCTCGCAACCCGTACGGGGGTTGGTGGATTGATCTCGGTTCTGACTATTGTATCCACGGATCGGCAGATGGGCCGTCCGAGGGGAAGCTCGGGTGCATCAGTTTGTCGCCCCTAGACGCGAGCGATGTTTTCGGAATGCTTGGGAGAGGTTCGCCAGTCACGATCCGACCTTAGGGCCGGTGAAAATCACGGTGTGCTCGAGCTCCGGGCGTGGTAGAATTTGGGCATGGTTGACTCCTCGCCTTTCAATTATCCAGAACCCAATTGCCCAGACGAACGAGCATTGCTGCGGGCGGGCGGTGCGGACGCGTTGGCGGACTTGTTACAGCAATACCAAGCTCCACTAGAACGCATCGTGCATTTTCGTTTAGCCCCCGTTCTCCGCAGCCGAATCGATCCGGCCGACGTACTTCAAGAAGCTTACTTCGAAATATCCCGACGTATCCAGGAGTACATCGATGGCGTTCCAGTCTCTTTCTTCGTTTGGATTCGACAGAAAACAGTCCAAACACTTATCGATATGCAACGCAATCAACTGCGTGAAAAACGGGATGCCAACCGTGAGGTTCTCTTGGCTCTACCGTCTCACGGTCAAACAAGTAGTCTTTCGATAGCCAGGTTGTTGCTGGACGACATGACCTCGCCAAGTCAGGCTGCGGTGCGCGTGGAGGAAATTCAAGAGCTTCAAACCGCCCTAGAATCGATGAACGAAACCGACCGAGAAGTACTCGCGATGCGGCATTTCGAACACCTAAATAACCAACAAGTAGCCGAAGTACTCGGGCTATCACCAACCGCTGCAAGCAATCGATACATTCGAGCTGCAGCCAAGCTCGGCGAGATTCTTAAATCTCTTTCATCAAGGCATGGATCTCCGTGACCATCGACTCCGAATCCAATGAACGGCATCCCATCGAAATTCTGGCCGACGAATTTTCGCTACGTCTTCGTAAGGGTGAGCATCCTACGATCGAGGAATACGCCCTCAAGCATCCTGAATTTGCCGAACTGATCCGCTCGATCTTCCCCTCCATCGCGTTGGTGGAGCGGGTCGCGATCAATGAGGATCAGCAACGCAAATCGAATCCGAACCCGCCCGAGGCACCGACGCTGAATCGAGTGCCGGACTCGCTTGGTGATTACCAAATCCTTCGCGAAATAGGACGCGGCGGGATGGGTATCGTCTATGAAGCGGTTCAGCGTTCCCTCAATCGACGCGTCGCATTAAAAGTGATCAATTCCTTAGTCTCTGGCAATAGTCAGCATCGTGCCCGTTTTCGTCGCGAAGCCGAAGCGGCCGCAAGCCTTCACCATACCAATATCGTTCCGATCTACGGCAACGGCGAAGACCAAGATCTGCAGTACTACGCAATGCAATTGATCGACGGCGTAACACTGCAAGACGTGGTGGATTGCCTCCGACATGATTTTGTGGATTTCAAGAAGCCCACTTCATCGGAAACCGCTAACCAAGTCGATTCAAGTAGGCTCTCGTCCAACATCGTTCGCACCAAGCTGCCATTCAATACCACGCATGCTGCCAGACTGATGCTAAAAAGTTCTTGGACTTTGCCTAACGTAGAGAATGAGCCTGCAGAAATCCCGAGTGCGAAGTCGTCAAACAGTCGAGCCGCAACTGCAGATGTGGCGACCGTTGCTAGGTCGGAGTTTGCGGAAACGCTTACCAATCCCCACTTAGCCAATGAAATCGAGGAAGTGTCGTTGGCGAATCCAACGAATAAATGGACGGAGAAATCCAAGCACGCCCAACTGACGAGGGAATATTTTCGCAACGTTGCGAAAACCATTGCAAACGTCGCTAATGCGATCGACTATGCCCACCACCAGAACCTCCTTCATCGTGATATCAAGCCCGCCAATTTACTGCTCGATCGCGAGGGGACCATTTGGATAACCGACTTTGGATTGGCTCGCCGAACCGACTTGGATGCGGCGACGCAAACGGGCGAGATCCTCGGAACGCTACGATACATGGCTCCCGAGCAAATCGCTGGCCACGGGGACTCGAGGGTTGACATCTACAGTTTAGGATTAACGCTCTTCGAAATGCTGACGCTAAGGCCGGCAATCGAATCTCCCAAGCTGCGACTATTGGACCCGGAACGCAATTCCGTGATTCCAACACTGCGATCGATCAACCCAAATATTCCCCACGACCTGCAGACCATCACTTTGAAAGCCTGCGCGTACGCGCCAGAGCATCGCTATCAAAATGCGTGCGAAATGGAAGCGGACCTGCGGCGCTTTTTAGAGGATCGACCGATCCTAGCAAGACAAACGTCGCGATTGGAAATGCTCCTGCGTTGGGCTCGACGCAACCCAGCGATTGCAACGCTGGCTTCGGTAGCGATTGGAATGCTTTTGGTTATCGCCAGCTTACTCGCTGTTTGGAATCGCCAACAACAACGTTCGCTTGTCGAGATCGGCAAGCAATACAATCGCGCCGAGCTCAACTTGAAAGAGAAATCGGAGGCGTTGGATTCTGTACGCAAAGAGCAAATGCGAGCCGAGATGAATCTTGAGCTTGCTATCAAAGCGTTCGACAAGATCATGGACAACATCGCCTCGCGAGGCAGTACATTTGCCGGCAGCAGCGATCTTGGTGAAGACGAAACTCTTGAACTCAACGGCGCCTCCCTCAGCCAAGCCGACGTTGCATTGCTAGAATCTTTGTTGGATTTCTTTGACCAGTTCAGCGAACAGAACGACAAAGATCTTCGTGTTGAGACCGCAACGGCAATGCAACGAGTTGGCGACATACAACACAAAATCGGCAACGTAGAGCAAGCCGAAAAATCGTATCTCAAGGCCCTCAATTCATTTCAGACTCTTTACAAACAATCGCCGCAGCAGTCTAGCGCTTTGTTATCCCAAATGGCGATCTACAACGAACTGATCGTGCTCAATGCCAAACGCGGCCAAATCCCAAAAACATTTGGACTTTATCAAGATGCACGGAGATTACTCGAACAATCACCCGCAATAGCTTCCTCTGCCGATGGGCGGTTTGCACTAGCGAAATTGCTCAATAGCATTGGCACATTAGGGGCGAGGTTTGGGCGAGAGCCGAGAATGCGGTTGGGCGGTCCATTAGGTAAAGCTGGAGCTTTGGGAGACCCCATACAACTAGCGCAGGCCGCAAAACTCAAGCGAGAATCGGAACTAAACGCAGAGTCGCTATCCCTGCTCAATACACTCGCAAACGAATCACCTGAAAACACGTCGTACAAAATCGTGCTTGCTCGGGCGCTAAAGGACGAGGTCCGAATCGCGAAGTTGCTGAACGACATGCAGCGCGCAGACGAGGCGATGATGCGTTCCGTAGAGATTTTGGAAGGGCTTTGTGCGTCCCATCCAGAGTCATCCGCAACCAAGTACGAGTTAGCTAACACGCTCGGCACCAACGTTGGCATGCGAACCATTGATTTGCAGCGAGCCGAGCGATCGCTTTCGATATGCGACGAGATCCTTACAGACAATCCGTATGTTCCCGAGTATCTGGCATTGAAAGCTTCGGTATTGGTCAAGTTAAGCGCGACCACTCAATTGACGACTGGTCGCTCTCAAAAAGCGGAAGAATTGCTGCTTGAGGCCATCCGCGTCCAACGCGACTTGGCAAACCGCTATCCGGATATCGCTGGATATACTTTGAGTTTGGGACAATCGCTAGTACAACTCAGTGAACTTGAGATGACGTTGAAAAAGCCTGCCAAAGCCAGGGAAACGATTGACCAAGCCATCCAAATGATTGAGTCCTTGCAACGCCAAAGCAAGGGAGAAGTTATTC
>Ga0194045_1000442_pt1 | contig 13671 bp, 16 predicted proteins | sample JunL6211m_MetaG_FD_161686 | JGI IMG/M metagenome (GOLD analysis project Ga0194045, IMG submission 161686) | Anoxic zone freshwater microbial communities from boreal shield lake in IISD Experimental Lakes Area, Ontario, Canada - Jun2016-L626-11m | ecosystem: Environmental > Aquatic > Freshwater >...
TCTCGTCTGTTACTTCAATTAAAATTTTATTTAAAACATCTACGTAATCGTAGTAGTTGTTGTTAAGTAAAACTTTACAAATTTCTTTTTGCTGCGTGGTAGTTATATTTTTAATATGTATTTCTCGATTTAATGAAGATACATATAATTTACTTGCAAAATACATTTGCAATACTTTATTCAATTTTAGTTAAAAATCTATCTGCTATTATTAGCTAGAGCTGCAATCTACGCAATGTTGCTTTTATCACCACTAATTGCTTTCCAGTCTGGTTGTTGTGATTGAGAATTAAACCATTCTTGCCATTGCTTGCTTGCATTAGCAGGAAACGGTTGAAGGGGTAGCTGAGAAGATTGAGAGGGCTGTGGCTGTTCAAACACTCCCTGGGATTGAAGCTGTTGCGATACTCTTAAACTTTCATTTTTAACCGTATAATTAGAGTATAAAAATTTTGCAGATCTTGTAATAAAGCCGTCCCCTGCTTGAGTGTATTCTTGTGTATTAACATCAATAGGAATAACATCATTAAAAGTAAAAGATTTGCGTTTTACTAAATTTTGCCCTGGAGGGGTTTTACCATAAAAAATAGCTTCAATTGTACCTTTTATGCTGTTAGGCCGAGCTACAGAACCTAAATACCCTCCTAAAATGCTCCATGGCCGTATTACAATATCCATAAACGAATCGTTTGTTTCAGCAAAAGCAATAGATACTTCTGATACAGGTGTTCTGTGAGAAATAACGTTAGGAAAAAGTAACCCCTGCTGAGGAAAATTTACGCCTACGTTCTCTATTTTTTCTCCAGGTATATTAATACTTCGAGCAAAAAAACACCCATACATAAAATCTTCATTTTGTTTGCTTTGATACAACTCACTTGTTAGATTTTTATATACATTTATATTGTAACCAGTCCAGGGGTTTGCATCATATCCTTTAATAAACTCTTCTATTTTTCCGGGTAAGCTTCTTGGAAATGTAATAACAATCACCCAGAAAGCCTGTAAAGGTACAGCACCAGGCCAAGTAGATAGTTTTTCAAAAAAATCTTCAACAAATCCTTTTGCAGTAGACCCGTCAGCAGGCACCCCTGGAAGATTTTCTCCTAAGTTAGGGTTTCCTTCATTAGGATAATCAGGGGGAGGGGTTAGTGAATCAGGGTTTAAATCTTCAGGATAAAGAACAAGTTCTGCACCAGGTAAAGGTGTATTCGCAAAACGTGAGGGATTTACAAAATCAGGAGGAGAAGTACGATGCTTCCCAGATAATATTTCAGTACGAGAGGGTGATGACGAACTAGGTGCTGGTTCAGGGTTTTTTTCAGCATAGTTTTCTGCGTATGTATTAAGAACCGGGGCTTTTCCGTACGCTACCCTCTTATCATAGTTAAGTGGGGAGCCTGGTTCAAGAGCAAATGGAGTGTATGAATTTGAGGCATTGGGGGTGTCAGGCACTTCAGGTATATCGTTTTTTGATAATATTCCAAAACGAGAGGGAGATGACGTGTCGGCGTCTGGTGATGCTGGTGTTTTTTTTGAACTGTCACTCTGGGAAAATGCAAATTCAGCAACTGCAGATCTTTTTGACTCTTTACTGTTAAAGTCTAAATTAAGATACGGGTCTGATACAAACACTCCTTTTTCTTTAGCCATATAAAATATTTACGCCGATGTCTGACTTTATACAAACATCGGCGTAAGATTGATTAAGTATTATTTTTTTAATTAGTCTGCAGCACTAACACTAGCATCTCCGGGCTGAGCAGGAGCTGCAGTACTACTCGTGCCTATATTTCTCCAATACTGATACGCTAATGTAGCATTCATAGTAACAACCGCCCCGTTACCAGTTATGTTATATGATATATCCCCTGTATTAGTTACAAACGCACCGACCAACTTTATTCTCTTTCTTGGGTTACCTAGATTGTCAAGGGACAATAAATCAACCTCATGAACAGCACTAGGGTTTGGTATGTTAGAGCCTTTGCTAGTTATATCGTTAAATATACCATAAGACCAATCTTCTAGAAGATTACGCAATTTTAATGTTTCATCACATCTAAAAGTTACTGACCACCCTGCATTGCTGTTATAGTTAGCTGCACCCGGTACTTGAAAATTTAACCCCATAAACGGTACACCTATAGCAGTTATTGTTCTCCCTGGCATAGTTGCAGTAGTAATGTAAAGCAAATCACTTGGGTCAGCAATCCAGTTGCCAAATTTAAGCACTCTAAATTGATAGTCCCGCGCAAAGCCTTGCTGTACCGCTTTTTGATAAAAATTTTCTATTCCTAATTCTGATAAAACGCTCATATATAATATTTATTCTTTCTATTTACATTAGCCGAGAAACTCACTAAAGTTCTGGTCAGTGCGTGTTGCGTAGAAGTTAACTAATATAAATTCTGCAGTACGTACAGGTTTAATATAAATATCAATCACTAACTCATTATTGTCTATAGTAAACGCTGTGTTGTTGCTTTCATCACAAACAATCTTGTAGTCGTATACACCGCTATTTTTCTTTGCGTATTCATACAGCGGAGTTAAAACAGAAACTACACGGGCTCTTGTAAAAAAAGTATTAGCTTCAAACACAAAATACTTTGCAGTACTATTAGTAGCTTTTTCTAGATATAAGAAAGTTCTACGAACATTTAAGCGATCAAAAGCTGATGGTCTACCAAGCAGCGTTTTTTGACCGTATATAACTATGCCTTCTGATGGAAATGTTGTAATAGAGTTCATACGAATCTTATACAACAAGTCTCTTTGACGCTGAGGAGGAGATACTGCTGTGTCACCTACACCTGAAATTACCCCGCGTGTAAACCCGGCCGGTGCTTCAAAAGGTGAAGTGTTTTGAATAGTAGCAGCTATAACACCTGAAGGAGGAATCCATATATCTCTTTTAAGAGAGTAATCTGAAACTTTAAACCACTCAGGGTAAACTGCTGCATAGCTTGTAGAGAATTTTTCATACAAATTATACAAAGGCCAATAAAGTTCTTCTGAGAAGTTAAAAGCACCAAGACTTGAAATTTTATTTCTATCTACTTTTTTACCGTTTCTTCCTTCGACAAAAATATGTCTGAGCGGATCAGAGATATGAATATGATCTTTTCTTGTGTCTGTTGCAAACTCTATATATAATCCTGCAATAATATTATGTGCTCCAACTATAATACTCTTAAAAGAAGCATTAGTGGGTACTTTACCCCACAAATCTTTTACCGTCGGTGCATTTGCTGCAGTTGGGTTTTTCTTTGATGCACCAAGTGGTTCCTCATCATTAAAAGATGTATCAACTAAATTTGACGCAATAGCATCTTCCATATTAGCAGCATCTACGTCATAATTTTTAGCGGCTATACTAGTCCAAATAGTGCTTAACCCTGCATCGCAAGTAACATCTAAAGGATACTCATCAGACGCTGCAATTAATCTTAATGCAGCGTCTACCTTACCAGGCACATACCCTAAACTCTTAGTTTGGTTTTTATTAATAGTAGTATACGTACCGAGAGAATATAAGTTTTTAGCTTTTGCAGACACTCTAACTTTTTTAATGTTAGAAACAATTGTAGTAGAAGTATCTTCCCAGTCTTGGTGAGACAGGACGGGGTTTATATATACAGATATATAAGGAGATTTTTGATTAATTACATTTTCAATAAACACAGACTTAGGAGAGCCTCCCAAATTATCGGTTCTTTCTTTACTATAATTGAGAGAGCCTGTATAAGCTTCTAATAAAGTATCAGCTAACTTAGTGTCTGTTGTATCATAAGAAGCTCTAGATAAGCTAAATAAACCAACAATTAATGAATCTTGATATTCATTTTTTTCAAATTGATAGCTTTGTGGTGTTTTAAGTATAATTTCAGAAATAGTGTCCTGAATACCTACCGACATATAATTTTGAGATAACTTAAATGTAAATCTTTGTGGGTCTGCAGCAAGCCAAGTATTATATCCAAAATAGTTATGTACTGCGCCTGGAGTGCCTGTATTAATGTCTCCGTCTGCATGAGGGACAAACCCCCAAGACTTATTTGAAGCTACATCCATTACTTTTACACCTGTAACACATGAATAACCTAGACTTGGGTTTGCTTCTGAGTTGTCTGCAAGACCAATATACATACCCTCAAACAAATTGTTAATAGCAGAGTCGCTATCATTTGTAACAATTAAGCCTATAGGCATATTAGAAAACTCATCATCATTACCATAACCGCGTGTGTTTCTCAAATCTACTGTATATGACCAATCAAAACTATTTTGTTTAATTGCATCGTATTCGTCTCGAGTAACGACTAAATTAATAGGCTCTTGTAGTGTATATGTAGTGCTTGCAGTTATGTCATAAATACCGTTAACATCGTCTGTTTCATTTGTAATAAGTGGGTATGCTAGAACACTATGAGAAACAATCTTATTACCAGGTGTAGGCAAAGCTGGTGGGTCATATGGCAGTCTTGTAATGAGAAGACTTGAATTAGTTTTAACTAATATTTGTCGAGCACTTTGATATAGATATCTTTCAGCAGAATTTGTAGGAGAACCAAACATACCTTCATATTCTGTAATTGAAGTTACATATGTAGGGGTATAAGAAGGCCCTTTAGCTGCAAATCCAGCCATATATACTGTGCTGTTGTTAGGTTGACGAACATTTAATGTTAAGTCAATTTCGTTAAATTGTACACCAGGTGATGCGATTACGTTACTCATAGTTTAAAACCTTTTAATTATTTATATTTTTTGTAGTATGTATTTGTGTTTTTACTGGGCCTTATAAATACTACATAACTACTTATATTTTTAAGACCTAATAATAAATAATTTTATGTCAATTAAAACTACCGATCGATTTTCTCTAGCAGAAGCATACACTCAAGTACAAGATTGTGAGTGCCAGCATGCTGCAGCACAACAAGATATTAATAATTCTTCTGAAGAGCGTATTGATATGATCTTAAACAATTTAGTAAATTTAAATAATAAAGCAGCAAGTCTAGTAAAAACTATACAAAATGCTGTAGATAGCGGGGAAGATATAGATGAATGGGCTTCTGAAAAAATTGCGGTTGCTGCTAGTATGATTGGGGGCGTTAGTGATTATTTTGCAAAATTTAGTAATTCTACAAATACACGAGGATTAAAACTTGAACCTACGACAACAGCCATTAACATACCATTAAACACCAATATGCCGCCTATGTCTATTTCAATCTAATATGAAAAACTTATTTGACTCTTATATTATTGATGTTCTTACACAACTAACTGAAGACGTAAGTAACATTACACCTGACATTGTAAATAGTTTTAAAGATGTTCTTAAACCTTTAGCTAATAATCAGAACATAGATGCAAACACTAATCCAAGTATCGATAAAAACAGATTAGCAGCTGCAATAAATGCTGGCATCATTAATCAAAACAATGACGGTACGCACACTGTTAGTGATGCAGCAATTGCTCATATCAGCCCTGAAGACCCTGATATTGGCGGAAAATTTACACCGACGCAGCAAGCAGCAGGACAACCTGCACCAATAGCAGCTCCTCTAAAAACTCAATCCTCCTCAGCTACTACTCAAAAGACTGCGCAGCCCCAGCAAGCAGCTTCCACATCTACAAATAATGCAGGTGTTGTATCGAATGTATACAGCCCAAATAAAAGATAATGTCAAAAAAAACTAAAATTAAAATGGAACTTTCTTCTTCTACCGAACTAGAAGATAAGTTTAAAACTCCGTATGTTTATCAGCGCGATAAAGTTAATTATGATTTTGCAATTAAAGAATTGCCATGGACAGAAAAACAAAAACAATTAATAGAGCTAGGTTTAGATAAAAATGTTAAATGTATTTTTATTAAAGGACCGGCCGGCAGCTCTAAAACACTAACAGCGGTATATTTAGCGTTGCAGTTGCTGCGTATGAAAAAAATGTCAGACATAATTTTTATACGCTCTGCAGTTGAATCTGCAGATAGTAAATTGGGGTATTTGCCTGGTTCTATTGATGAAAAGCTTGAAGCTTACATGATACCTTTCATGGAAAAGCTTGAAGAGCTTTTACAAGCTAATGACAGATTTAAACTTAAAAACGATGGTAGGTTTTCAACTACCCCAGTAAACTATATTCGAGGGCTACACTGGCCAGCTAAATGCATTATTGTTGATGAGTGTCAATCAATAACATTAAAAGAACTAATTACAACGGTAACACGTATTGGTCAATTTTCAAAACTTTTTCTGCTCGGCGACCCTAAGCAGTCTGATTTACCGGTTGGTAAGTCAGGTGGGTTTGAGACTTTATATGATCTCTTTAATGATGAAGAAAGTAAAGCACAAGGCATTTATACATTTGAATTTACAGAAGAAGATATTGTTCGTTCTGATTTTGTTAAATTTATTGTTAAAAAGTTAGAAAAAATACATCAAAAACTGCCAGGTTAAAATATGAAAACTCACGTACCATGGTCAGAAATACACACTGCTTGTGATAATATAGCCCGGCAAGCTACAGTAATAGGTGTACCTGACTGTATAGTAGCTATTAGCCGTGGAGGTCTTATCCCTGCTCGGTTAGTAGCAGAGAATTTAAACATAAAGCATATTTATAGTTTTGGTTTAACTTCTTACAATGACGATAATAAACAGCAACAAATACAGATATATCAAAATCCGTTGCGTTATATTAAAAAGATGAAGCATAAAGCAGCTTTAATAGTAGATGAAATTGCTGATAGCGGTAATACTTTTAAATATCTATCTAAGTTATGGCTTAAAAGTGATACAGGTTCTTCTTGCTCGTGCATTTTTTCAGCAATGTATGTAAAAGAACATTGTCAGATGGAACCCTCCATTTATCATAAAAAAATCACAGATAAAAAATGGCTTGTCTTTCCCTGGGAAGCTAAATATTGGCATAATGAAAAATCGCACCTTGACTGAAGTATACGGTAATCTGTACAGACCGCGGCCAAAATTTAGTGACTTTATACCTCATAAAGATCAGCTTATCATAATAGAGCGTAAATCTCCATTAGAAGAAGTACAGCAACAGAAAAGCGTAAAGTTATATAATGATATAGCAGCAGCTGCAGACGGTCTGTTAAAAGCAGATCAAAGACCAGCATCAAATACACTCGCTTATTTTAAAAGAAAAGGTGCGCGGCTAGCACTCACAGAATTAGGAAAACAGCAAACACCCGAATCATATAACTTTGATTTTGTTAAGCAAATGGCAGAAACTATTGGTGCAACTGTGGAAGATACATTTGGTATACCCCCGACAAAGCAAGAAAGACTTCTTAAAAAAACAGGCAAACACTTATCTTTAAGTTCAAAATTTAATACTTATTATGTAACTAAAGACAGTATAACTATACCGCTAGTAATGTGTACTACTGTAAATAAAGGTCTTGAATTAGAGCAAAATTTAGTTGCTGATTTTCAAGAACAGCTTGATGGTGAACTGCAGTCTGGTGGTTTATTAGAAGCTTTATTAATTAAATTTAAGTTAGAAAAAAGATATAAAGATGTTCAAATTAAATTTGATGCTGGTAAGAGCGAAAAAAGAACTATAGGTACCGGGGAAGATCACATAGTTGATGTTGGCAAAAAAATTGCTGACTATACATTTATTGATACAAAAAAGAATAAAGAGTATTATATATCGCTTAAAAATGTTGACGGCAATACGTTTGCAAACAAAGGTATCTCAGGAGTTTTCAAAGAAACTACAACAATAGACCCTATTACAAATAATCAAACAATTACAGTTTCTGTCGGCAACAATACAGTACTAGATTCATATTTTGCTGCTATTACAGGGAGTAAAGATGAAATTAAAGATAGAATATGTCAAGGATTAGAAGAATATGCTCAGGGAATAATGGAAGATTCTTCTGAACCTATAACAACATTACCTCATTATTTTGGTAATATATCTGCTACATCTGCTCTACGAAAATTTATTCAGACTACAATTAAATCTGGTTTAGGTTATGGTTATTATTATCTCAAAGAAAAAAACAAAACAGAATATATTTTTATTGATATAACAACTAAAGATAAATTAGATAAATTTGTAGAAGAAAATATTCAAATTGAAAATGTATCAATACAATTTCCTTACTACTTAAATAGTAAAAAAGCGTCAAAAATATTTGCTTTACAAATAAACACAAAAGGTGGCAGCATTTATAAAGCAGACATAAGAACAAAAAATGCTAGTAAGTTTGTACCGTCAGAGTTTTTATTATCGGTGTCTAAATTTGAAGCTAATCCAAAAGATAAAAAAGAAATGATATTAACTATTATTCCTTCTGCTAAAGCAGCTCAAGCAGCTAGCAAACCTAACAAAAAGAAATAAGTATATATTATGAGCGTAACACCCGAAGAAATTCATAGAATTTCCCCTTATCAAGAAGTAACTCCTAGCGTACAAGCTTGTACTCATTGCGGAGCACACACCAGACCAAAAATTCAAAACAAACCTACATCTGATCCAAACCACACTATCCAAGAAGCCCATTGGATTTGCGGTCGCTGTAATAACAGATTTCTAATTGGTCGGGTACGTAGATAGTATGAGCAAAGCTCTTGAGCAGTTTGAAGAGATGTACGACCTTATAAATGAAATATCAGGTAACTATCCTCCTGCTTCTGGCGCTATAGCTGCAACCAGTGACCCTGCAAGAAAAGATTTTGGACCAGCTTCTGGCGGTAATGGTTACCCCGTATCTCAAAATAAAGGTATATTAGACCCGTATCAGTCTCACCCCGACTCAACGTCTCCTGACCCAGTACGACCTGCCCACTTACCTTATCCACTAGAAACAGTTAACGATTTTCTAGCTGATAGTGTTATACATCTTACAGCGGCTTTAAATCAAATGAGAATGGCTACTGATCCTGGCTCAGTTATTGATCCTGTTTTTCGATCTGAAATTAAAAAATTAAGAGCTGAAGGTCTTCACGCTCTTAACATTATTAAAAAAATTGGTAAAAAATTAGAAATACCAGCAAATTTAAATTATTAAGCTTGCTATAATTAAATAGACCATATATTATACTGGTATATGCTTTTAAAACTTATAAAAAACGATCAAGCACAAAGCGTTTTTAAATCTTATTTGACTGTAATTTTTGTCTCGTCGTTGTGTGGATTGGCAGCACACCTTTGGGATAAATCTTTCTGGGCTGCATTTTGTTTGACAACTGCTCTTCAGTTTATAGTAGGATACGTGGTATCTGCTATAACAATTAATGGGTATAGAGCGAGTGTACATCTTGCAGAGCTTGACAAACTTGAAAAGTTATCAACAATTATTAATTGTGCATATTGTAACGCCTCTAACGTAATTACATTTCTTCCTGAAGAAGTACCATTAGTAAAATGTGACAAATGTAATAATACAAGTAATGTAAAATTACATTTTACTATTTCTCGACAAACATCAATAGCATCTAATAATGATATTGAGTCAATTCTCAAAGAACCTCAAAAAAACCATAACATTAAACTATAATATATATGCATATACTACAAACAGATCCCCCTACTAACGATACAATTAGCATCATTTGTAACCAAAAAAATAAAGAGTTGTATACATTAGCGCGTTGGGCAGCTTTACTCGAATCGGTAAATATGATTGCCGATAAAGCAGAAGAAAAACAAATTTCTTTTGATAGATTAGATCTTAAACCTCTTAAAATTCTAGAATATGTAGATGCAAGTAGCGACATTATTATGAGAAAATTACTTGAAGAAAAAGAAAAAACTGAACAGACAATTGCAAAAGCTTGCAGGTAAGTATAAATAATTTATATGTCTAACATAAATGCCTATCTACAAACTTTAGAAGAACAGACCATGGTCAAAGGTTCGAGAAAACCTGGCGATCTTGATGGTGCAAAAAACGCAACAATTAAGCCGCTTTCTGTAAAAGATGTAGCTAGTGCAGATGATTTAGAAGAACCAGAGCACTTACAAGGTGTAAAAAAAACAAAAACAACAAACGAAGAAAGAGTTAAATATAATACTATGAACAACAATAACGTATTCGAAAGCTTATACAAGAAAGCAATTCAAGAAGATTTTGACGAAACAACCGATGGTGGTTTCGGTGATGAAGGTTCCGCTGATATGGGCATGGGTGAGGATGAGGGAGAAGATTTTGGCGGAGAAGGGGAAGAAAATTATGACGAAGAAGGCCATGTAGGCAAAGTACAAGAAGTTGTACAACTTCTTCAACAAGCTCTCGATATTCTCACTCAGTTTGAAGGAGAAGAAGAAGAAGAGTATGAAGAGTATGAAGATGAAGACGGAGAAGATGAATTTGGTGGCGACGATCTTGGCGCTGAAGATGAAGAAGAACCCGTCTCTGAAGAAGAAGTACAATTTGGCCAAGCCAAGACTATCGGACACGCTCTTGTAAATCGCGAAAAATTTACAAAAGGTCAAGATAAAAAAGGTAACATGGTCGTTAAAGGTCATGCTTCTCATGTAGCTAAGAAAAAAGCTAGTGGAGAATATGGTAAAGGCATTAACGGAAAGCCTTCAAACTTCTCTGATGCGGGTGGAAAGAAAATGCAAAGCAAAGGTAATATGAAAGTACCTGGCCGCGCTTCTAACACCGGTAAATTTGCTTTTGAAGATTAAACATTAAATAAACAATTTCTCGTGTTGTTAAGAAAGCCATGCTTAGGTATGGCTTTCTTTTTTTATGTTTAAGTATAAATAATTGTATGCATTTTGACGACATAGTAGACAAGTACATACAGAAAAATTCTGATGTATTAGATATACCTAAAAACTCTCTCTGTCCAAACTTATTTTCTTTTCAAGAAGGTACTCCGCCAGTTTTGCTAGAATCAGTTAGATTACAGCTATTAAACGGCATTGAAAGAATAGCGCCGTATGTTAAGGTGAGAAAATACTATCTAACAGGAGAGGTGTTGCAATCTACCTCTCAGCCTAATAAGCATAGTGATGTAATAGTTATGATGGAATATTCTAATTATAATGACGATCCAACATCTCAGCATAGAGCTTTTGAGCAAACTAAAAAACTTAACGGGCAGTTTATAGATCGTACTTTACATAAGGTGTATTATCGTTTGTATAACAGCATGATAAGCCTATCTGACATTAACGGAGCTTATGATATACTAGCAAATAAATGGATTAAAGTACCTGAAATTGACGATGAAGACTTTGATACAAATAATTGAAAACGCTTTGCTTTCTGATTTTAAAGGGTTTAAAGACCCTACAGCAAAATCTAACAGAAAGTTTAATAATATTAAAGAGCCTACTTCTTTTGATAGACGACAGACATTTAAAAGAAGACACGGGTTAAATGCAAACGGCGATCTTATTAAAGCGTCTGTAATTCGTAAAGACACATCAGCTGCGTATAAAGCTCAGCACCCCGGGCAGTTTGGTGCACCGTCAGGTCGTAAAATTATATCTCCTATTCAAGCACAGCAAATGGTAGATAAAAAAGTTAATATAAACAATATTATTGCAAATAAAAACAACAATAGAAAAGTGCAAAGCTGGGGTATTAGTAACAGTCAAAAGAAGCGAGTAGAATATCACCCACATATTGGACCTAGAGGTACTTTTTTTGAAGTAACATAATGTATGAAAAATATTACTCTATCTACATATGTTAGTAACGGTGTTCAAACTAAGTATTTTGCTGCTGGTCTTAATATTGCAGATAACTCTTATGTTATTGTAATTGTGAGCAGCGAACAATTAACTGCAGCTGATTTTAACGTGCTTCCTGATTTTAATATACAGCTAAACGCAATTTACCCTAGAGGTACTTCAATTAGTATATATGCATTTGAAGAAGCTACTTATACTATCCCATCTACAAAAACAAATAATTTTACTACAATTGCTCAAACCGTTTACGTTGCAGATGGAGCTACTAGTTCTTTTGCAGGACCAGGTAATGCAAACTTTTATATAGTTGCTATTAATGGCTATATTGGAACTGAAGGTAGAGATTATGACCGTACCAATAATATTATACAGTTTACTAGACCAGTTTCTGCAAAAGCAATTATTGATATTACTACATTTACATACACCGCTGCTACAGATATTGTAGGTGGGGTGTCTGCAACAGACCATCTGCATAAAATAGACAGAGCAGAATTAACAGCTGACGGCATACATGACACTTTTAAAGCTGGTTCTATGACATCAAATAAATCAATCTATAGTTTGGTGTTTATTAATAAACTCAAAAAAGAACCAGGTATAGATTATATAGTATCTCACGGCCGCATAAAATTCAATCAAACGCCAACTGCAGGAGCAAATATAACAGTTATTTCTTTTAATAAAGCTGCTCCCTCATTAATACCTAAATCTCCTACTAGGGTAAGGTATCTAGATAAAGACGCAAACTTAAACGAACGCACACTGTACAGAAATTATTGGAGAGAGCAAATATCTCATTACGGTATGACAGTGAATTATTACACTAGTCTCACTAATACTGGCAATATGGATGTTATATATGGGGAAGCGCCTCTAGCGGGGTATTCAGAGCCTGTTGAATTAAATATTGCTATACAAATAGACACCGAGACCTCTATGTTTGCTAAATTTGGTGTAATGACAGACACAGATGCTACTTGCTACATACATCATGACGATTTTCAAGAAATCTTTGGATTAAGCAGTGAGCCTAAAACTGGAGATTTAATTGAATTAACTGAAATGGGAGTCGACCGGTTAAACTATCCAAATAGAGGGCCTCGCATAATGGAAATAACAGATAAAAGTGATGAAGTATCTAATACTACAAACAACCTAGCAGGTCATTATGTGTGGCAAATTAAGCTCAAGCGTTTTGACTATAGTAAAGAGTTTAGTATATTACCTGAGCTTGGCACTAAAGATAGCTCTTTCACGGGGGAGACCGTAGAAGGAGCTCTCAATCCAATTGAAGAATTGTCTCGTCAAGTATTTGATTATACTCAAAACACTTGTAGTAATGATAGTGTATACGGAGATTATTAATCTACTAAAGACAAAATATAATCTTCTGTTTCAGAGACAAGAGTATTAAGTGTATTGTTGTCTTGCATATAATACGAAACCATTAATTTAATTTCGTTTGAGAGATCAGGCGGAGTAAAAAGCTTGTATGTATCGTTCTTTTCATTAAACCATACAATTAAGCATTTGACTTTAAAGTCTGTATATTTTTCTACAATGTATTTGTACATATGCAGTTGTAGACCGTAAACGTTTAATTTTGTGTCTTCAAGATAAGATACTGGGCCTGTTAAGTATTTACCAAAAGAATTCTTTTCGGTAAATTTCTTGTTTGTCTTGTAATCTATAATATACAGATCATTTGTTGCTTGACACAGGGATAGATTGTCTATAGTACCGCAAATACGTGTGTCATTTATATCACCTACAACAAACTCTGATTTAAAGTGAATAAAATTATTATTATAATAATCATAAAATGATTCAAATTGCATAACAAGCTTAGCAATCTTAATCATAAATTCTTGAGTTTGGATTTCATCTCCCTTAAAGAATTGTAAAATTTCTTCTCTGTTTACTGGAATAATTTTATTGTGGAGATAATTATCAATGT
>Ga0194045_1000443_pt1 | contig 13662 bp, 9 predicted proteins | sample JunL6211m_MetaG_FD_161686 | JGI IMG/M metagenome (GOLD analysis project Ga0194045, IMG submission 161686) | Anoxic zone freshwater microbial communities from boreal shield lake in IISD Experimental Lakes Area, Ontario, Canada - Jun2016-L626-11m | ecosystem: Environmental > Aquatic > Freshwater >...
AATTTCGACCAATATTCCCATTAAAAGGCCGAAAAACTTCCATTTGCTTGACTTTGGTTGTCGAAACGTTTATACAGAGTGTGTGGGCTCAGGTCACCCTTAAATCCAGTTTATGGCGATCCTTTTCGACCTTGGGTCTGGTGTGCGGATGTATCGTTATCTTTCTGAAAGGTTTGCTATGAGGAATTTTCTTCGCAAAAGGCGAGGGTTCACGCTTGTTGAACTCCTAGTGGTCATTGCCATTATTGGCATTTTGGTCGGCTTGCTGCTGCCAGCAGTGCAAGCAGCCCGTGAAGCCGCACGGCGCATGCAGTGTGGAAACAATCTAAAACAGATTGGATTGGCGATCCACAACTACGAAAGTGCTTTTAAACGCTTTCCCCACGGTTCGGTCGATAACGATCCGAGGGACTTGAATGGAAATTTATGGAACGCTGGACGGCACCGTAAAGGTACCGTCTTGGTAAAACTGTTGCCATTCATTGAGCAAACCGCGCTTTACAGCTCGATCGATTTCAGCCAAGACGTCGAAGCCCAGCTGGACGCATCCGGCGTATGGGCGGCGACTCGCACCAACATGCGAAACGTCGCTATCCCGAGCTATCGTTGCCCGAGCGACGGCACTTCTTCGAGAGGTCCACTAGCTCTCGTACAGCAAAATCATCTTTACAATTACTCGATGAGTATTGGCAACCAAAACTTGGACGGTCAGTTCGGTTGCGCGCAGTTCCGGACCAATACGGTTGGTGCATTGCGGGCTTCAGGCATTCTTGGAGGAAATCTATTCGGGAATGGTGGCAATGGCCACGGTTACTCTGGACCTTACAATGATCCTCGCAATATTAGCGGGGTAATTAGCCGTTGTGACTGGTCAGCTAAGTTTAAGGACATAACCGATGGTACTTCGAATGTGATCGCTGGCGGCGAGATTCTTCCGTCATGCCATGACCATCATCGAGGCGGTGGCGGGTGGTATAACTCGAATGGTCAGTGGACAGCAACGTCCGCAGCGATTAATTTCAATACGTGCGGTAAGCAAGGCGTAAATCCTGATGCTAACAATTGCAACTCTTATCGTAGCTGGAATACATCGGCTGGTTTTAAGTCGGACCATACAGGCGGTGCTACGTTCATCTACGGTGATGCATCCGTGCATTTTCTTCCGGACAGCATTGACTACTTGAGCTACCAACAGATGGGCTCTAGGAATGACGGCGAATCGGTGTCGCAGTCATACGAATAAGTTTTTTTGAATCTAGTTACACACTGTTTGGCTCGCGAGATCTTTGTATCTCGCAAGCCTTTTTTTTTAAGAGGAGTGATGAAATGCGTGCCGTTGTCGTATTGAACTGTTTATTGGTGTTGTGTTGTGTTGGCTGTGGAAGTGCTTCGGAGAAGCCAGTACCCGCTGGCGGGAAAGTAACGTTGAAAGGCAAACCCGTGGAAGGGGCAATGGTGACGTTTACTAATAAGAAGGGTGGTCGTTCGGCCACGGGCAAGACAGAGGCGGATGGGAGCTTCAAATTGTCTAGTATCAATACAAACGATGGAGCTGTACCAGGGGAATTCCTCGTGACCATTTCGAAACAAGAGGCCAAAGGAGGCGGAAGCGCTGATGTGGATATTTCCAAAGGCTACGGAGAGAATTACGGCAAGATGATGGGAGCTGCTGCGGGTGGCAGTATGGCCAAAGTACTAACAGAAACGATCCCAGCCAAATATGCGGACCCCGCGCAGTCTGGCTTAGCCAAGTCAGTCGTTAAGGGCGAAGAAAATAACTTCAATTTCGACCTGTAGAGCAACCATGCGTGATCCGAAAGCGAAATTGTGATCCTAGCGCGTTTTCTCCCCCTCGCCCCGCTTCGGAGACTGCTGATTTAGTGGATTTGCCGCAGGCAAAGGCTCTATCACAACCCGAAGCGTGAGCGAGGGGCAGACCGTCCCTCGCTTACGCGTCGGGTTGGGATTAAATCAGCAGTCTCCTTCGGGGAGAGGGGGGTGAGGGGTAGAGCCCTGACATGGTAGCCTCCGGTTCAGTTATTTGTTTATGCTTCTGAAACGCAGCTAGACGTTGAATTCACGATCAAAAAACCAATCAAAACACAGTGCAAAACCCCTCTCCCCCAACCCCTCTCCCCGAGTACAGGGCGAGGGGAGCAAGATCAAAAGATGTGGGTAAAAATGATTTCTCTATTGTGCCATTGAGTCTACCCACGAATAAAATCAACTCGCGAACGGATTCTAGAAAGTCATTCTTTCAATGGCTTCTGATGTTCTTTTTTTTGCTACTCGTTTTGAGTTGGTGGGTCAACCTGCCCGGGTATTGGGCTCGAGACCTTGCGAAGCGAGCTTTGCAAAGACATGAAGCCCATTTGGCTTTGAGTTGGATCGATCGGGCCTTTGCATTTCAGCCCAACGACTCAAGTGCAATGTTGCTGGCTGCGCGAGCCAATCTTCAGCTCAACCAAAACAGCAAGGCCCATGAATGGCTTGAACGGGCACAAGCTATGGGTGCAAAAGAGGAGGCAACCGAACTGTTCCGATGCATGATTGCTGCACAGCTTGGGAATGTCGACGCAGCCGAACAATTGCTTTCCGATGTGAGTTTTCATGATATTCCGATCGAAGCCAATGAGGCGGTGATTCGCGCCTATCAATATGGCAAACAGAGGCAACGGGCGGATCTGATTCTCGATCACTTTGAAAAGGATAGCGAAACCAAATGGATCGCACTGTATCATCGCGGTAGGTTGTGCGAGATTGATGAGGACTTTCAAAATGCAGGCCTTTTCTACTCGAAAGCTCTCAGTCTGCAGCCGAGTTCCAGTCGAGCGGCGTTTCGGGCTGGGATTTGTTTTTACAATACGCGCGATTTTGATCGCGCGGAAGAATGCTTTCGTAAGCCAGGTTTGGGGCCATACCAAAGTGTATTCGCGATCGAGCTCGCGAATTGCCTGTGGGAAAAGAATGAGGCTGAACAAGCCGCCAAGGTCATCGAACCTTTCTTGGAATGGAGACCTCACCAAACGCAACCGCTCTATGTACAACTGGATGAGTATGTTGATTCAGATCGTGTAGCGATGGTGGCTGCACGCATTGAGGACGCGCTGGGGCATCGTGAGCAAACGGTACGCTTGTTGGAGCGAGCACTTTCGTTCAATCATCGGGATTTCGAAGGGCGAGCATTGCTTGTTAAGAACCTGCAGGCTCTCGGGCGAATTCAGGAGGCCGAAAAGGTCGCAGCGGTGCAAAGCCAAATGGTCCTAGGCCGCCAACGCTGCCGTCAGCTACGACAAGAATTGGAGCAAAATCCACGCGATTTCGACAAGCTCTGCGAGCTGGCCGAGCTATATTGGCAAGTCGAGTCGGATGCGGAAGCTCTCTTAACGGTTAGCGAGATTCTAGATCAGGATCCAAATTGCGAGCGCGCACTTCAGTTACAAGCCGCCATTTTGCGCGAACAGAAAAGCCGCCAGCAATCGGGCACACCATCGAGTGGAAAATGAGTTCAGACAGTCGCTTGGGATATGCGAGTACCGCCTGTAACGAATCCCGCAAGCTCATCCTGCGCATCTTTCGTCTTTTTTGGTTTTTACTTTTGGTGTGGACCTGCGGCTGTCAAAACAAGGCGACCTCGACTAGCCAGCCAGCCCATGTCCCAGCCCATGCTCCCGTTTCGCAATCTCATTTCGAGAGTCGCGAGTCGGACACTCTTGCCCTGTGCTCGTTTCATAACGGAAAGGAAGCAGGGCTGAACAGTATCCTTGAGATCGTAGGTGGCGGCGTAGCCTGCATCGACTACGATTCGGACGGAAACGTCGACTTGCTTTTCGCTGGAGGCGGGACGATTGATAGGGTTGGCCAAAGTATCAGCGGTCTCCATGGTCAACTGTTGCAAGGTGACGGTCATTGGAACTTCAAAAATCGAAGCGATCAAGCTCGACTGGACACCGCTCGCATTTACAGTCACGGAATCACCGCTTCGGATTATGATCAAGATGGTTTTGAAGATGTCTTGGTTTACGGCTATCGGGGCGTTGTCGTGTTGCACAATCAAGGGGATGGAACGTTTCTTGAAGCACCCTTGAGTGGTTTGGCTAACGCAGGATGGATAACCGCTGCGGCATGGTTGGATGTCAATCGCGACCAATTGATCGATTTATATCTTGGTTCTTACGTCGACTGGGATATTGCGAAGAATCGGGTATGCCAAAGTCCGACCGGTCAACCGGACGTTTGCTCTCCCAATGCTTTCAATGGCTCCGAAAATGCCGTCTTCATTAATCAAGGCGATGGAACCTTTTCGATCGAGTCCGACGCAATCAAGACCGACCAACCCTCCAAGACACTAGGGGTCTTGGCAGCAGAGTTTAGTCGAGACCAAGGAGTTGGGTTGTATGTTGCCAATGACTTGCTCGCCAATTTTCTGTTTACTCGTCGTGGCGATCGCTTCGAGGAACATGCTTTTGCGTCCGGCGTTGCAGTCGATGACGAAGGAGCTGCCAATGCAAGCATGGGAATTGCATTGCTCGATTTTAATTTGGATCGCAAGTTTGATTTGTTTGTTACCAATTTCGAACATGAGAAGATGGCACTGTACCTCAACGAAGGATCGGATGGTTTCCGATACTCCAGTCGAAAGGTAGGACTCAATCGGGCGGACCTTAAGCTTGTTGCATTTGGCACCGTTGCTGCAGATTTCGATTCCGATGGAGATGAAGACATTGTCTTTGTCAGCGGTCACGTTCACTATCACCCTGACAAAGGCAAGATGGAGTTGTTGCCCGCCTACTTGCAGAACGAAGGGGGTAAAACGCTGAGCCATTTCAAGCCTGATTGCTCTTTCTTTAACAACCCGTCCGTCGGTCGTGGATTGGCAACTGCCGATATTGACAACGATGGAGATCTGGATCTTGTAGGGACCCATTTGTTTGGCCCGCCATCGCTGATCGAAAACACAGCTCGGCTGGACAAGAATTGGTTGACGGTTCAGCTTGTCGGAACCAATGTCCCTCGCACACCCATCGGCACAACCGCAGAATTGACGGTGGGATCGCGTGTTATGATACGTCAGCTTTATGGTGGTGGTAGTTACCTGTCGCACAGCCAATCGCGACTCCATTTCGCATGGCCCGCTGAGCAAGTTGTCGACAAGGTCGATTTGTTGCTTCGCTGGCCCGACGGGTCTTCGCAACAGGTTCAAGTTTCCCCCGGGCAAAATGTGGTGTTGCTGCAACAAGACGCGAATCAAATCGGTAGCAAGTAAATGACACCTCTACTGAGTAATGATCCCGAAAAATCATACTCGTTACCAGGCTCCTGCCCGGTATTGTACTCGTTACCAGGCTCCTGCCTGGTAACGCACGGTCTTGGAGGCTCCCGCCTCCCGGCACCGCGAAAGGTGTGCGCCGAGCGGCAGCCAGAGCCTACAATTCATCGGATTACCGGGCAGAGCCCGGTAACCAGGAGGTGGATGGTTGTATTGACTGTGGTGATGGCGGTCACCTTGGGTTGCCAACGACCCAATTCCTCGAGCAAACGAGAACCCGCGAATAGCGGGCACGACGTTCCGCTTGCATCGAAAAATCCTGGGAACGATTCGACAACAGCGAATGATCCAAAGCGAAAAGATCTCAGCGACAAGAAGGCCTGGTTTGAAGAGGTCAGCCATACGGGAATTGATTTTCGTTTCAGTTCAGGTCGGTCGGCAGGGGAGTTTGCGATCATCGAATCGCTTGGTGGGGGCGTGGGTGCATTTGACTATGACCTGGACGGATTGCCCGACCTGCTCTTTGCTGGAGGGGGAACGCTCGACAACAAGCAGGTGGTTGGTCGTTCGTGCGGCCTGTATCGAAACGGTGGGCAATTGCATTTCACCAACGTGACGGAGGTTGCTGAGGTCGTGGCGGCTGATTTCTATACGCATGGCGTCTACCCTGCGGATTTTGATAACGATGGTTTTGAGGATGTTGCAATAAGTGGCTACGGCGGCGTGCAGATGTTTCACAACCAAGGGGACGGTTCGTTCATCAAGATGCCCTCGCTGGTGACACATCCCGAGCACCCATGGAGTTCAAGTTTAGCCTGGGCGGATTTCGATCGAGATGGCGTGTTGGACGTCTACGTGGCTCACTACGTGAATTGGTCTTGGAGCAATCATCCCGTTTGTGCGGGTGTCAATGTACCTAGGGAAGTCTGTGCGCCACGCGACTTTTCTGCGGTCGGGCATGCCATCTACTTCGGCAATGGCGAAGGCGGATTTAAGCGAATGGATCGAGAGGTTGGGCTTCGGGACGATGGCAAGGGGCTCGGAGTTGCGGCCAGCGATATCGACCTAGATGGAGATGTTGATTTGTACGTGGCCAACGACACGACCGACAATTTCCTCTATATCAACGATGGTACGGGTCGCTTCCAAGAAACGGCTGTTCTTTCCGGGGTGGCAGGTGACGAACGCGGCTTTAGCACGGGTAGCATGGGGACTTTGGTCTTGGATGCGAATCAAGATGGGCTACCTGATCTGTGGGTAGTCAACTTTGAGAGAGAATTGTTTGGCCTTTATCGAAACGATGGCGGGACCTTGTTTACCAATGTCAGCCGGGCCAGCGGATTTGCCGCATTCGATGGTAGTTATGTTGGTTTTGGGACCGTTGCGATCGACTATGACCTCGACGGTGATCTTGACTTGATCGTATCCAATGGGCATGTCTCGTATGCATCTCCGAATACGCCCTTCAAACAACTGCCGTTGCTTTTGGAAAACAACAACGGACACTTTACGCGAGTCCAGTTCGATGAGGGTTATTTTCGTTCAGGTCATTCAGGTCGCGGACTTGCAAGCGCGGATCTAGACGGAGATGGTATTTTGGATCTCATTGTTTCTCATTTGGAAGAACCTGTGTCTGTGTTGAAAGGATTTGTCAGAACCGATAAGCTAGCTACTAAGGTACAACTCATTGGGAGGCAGTCCAATCGAAATGCGATCGGAGCCGTGGTCCACCTATCCGATCGTCGCATCGCCATGCAAAATGGAGGAGGAAGTTACCTTTCGAGCTCCCAGCCTCGAATATGGCTTACTGGTAATTCGCCCGAAGCCTCACAGAGAATTCGAATTGTTTGGCCATCCGGAAAGGAGGTCGACCATGTGTTTTCAAGCAACGAAAAGCAATGCACCATCATTGAATCGCCATAGCACCAACTCAAAGTGGCTATTTAATCGGTCTGCTTGGCTGTCGATACTGTGTTTACTTGGCAGCAGTTTGTTTGCCGCTTGCAATCGAACGCCAGCCAAACCTCCACAATCGTCAGGCACATCGTCAGGCACATCGTCAGGCACATCGTCAGGCACATCGTCAGGCACATCGGCAGGCACATCGGCAGGCACACCGTCAGGCACATCGGCTACCGCTACTGCCAATGCAACGCGTCAAGAGCCTTCGAGAAACGTGCCACCGCTTCAAATCACTCAATTCGTGCCGCCCGCCATCCCGAATCCGGGTTACGTAGGTCCGCAGGCGTGCTCGGAATGCCATCGCGAGCGTGTGGAAGAGTGCATGCCGACAAGCCATTTCCGTACGTGTCGCGCTCCAGACCTCGAATCGCTCCCACGCGGATTTGAAAAAGGAATGGGAAGTTTTCGGCGGAACGGTGATCCTGTCGAGTTTCAAACATTTACGCGCGGCAATAAATTGGTTCAAACGACACTCGAACCAAGCGTCAATGGAACGCGACGCCTCGAATCGTCGATCGATCTGATCTATGGTGCGAACCCGATTTCGGATGAAGTCTATTTGTCATGGCGCCCAGATGATTCCATGTGGGAGTTGCCTGTAGCGTGGGTCTATGCCAACGACTGTTGGGGAGCAAGTGGATTTGACCGAGCTGCGACCGGTGATCGAGCCCGGGATTTAACGTTGCGATGTTTTGAGTGCCATAATACTTGGTTCCAACACATCCCTGGCACCACCAACGTCTATCGTCGAAAAGATATGTTGCTGGGTGTCACCTGTGAAAGGTGCCATGGTCCAGGCCAATCCCATGTTGACTTTCATCGGGAGAATCCCGGAGCGAAACTATCCCATGGAATTGTCTACCCCGGCGGGTTGCCGCGTGAACGACTGATTGAAGTCTGTACGCAGTGCCACAGCAACGCCATTCGCCATCGCGGTCCAGCCCTTTCGTACCGTCCTGGCGACGAATTGGAGAAACACTACCGCTTTGCGGAACCGCCGCACAGCGAGGACGACCATGTGGCCAATCAGATCAAATCCTTAAGGCAGTCGAAGTGTTTTCAAAACAGTGAGATGACCTGCATTACATGCCACGATCCGCATAAGACTGCTGCGCCAGTGGGTACCAACTTTCAAGATAGCTGCTTACAGTGCCATTCTCCCGAACGATGCGGTGAGCAATCGAAACTTCCCGCAGCGGTAAGGCAAAAGTGCTCTGAGTGTCATATGCGAAAGTATGTTAAGGTGAACGTCAATTTCGACTTGGTCGACGACTCCTACGTACCTCCGATCCGTCGTTCCCAGCACAAAATCTCGATTGATCCAATCGCAACACACGAATTGTTGTTAGAAAACTATCTGCAATCCAATGAAAATCCGGAGCAAATCGCTGAGGCTGTTCGCAACGAACGCAAGTGGCTAGTGGATCATTGGTCAGCCGAGTCCCAGGCCTGTCTGTCGCAATTCCGCTTTACCGGCGCGATTGCAGCACTGCGTGAATCATTAAGAATTGACTCGAATAATGCCATTACACGAACCGAACTTAGCCGTTTAGTGCAAATTCAAATAGAGTATGACTCATCGTTAGCGAAGAGCAAACGATTGATGGCACAGAACAAAGATACCGAAGCGATTGAAGCATTTCAGAGTTTGCTCAAAGTCAAGCCTACGTTAGCTGAAGCGCACGGACGATTGGGAACGCTCTATGCAAAACGTGGACTGTTCGAGCTCGCGAAAGAGAGTTTAAACCGCGCTAACCAATTGGACCCAGACGACCAATATGGCCATTCCATGTTGGGTCGTTTAGCGTTTGTATCCGGCGACTTGGATGCAGCAGACAAACACTACCGCACAGCCGACTCCATCGAACCCTATAATTCAAAACTTCACTTACTGTGGGGACAAGTTTTAAGAAAAGCCAATCGAAACTCGGAGGCAGTTGAACATTTTCAGATGTCAGTCCAAATCGATCCACGTCAAATCGAAGCCCATCGTGGCCTGTGTGAGCTTTACTTGGCGGACGGGAAGTTTCGAGAAGCCGCGCCTCATGCAAAGCGGTTATGTGAATTAACGCGATACGAAAGCTTGGGAGATCTGATGATGTTGGCGGAGATTCACGTTGGATTGGGTGAATCCGAAGCCGCTGCCAGCGTGGCCCATCATGCGCTGTCGAATGCTCGGCGAGTCAATGCAGCTGCGGCAGACGAAATAGCCAAGTGGCTTCGTGAGCGTGGCTTATAAAATCCCCTTCCGGTGGCTGACGCGTCGTTGGCCAGAATCCTGAACGAACCCGCAGCACAAGCGAGGGATTGCTGTCGGTACCTCGCTACGCGTCGGGTTACTATCGCGTGGCACGAGCGCGCTCGCTCGTGAATCCATGGGCGAGACGCCTCATCTTTACCCACATCTTTTGATCTTGCTCCCCTCGCCCTGTACTCCCCTGGTCTCGGGGAGAGCGGGGAGAGGGTGAGGGGTTTTGCACTTTGTTTTGATTGGTTTTTTGATCGTGAATTCAATGTCTATTTGCGTTTCAGAAGCGTAAACAAATAACTGAACCGGAGGCTACCATGTCAGGGCTCTACCCCTCACCCCCCGACGCGGCAACAGCCCCGGTAGGGTTGACAGCGAGTGACGGTATGGGGCGAACCTATACATCGTTGACCTATCATTTGATATTTAGCACGAAATACCGCCGGAAAACCATTCGTCCTGAATTTCGAGAACGACTCTATCAATACATTGGCGGCATCATCCGAGAGAAAGAGGGCGTGCTTTTGGAAATCGGTGGCATTGAAGATCATATTCCTATCATGGCAGGCATTGCCCCGACGATTCTTGTTTCAGACATGTTGAAATTCATCAAATCGAATTCGTCCGGTTGGGTCAACGAGACCATCCAACCCACACATAAGTTTGCTTGGCAACCGGGGTACGGCGCATTCACCGTCAGCCATTCACAAAAGTTCGCGGTTCAAAGTTACATTCAGAATCAGGAACAGCATCATCAAAAGAAAACGTTTCAGGACGAGTTCATTCAGATCTTGGTTGCCCATGGGATCGAGTATGATCCAAAATTCGTTTTCGAGGAGGAGCATCATGGGTGAAGGCCATATGTTGTCTATCGCCCCTCCGGCCCTAAAGTGAATGGATTTACTCCCTCAGCAACTTTTGTTTCCTTCATTGCGAACGACACCCTCACTGGGGACAGTTACGGCCTATTGCCATTCCAAGCTTTTGGAGAGCTCAAGAGTGAAGAATGGCGTTTTGCGGCTGGATTGCAAAGCGATGTATTCAATCCAAGGAAACCTTCTGGCGTCTCGCTTGCTGCAATGTTCTCATCTGGTAATACAGGGTCATTTCGAACCCAGGCGAGGATCGAACGTTTTGTGAAGCCATCGAGTTCAAGTGAGTATAGCTTTCAACTGGCTTTAAGCGATCCGATTCAATCGGTGTTTGGAAACCGTGACCTTCGTGTTCAAGAAGACAACGGTTGGCCAAACGTCGAGGGACGCGTGAACATGGGGCTCGGAGAAATGGAGACATTGACTGGGGGACGCAAAGCCCGAACTTTCGAATTAGGATCCTCGGCGTTCGTCGGTCAAATTCGAACAACGCGAAGTATTCTTGCACCGCCAGATCCACAAAGTCCGATTCGAACGGTCGTAGACTGCTGGGGATTCGGTGTCGATGCAGCCATCAACTTGACAGAATCAATCGGCTTGCAAGGCGAGTTGTTCACCGGCGCGGGACTGGGAGAATACAACGGTGGAATTGGCCAAACTTTCGACTCCGTTACGCAGCAAGCGATTCGCAGCAGCGGTGGATGGGGCGAAGTCTTTGCCTATCTCACCCCTAAGCTTCATGTCCATACAGGCTATGGTATTGACTCACCCATAAGTCGTGCGGGCGATACATTCGCACTAACCGAGAACCAAACGTTTTTCACCAATGTTATTTGGAACTGGACGAAGACCATTCAGATCAGCAACCAGGTCGACTATCGCAGAACGAACTATCGAAGCCCGCTGCTCGACGCAACAGGATATATCTTCTATTCGGAGTTCCTTTGGAAATTCTAAGCTAAAGAGGTGACAAGTTTTCTCGGACGTGCACCGGTGTCATTGCCATCCTCTAAAACCACTTGGTCGCCAAGGCGGGGCAACCGTGCTCGCCCTGCCTGTGGCTGCCTCACGGCTTTACTTTCCGGGAGCGAGATAGGAGATTGGTTTTGCCGGTTTGAAATCCCGGTTGATGTTCCCCTGTAACTGCAAGCCGGCTTCGCTCTCTAGGGCCACGCTGCGGATGCCCGAGCCAGGCTCGAAGTCAATCTGCTTCAAGTCGACTGCCACAACCGACGGACTGAGGGCCGACTCGAAGTAGTAAACCTTGCGGGTGTGATCGAGCACGGTCCGCCAGTACGTAGGCGCGAGATTGGGGTGCGTCGGATCGATGGTTCCCCACGGCACCGAGACATTCCGAATGACGCTGAACACTCCCGCAACCTGCTGCCGGACTTTGTCCGTCTCTGGCAACTTGGATAGGTAATAAGATGCACGGACAAAGCGATCTTCCGAAGCGTGTGAACCGGGGAGGAATTTGCTGCCGTCCTGGCGGGACCAGTAGCTGTTGAGAGTAAGCTGTTGATCGTAGGTAGGGCTATTGGTCATCACCTGGTACTCCCGGCCGTGGTGAATCACCAGCTTGCCATTGAGGTACTCCATGATTGCAGAATCACCGCTGGGGTCGCTGAGCGAAAGATGCACGGTCGCATGCCCCGCGCCGCCCGGACCGAAGCTGACCGGCACAAGGTAGACGGGCTCGGCTTTCATTCCTTCAACGGCGTCTTTCACGTTGCCGAAGTTAGAGAGGACATACTGAAGCCAAGCGGTCCAGGAAATCCGAGGTTTGTCGCCCGACTGCTCCGGGCCAAAGTCGGTCTCGGCCAGGTAAAGCATATTGCCGCCAAGTCCCTGTTCGTTCATCCCGTCGAACACGCCGCTGATCGGTCCGCCGGGATTCGCCGCGCCCGCCGTAACGACCACGCCGTACTTGCTGGACCAACTGAATCCGCCAGGTAGCCCTTCGTTCCTTTCGCCTCGGGGAATTGCGTAAAAGTGGGTGTTAAAGTCATAGGGCCAGTCCATTGTTCTGCCCGTGATTACGGAACCGTCGCGACCAATCCAGGTTGCCCGGGAACAGGCGCTGGCGGTGGACCACCATCCAGGACATGCGATGCAACCAACCAGCAACAAAACGATTGTTTTTTTCAGTACATTCTTATAGTGATTCATCCATTGGTCCAATCAAAGTAAAGGTTGCCCAATCAAGGCTGTTTTCGGCACCACTAGTGTATTTAAACCGCTTTCCTACTACAACAGGGGGGATGCGCCGGGCGGTACCTGAATCAACGGACTTTGGCGACTACCAAAGGTATTCGTTGGGCAACGAGATATGGCGGCACCGCTAAATCGAACGCAATCTTGTGTCGTTGAAAAACGGATTCCAGTTTGCCGCGTACTGCCCTATTTAGACCCGGGTTGTTCGCAACATTCCTCGTCAACTCGCAAGCGCGATCACGCTGGAGTACCGCGATCACGCTGGAGTACAAGTGGCGATTGATCGCGGTCCTGGTTCTGCGTTGATTGCGAATAGGATCACTGCCAACGACATAATAACAGGCTCAGCTGGGTTCGGCACGCATGTAGTCTCTCTAAACTACCTGGCTTATCTTGAGAGTTCTTACCAAAAGGACTAAGCCACTGTTGGGGCAGTGCGCACGTAACGCGTTCGGCCAAAATGTCAGAATCAGACTCCGCGAAGAATTATGCTTTTTTGCCACCTAGAACTCCAAAAACGCGAGCCACCGCTCGTTCGTTGGTTGTTTTTGTGGCTATGTATTGCGTCGATTGCTAGCCTAAACTCTGGCTGTCGCAGCTTCGTTCAGCGAACTTCGAATTCTCCATTGGTAGCAGCCCGACAGCTTTCGTTGCGAGGCGCGGATGCACTGCAGCGTTCACGTCCACAAGATGCCGAAATCCTATTCTCCGAAGCGTTGCAACAGTCTCCGCTAGATGAGCGAGCGCATTGGGGGTATGCGACGACACTTTGGAATCGTGGTGACCGGGAACGAGCTGTTAAACATATGCGTGAAGCCCTGAGGCTCTCAGGAAAGAACCCCGAGTATGCGATCCGGCTGGGCGAAATGTCTCTTGAAATGGGCGATCGAAAATCTGCCAGTGAGTCCGCACTCAGCGTGCTGTCCGCCAATCGCAATCACGCCGAAGCATGGGCCCTGCTTGGCGACACCCACCAATCGGAGCGCGATTGGCCAGCGGCCCTGGAATGTTACCATCGCGCATTGTTGGTTCGCAGCGACTATCCGCGTGTGCAGTTATCGGTTGCCGAGCTCTACCGTCATACGGGGCGGCCACAG
>Ga0194045_1000444_pt1 | contig 13658 bp, 5 predicted proteins | sample JunL6211m_MetaG_FD_161686 | JGI IMG/M metagenome (GOLD analysis project Ga0194045, IMG submission 161686) | Anoxic zone freshwater microbial communities from boreal shield lake in IISD Experimental Lakes Area, Ontario, Canada - Jun2016-L626-11m | ecosystem: Environmental > Aquatic > Freshwater >...
TAAGCGATCAACTTAAAACCAAAATCACCGAGACGGCTGCCGCCAAACGGCATCTGTTGGCTCCCATTGCAGACTCCAGCGATCTTGAATTGCTCGATACCGACAAAGTACTTCAGCAATGTCACACGTGGGCTAATTCGTTAGGATCTCTAGCCGCCGATTCAACCAATTACTTGCTCGATGAACTTGACGCAGGCAAGCGATTGCTGATGGAGGGCGCCCAAGGATCGTTGCTCGATATTGACCATGGGACGTACCCATTCGTAACCAGCAGCAACGCGTCTGGAGTCGGTGTGTCCGCAGGATCGGGAGTGCCTGCTCGCTGGATTACCAACGTGATCGGTGTTACCAAGGCGTATTCGACACGCGTCGGCGGTGGCCCCTTCCCAACGGAATTGATGGACGAGACCGGACAAAAGATCCGCGAAATTGGACGCGAGTACGGAACCACCACAGGCCGACCTCGCCGTTGCGGATGGTTTGATGCCGTTGCGGTACGCTACACCGCACGCCTGAGCGGTATCCACTATCTGTCCTTGATGATGATGGATGTGCTCAGCTACTTCGATTCAGTGCAGATTTGCGTTGCGTACGAATTACGAGGCGAAAGGATCAGTCGTTTTCCATGCCTTGCCGAAGACTTGCGGCTTTGCAAACCCATCTATGAAACATTACCTGGTTGGAACACCGATGTCTCGCATGTTCGCAAGCTGGAAGACTTCCCCACAAACGCAAGACGCTACATCGATCGGATTTCCGAAATCATATCGGTGCCGATTGGAGTGCTTTCGGTTGGTCCGGATCGCGAACAGACCATTTTCCTTGCGTCATTCTAACTGTCAAAACTCTATCTGTTAAAACATCGTGGGATGGGACCATTCGTCCCGTCCAAACCACGGATCGGGACAAACGGTTTCAATCTACTTTTGGTAGTTTCTAATCTGCCGCTGGCGTAACAATTCAAAGCTTGCACCGCCCTGTTCCGTTGCCTCGCCAGCCAAAACAAACCCCGTCTTCTCGAGAACGCGTACCGAAGCAGGATTGGCCCATTCTGTTTCGGCCGCGATTCGTTTTACAACCTCATGGGAAAAGGCCCAGCCCGATAATGCCCTGACAATCTCAGTCGCATAGCCTTGTCGTTGGAACTGATCCAAAACCGAGTACCCCATTTGAACGGAGCCAGCATCCGGTGGTCCAAGAAATCCACCGCCTCCGATCAGCACAGGCGGGCTTGTCGAGTCCGCATGTGTCAACGCATACCAAACGTACCATCCATCGCTTCCGGGAGGTGCGGACTCCATCCAGCCAAGAAACAACGGGAGCGCGTCCACCAACGTCGCTGGTGGCCAATGGTCCGGTACTGTCGCATCCAACTGCCGAGCGAATGACTCGCGATCATGAATCTCTGCTTGGACAAGGGCTACTGTGCCAGGAACCAACGTCAACCGGTTTGTTCTAATCATGCGTTTTAATCAGTCATCCCATTTTTGGATTGTCGAAACCAATTTTTTCAAATCTTCGCGACGCTTCTCAAACAATGCAAACATGGTGAGGATGATAATCCCCAGGACAATACCCGTCACATACCATACCCAAGTTTGCTGTAAATCGACTGCGGCGTGCCAAACGATGCTGAACAAAGCCACGCACAAGAACATGGTTCCCAACCACAGCATGGCTCGAATCCTCGCCCCAATCCCGAACAGAATCCCTGCAATGGAGAGAACCGCGAGAACAATTGGCATCCAGGGTGCCTCGGCGATTCCTCGCATAAATAACTCGGCGGTCGATGCAACGTAAATGCTGCTCGTCGCAAGGTAACGTGCAGTCGCAATTTGTCGTCGCTGCATCTTGTCGCGAAGAATCTGAACGAGCACCAACACACACATCGCAGGTGGAATCACCCAAAGCTGCGGATGCTTAGCAAAAGAGAATTCGGACTCGTGCAGCAAGTACCAGAGTCCGGCGTTTGCAAATAACAAACAAAGAGCCCAATACAACATCGATTTCCGTAGATAACCAAACGACCCATAGGCAGCGGCGGCACACCCTAACGAGACACTGTAATGGACACCTGAAGGTAACATCCAATGAGCCAAGGCCGGCAAGAGCGGTAGTATTGCTCCTGTTCGGTAAAGTGGTTCGACAAGAACGCCAATCCGTCGACGCTTGGCCCATTCCGATGCACCGAGACCCAGAAACGACAAACCGACAATCACGATCGGCCATACGCTTTGCAACCATCCTGAAAACAACCACGGAAGCCTCAATCGAACATGAACGACTAAACCAAGCAAAAGAATTTCGGCTGCATAGACATAGGCTGTTCGGCCCCTTTCCGATAAACCCAACGGATCTCTGCCGGGTAGCAAGGCTGCTGCCAAACAAAGCGCCATAGAGATAAGGATGGTCAGAATCGTACAAACGAGCGAAACAGACGATCCGGTCTCAACGGAAACTTGCCCTAATGTGGATGCGGAATCAGCGACTAAGCAAAACAGCACGCATCCTGAAGCGGTCGCCACCAGGCCAGGCATACACTGGAGCGCGGCGTCTTGCCAAGCTTGTTTCATGCCGAACCACTTAACAAGCCCAAACCCATACAAGGCTCCCACCAAGGCCAGCGCCAAACCAGCCGACGCAAGATGGTCGATCCATGAAATGTGGTAGATGTCGAAGAAATGCCAGCCAAACGCAATCCCGGCCATGGCTCCCAAAAGCAACGAAATCGTCCTGAGTGCCGTCGTTCCAGTCGAATCTCGCTTGGTCGAATCTCGCTTGGTCGAATCACGGACTCCTGAGACGTCTGCTCGGAAATCCTTGTAACGCGCCAGAAAACCGACCGCGATCGCCACCGCCAGGATGGCTTGTGAAGTCGCTAATCGAATGGGCTGCAAATCCGAAAGGAACTGAGCGCTCCAGCCAAGTCCAGAGACAAGCAAAGCCATCATCGTATTGGCAACAACGACTGCGGTCGATGCAGGGCGTGTTCGCGTTGGATCGGTTGGTTGGTCCAATGATTGGTTAGGTGATTCTGTCGGTGCGAAGGGGAGCTTCGGAAAAACGTTCAGTCGGTTGACGCTGTCTCGAATGCGATCACTTGCACGCCAGACAAAACTGCTCGCTAGGCAAAACGCTGCGAACAGCAGCGTTGAACTCCACAGCAACTGTGTCGAGCTGGGCGCTAGCACCTGGATAAAACAGAGTACACCACAAAGGGCGGAGAGATAGGTTAGGAGGTCCGCATCGGTGCAATGTCGATACCAATACCCAACAGAGCTCGCAACAAAGCAAAGCAAAATTGCAACAAGGTAGAATTCGATTCGGAAAACGCCAATCTCACTTATCAACGCTAACGCATACCAGCCGAAACTCAGGCAAATCAGCATTCCAATGGCGAACCGCAGCACCGGTCGTACCTTCGTTCCAAATCCTAAGAGCGAGCTCAGGATGCACATGAACGCCGATATCGCGATCTGGGTTAGTAACGTCGACATGGCAAGATCGACCAAGTCTGCTGTTGGAATGTGATGCCAACAAAATACGAACCCTGCTGTATGTGCCAGCAACATGGACCGGACCACATACACTGCGATCCCGCTTCGCCACGCCATGGCCATCGCAGCTATCGAAGTCATGCACAGCAAACCTATCGAGAGCCCACTGCCGTTGATTTCAAAAAGCTCACGAAAGGCGAACAAACCGGCTGAAACATTCGCACTATCAAAGCACCATCGAAGCGTTGATGGACGATTCTCCCGGTTCGTCCTCCAAACCAACGCAAACGCAGTCGACAGAAGTGCTACCGACGCTGCCGCAACCGACAGCTTGATATCGCTCAACATACTTGATGAATAGATTGCGACCAAACCGCCGATCGCCAGAATCCACCAGCATTCGTTCACTTGTTCCTTGCCTGTTTTCGCAACCACAATCGTCACTAAACCCGCAAACGTCAATCCGATACTAGCCAACCCAAGGTGGTGGATGGCGGATCCATTTGCCAATGCCAATACGATTCCACCAGCGATCCCCATGACCAAGAAACCGATCGCAATTTGTTGCAGGCATTGCTGCCAATAGGCTCTGTCCAATGCCAACTGAGACGGCGCGAGCTCGGTATCTTCGTGGCGCGAGGCTTGGCGGCGAGCGTACCATTGCCAACACAAAACATAGATTCCGCCCAGAATGCAAAGCATCGAAACCAGACCGATCCAAGCTGCTGGCTTCAATGCATTCGATTTGAGAGTCAGCATGTAAGCGGCCAAACTAGAACACTGCAAGACGAGGCAGGAACCAAACGAAAGAAAGGGGCTCGGGCGTGACGCGGCTGCCACGAGCAATCCTACGGAAAACAACAACATTGGGATGGCATAGGAGGGTGCAAGCCCCATTCGCATGAACAAGCTATTTGCGTTTGGACCGGTTAAGGGATGGTTTACCAACGCGAGGACGACTTGCAAAACCAACCATGCAACGAATGGGAAAGACATCAAAGTCGCAAGCGTGAGGGTTTGCGTTGATCGGTTGGTCTCACCATTTTTCGTCGAAATGGGTCTAATGAACGTTATCAGGAGACCAACCATTCCGATTCCACCCGCGACTACCCAAATCGCCCAATCCAAACCGATGGGTTGTCGTCGACTCAATGAACCTACAATCACAACGCATGCACCGACGAATAAGGGAATCAAGACTTGGAAAACAAGCAGTTGAAACAGCCGGTCAAACTGGATCACTTTCTTGAACGGTTCCACTTCCGTGGTAAGTCTTCCCCACACCACTGGCGAACCGGTACGCCATTGACGTAGCGCCACGCACCCAACCAAGAAGCAAATACTTAGCCCCCATCTCAGAGCAGACGCGACAGCGACATCCGATTCCCAACTCGATGCAATCGGAAAAACGATGGATATCAATACGGATAGAAAAAGTCCCCACCGAAGCGAACTTGGTTGAGTTACCAACAACAAGGCTGAACTTGCCAACACGACTATCCAAAGAATGACAACTCGTGGGATTCCCGCAATTCTGTTTGCAACTCCTTCGCCAGACCAAGTGAACGCTGCATGCGGAAAGCTTCGAATCGAGAACTGTTGTATAGCAGGTATGACTCGCATCTGTGCCAAGCCGTTTAGTTCAAAGGACACGGTCTGGTTTTGGCTTGAGAAATCGCGAGGCACAAGCTCTTGGAGTGAACCTGGAACAGCGCCGTATGCACACAGTAGCACCGTCGCCACGCCCAGGGTCAATAGGGCAGGCGTTGCTAGAATGGATTGATGAACACCATTCAAGCGTGTCAGAATCCATTGCCCCGAATAATCACTCTGGCGATCCAGCCACGCTCGCACAAGGATGACGACCGAAGCGAAGCAGGCGATCCACACCATCTCCAATTGAACCGAATGCGGATGCAACAAGCCAAAATGAACTTCCGAGAACCATGATTGTTGCTTTGAGTATTCGTAGATTGCCATCGCACCCGACATCGCGGCAATCGACTGAGCCAACGTCCAAAAACTCGGTCGCATCAAAACCCATCCAATCGCCCCCCATGCGACCGCTAACACGATCCCAACTGGATAGGAAAACAACTGTGATTCCAGACGCATTTGCTGCCGAACCGATTCAAATTCGCTTGCGATCAACCAAAGAAAACAGAGCACCGATGCGATGGTTGCGGCAACTTGCATCCAAACGCCGAGAATGCGATCACGGTCTGTGCCCGTTGGCATCAAGTAACCGCGAAGCGATCCTGCGGCCAAGAATGCAAACGTTGCAACGATCATCGACCAAAAGCTCGATGCAAGCCAACCTTGTTCCATCATCCACCCAAAACGGATAGCTTGAAGAGAAGCGATCAGGATGAAAACGCCAGCGACGATGTCGTGATACGTGGGGCGACGATACGCAGCGACGACGATCAACGCGGTCGCATAGAGAAAATAGATCGCCGAAACGCTAGTGGCGTACTCATGTCGTCCCAATCCAAAGACACCGATGATGGCGAGGCCTGCAATTCCAATGAACCAGGCAGAACGCAAGGAAACGAGACCAAGTGCGAATCGATTGCTTCGATTCAAAGCAATGGAACCGATCAAGATTGCGGTGCTACAACCAATCAACGCAAATCCCGAATCGGGCGAGACAAGTGCGTTCCAAACGACCCGCCAATCCTCTTGGTTAAACCGAACATGGCCACTTGCAATATGAAAAAGCAGCACGACGGCGCAACTTGCAATGACGTACAAACTAGTCGCAATCGACGCATGCTTGGTATGGTTTGCAACCAGAAACAAAAGACCCGTTAGCCCAATCAAGGACAGTAGCAACCAAACAGGTGTTGGCCAAGCAAACAGCAAACTTAGAATGCCAACCGAAATAGCCCCTGCTGCCATAAGAATACTTGGCAACCACCAGCGTGACCCCTTGCGTAAAGTCGCTTGGATATTGAGCCCATAAAACAGTACTGGAAAAGCGACAACGGATGCCAAGGGGCTCAATAGATGAGTTGTCTGCCATCCTTTTCCAGAGCATGCAATCAAAAGGCCAAAAGCGAGAGCGAAGCCGAAAGTTCCTAACACCAAAAGCCGAAGTGCGGAATCGAATTCTTGGGTCGCTGACTTGAGATGCTCTCGCCATCCCAACAACATGGGTATCACATAAAAGGAAATGAGCCCACCGGCAACCAAATAAAGCCCGAGCCCGCTTGTTTCAATGGTAACGAAACGCCTGACGAGCAAATTAGAAAGAGCAAAGCCAGACGCGGTCAACGTGGTTAAGACAACGGTTTGTGGTGTCACGACTTGTGAGGCAAACCACGTTAGTACACTCAGGAAAAAGAGAGACAGCAGCTCGCCGCTGATGGTCCAAGAATCCCACTCCATCCCCAATGTGAAGATCGCGAATGCCAAGAAGTTCAAGGGCACAAGCATCATCCCTATCATGAGTATGCCATGGCTTGTCGTTGGCAACTTCCACCGATACCAAGCGTTGAGCCCGAGGCCTAGGATGGCTGCATTGATACCGGTGAAGATCGAAAACTTAAGCCATGGTCTCGATGCGATATGTTGCCAGAAACTGATAACCAAGGCTGCCGAACAGCAAACGATCATCAATCCGCCAATCAACTCGCCCCACTGAATGTTCTTTTCCTCCATGAACGCGCTAAGCCATTTCGACCACGTGCGACCGGGTTGCATCGGTTTTGCTAGGTTGGCATTCGGTTCGCCGTCATCATAATCTCGATCCAGAGCATGAGCCGTGATGACCGGTGGGCTGACAGACGGATCTTGGACACTCTCTTCAATTCGAGAGGAAACCTGTTTGCTTAAATTTGGCTGCGCAACATTCGATGGAATCAGTACAGGGGATTGAATCAGTACAGGGGATTGAATCAGTACAGGGGGGAGTGGAGCAGGCGATGACGTATCGACTAACGGGGGCGTCAATGGCTGACGGCTTGGGACACTGGAACCTAATTTTTTCGGTGCAATCACCGGTGCAAGGGGGGGCGAAACGTCGATTGCGGAGTTGGAGTTGGGGTTAGGGTTGGAGTTGGCATTTCGCAAGGATTCCCGAAGCTTCTCGACGACTTGCTTGCCCCGTTCGAGTGCTTCTGAATCAATCAGTTTGCGGTTGAAAGCTTCGTTGAGCGAGAAAATGCAGATGCTCAAGGCGTTGTTGGGATCAACCGCTCGGCTAGTCCAACCACATGCGCCGCACGCTTTCGCTTGACTGGCAAGACGTTTGTTGCAATCGGGACATCGCCGATTGGATAAAAAAGGGAGGCCGTATGCGGCGAATAGAAACAACCCAATTAAAACGAAAGCGACCAAAACTTCCATCGAAGAAAAAAACATTTTGGAGTTTCACTTAAAAATACTTGGATGTCATTCGTGATGACTCATCTTAGACCACGAAAGTCACACTTAGTTGGCATTTCGGCGATCGGATAACTAAAAAAAGGCTCTTCAGATAACTAAAAAAGGCTCTTCAGCAAAATTCGTGCCCCCGCCATTCGGCACACGCCCGAACGGCAGGCTGAATCCCCAAACGCTTCCTGCTGTGACCATTCGTGTCACGTGCCTCTGATCTTTTGTTCATGGACGCCAGCCATAGCTAATGCTAGCATTTAGTTTCGCCGATAAATGAACTTGTGAAGCCGACCATGACCCCCTATTTACCATTATTTGCTCAGGAGCCTTGCGAGCCGCAGGTGCGTCCACTTGAGCCGCAACTCGCCAACGTGCGGGCACCGCAGATCGCTAACGCGCGGGCACCGCAGCCGCAAAGCCTTAGCGTCCATTCGCAATTGCCTGCACCTGTTTGCAGCCCGTTGCAAACGTTGGAGTTGTTGGCGCGTCAGATTCGGGACATGGAGACAGCAGGTCGGCCAGCCCGAGAAAGCATCCCCAGCGGATGTTGCGCGATGGATCGACACTTACCCCACGGTGGACACGCTCGCGGCAGCATGGTCGAGTTGATTCGACACGGGACAGCTTCTGGTGTCTCCTCGCTTGCATTGATGATCGCGAGACAAGCGATGGACGAGGGGAAGTTCCTGATTGTGGTCGATACACAGAGGCAGTTTTATCCACCCGCCATGAAATCGCTCGGCATTCCCATGGAACGTGTCATCGCTTTGCAGCCAGCCAATCATGCCGATGCAATCTGGGGAATAGACCAAGCCTTGCGATGCCAAGCCGTAGGGGCCGTCATTGCTGAGATCGATCATTTAGAGGATCGCGTCGCCAGGCGTTTGCAATTGGCCGCAGAGCAAGGTGGTGGACTGGGAGTATTATTGCGAGACACACGCTCAGCGCGAACGCAACCAAGTTGGGCCGATGTGCAATGGTTCGTTCGTTGCGATCCAACGCGCAGTTTACAACCATTAGCTCCAGCCAAGCAGCATCAAGACGTTCGGTGGTTCGAACTAGAATTAGCTCGATGCAACGGTGGCCGAACAGGCGCTCGATTAACCGTTGGTGTAGACGCTTGTGGCCGATGGATCGATGCACCAACCAAGAGTGAGGCTCGTTATGAGCAAGCGAGTGCTTTGCATTTGGCTGCCCAACTGGCCCAGCCAACGCGTCGCCGCCGCGATATCGCAGGCTGAACCCAAAACAAGTTCATCCGCTACCAAGCCAATCGGCCCAATCATTCTGCATGCGCGAGATGCACGCCGAGGCCGACTTGTCGCCGCGGCCAACGCCACCGCGCGCGCCTTCGGCGTCATTCCGCATATGCCGCTCAGTCAAGCGAGCACGCTCAGCCCAAATGCTCAACTGATAGAACACGACCCGCAAGCCGACATCGAAGCGATCTGTTCCATGGCTGAGTCCGCTCAGTGCTTTAGCCCTATCGTTGGCATTGAGCAATTAGACGAACATCCCTGGGCCGGCCGATCTCTGCATCAGCCCCAATCGATCTTGCTCGACGTGACAGGTATCGCGCCCTTGTTCGGCGGTGAAAACCAACTTGCCCACGCGGTAATGGATTGGGTTGCCGCGCAAGGATATCTCGCATCCATCTCTATCGCAGGCAGCGTCGGCACCGCTTGGGCACTTGCCAATTATCGCCACCGTGCCCAGATCGCAATCGAACTAGCCAACCTCGAAAGCTCTCAAGATTTTCATTCCGTGCGCAAAAGTATCTCCGTCCTAGAAAGCGATCCATCTGCCGGTGCGATCACGTTTTTATTACCCATCGAAGCGTTGCGATTGGATCAGCCTACTGCGACCAAGCTCCATCGATTAGGCATCCGCAAAATTGGGCAGCTCCTCGAACTGCCACGAGCCGGACTAGCATCTCGTTTCGATGATCGGTTGATCATGCGAATCGATCAAACCGTAAACCTTCGACATGAGCCAATCCTTGCGTTGCATGCTTCACCCGACCTCGCAATGGAGGAGATTTTAGAGCATCCAACACCTTTAAGAGAAACCATTGACGCTGTCCTCAAACTGCAACTGCAGAGACTTGCTCAACGCTTGGACACGATGGGTCACGGCGTGATACGCTTGGTGTGCCGTATCGAAATGGAACGCAACTCGATCCCTGTTGAATCCTACGATGATCCAAGCAACGCTCAGCCGGCATGTGTTGTACGCGTATTCCAAATCGGACTCTACCAACCCTCCAACGAACCGGAACATCTTTTTTGGTTGCTGGCCGGTCAGCTCGACGCTCAGTATTCCAAAGGGAAAAAAAACAAGAGTATTGGTAACCTCTGGGCAAAATCCATCAGCATCCAAGCGACCTTGACGTCACCGCTCGCTTGGCGACAGAGCGATCTGTTCGATCGCCATACCGCTACCCATCGCGATGCCATCGCCAAACTCATCGACAATCTCAGTGCAAGGCTTGGGCGAGCGGCCGTTGTCGCCCCCACGATTCATCGTGACCCTCAACCTGAACTTGCATACTCGTGGCGCCCGATGACAGGCTGGCGCAAGGATGGCGCGATTCAAGAGACCAAAAGAAAACTAGCACGTGCACCTAAGCGAGATTTTGCCAACGAGCAAGCCCTTGAGCCGAACGTAAACGAGCATTGGCGGCGACCGATGCGCTTGATGCATCCACCCAAAAAAATAGAGGTCGAACGAGTCGATACGAACGGTATTCCTACTCAAATTACGTATCAGGGAAACCTCATCGCGGTAAAAAACGCTGCGGGTCCTGAGCGGATTGATAGCGGTTGGTGGCAAGGGGCGACACAACAACGCGACTATTACCGAATCGAGCTCACGTCAGGCTCTTGGCTATGGATCTATCGTGACCGTCGCGATCAAAACTGGTACCTCCACGGCGAGTTCGATTGACATCTCCTTTTAGATGTAAATGCATTGCTGCTGCCCGACATAGGTTGGGCAGCATAATACGGCCCCCCGCGAAGTGGTCATGCGAATGCAACGCGAGCTGGAATAATGGCCTGTGGTTCAGGAAACTTCCAATGACACGCGTTTGATACGCCGGAGCGTTCCAAAAATTCGATTTCCGCGTCGCGATCAAATGCACTGAACGTACCTTTCTTCGTCTCTTTTCAATCGCGACTGAAACTTACTCTCGGAAATTCGGAAATCAGTTCCAGTCACTCAGTTCGCTGAAGCAAACGAACCCGCTGGCGCCTCCCTACGTGCATGTGGCCGAGCAAGTGACCGCCGGCGGTACGTTCAGGTGAGAGCGTGAGACATTATCTGCCGCGAATCTATCCGCTCCTATCGCCTCCCTTCGTGCGCTTCAATTATTTGCAAACGGTTTCTGATTTGCCTTAATGTCTTATCATAGCAATCTAACATTTGTAGACTGAGTCCCAACACGAAAAGCAAGTATGGACCAAGGACGAACGACAGCGGAATGATCGCAACGAAGCCCAGACAGAATCCGAGACCGTACGTCATAAGCCCGATTATCAAGATCATGAGGGCAACTGGGAATATCAACGCGAAGGAAAACCCCAAGAATAGCATGACCTGTGCACGCAACGCGACAAGGCGATCTCTCAGTTCTACGACAGGCGATTGCACGACTATGATTCCTAAGGCCTCTGCCAAATGCGCAAGAAAACGCACAAAGAAAATGGCAGCCACGTATTGCAAGACAATCGCAACCAAAATGCCGACAATTGCCGCATAGGAGTCAAACAGACTCGCCGCGATCAGAATCGTTAAGCCAACGATTTGCGCGATGATCGAAATCAGCAGGTCCGTGCGATTGCGTGCCGGGGCATAGGAGCATAACAGTCGTCCTACCAAATCGGGAACCAGTGCGAATAAGGCTAAGAGCGGTAGCGAATCGATCCGAAGTACCATAGCCACGAGTGGAAGTGCAAGCAGTATCCAAATCGCACCTTCCTTAAGCAGAAGACCGAGGCTGAGCATGCGCCACCTATGCGCCTCTGTCCGGTGTATTTCAAGCAATCCGAGCGAGGCAAGTTGATCTTCAACGCTATTCAAGACGACAGCATCTATTACTCCGTCAGCATCCTGTCCTACAGAAGTGTCAACGTCTACCTTAGCTTCGCCCAGCTTTGCAAGCCACAGCAATACCGACTGAACGATCGACCGGTACAGGATGATCGATTTGACCATTAGGATCGCGGGGTATAGGAAGACCACCAGGAATCCTACCACAGGTACCCACATTCCAAGAAAAAAGGCCAATAAAAACAACGGCACCACTACCAACATGGCGAAAAGCAAGCTGCCAGCCGCCGAAAAGGTCGCTTTACCGACTCTTTCCCGAAGTGCTGCAACTTCGTCGCTCAATTTACCAAGCCCGATACTGGCACAAAGGTCTGCCAGGAATCCCGAGAAAAGACGCGCCGATATCATCTGCATGGTGACCGTCCACAGAATAGCCGGGCCTGCAAAGTGCCTTTCCACTGAGACGATCAACAGCATTCCAGACACCCCCGCCCCTTGGAAGGCCACAGACAAAATCAGCTGCATACGGTTTTCTACAGGTGCGGCTAAGCACAAGCACCGACCAACAAAATCTATGCAAAGCGGAATCAGGAGAGCCACAACGAAGTCCGAAGCTACTGGCCACCAAGCCATTTGCTCACCAAACCTACTCGGCAGCTCGGGAGCACCCTGGTTCAGTCTTACGAAAACGCAAATCGCCACCACGGACGGAGTCACGATAAGCAGCGCCCAGACAGCGATCAGCTTGATCTTCATGCCCCATGCGACGACTTTCCAGGCTTGCATAAAATCTTTCGTCAAGTCGTAGTTTCAGGAAGCTGCCAACGCATGGTGTCGTCGACACATTGCTGCAAAAAGCTACATGTAAGCAATGCACACTGATCTCGCCTGAGAAGTTCAACCAGTCGTAATCCGTAAATCCTAAGGTAAGTCGCTTCGCTACACAGGTGGGCGTGTCGTGTGAATTTGGCGATTTCGAGGGACACAGATCATTGTAGCGGGGAGTGCGTAGTCGCTGCGTTGGTTTCGTCCTCGAATCCCTCTCCGACTTTTGAGTTGGTACTTTTGTGGACCTGCCAAATCCGTGCTTTTACCCAACCAACTCGTGAATCGGTTTTCCCTGATCTAGCAGCGGAAATGGTCGGTGTAAATGGTCATTAAACGTCACACTTTGGGCATCGATTCCCAAATGATGATAGATCGTGGCTGCAATGTCTTGAGGCTGATTCTTAACCTCAAAATTAGCTTTATTTGGATCCGAATTAACAACAAAGGGATTCCATCCGCCTCCCAAGTACGCGGCGTAATGAAACAAGTTATCGGTGCCGCCACGCAAGTCAGGGACTGCTACGTATGGCGGTATTCCAACCGTGTTTGCACCGCGTAGACGGGCCACTGCAGAACCGATCGCAGGACGACGTTGCTGTTGATTATCTGGCGAGTTGAATGCGGGACCCTCGAATCCGGTCAGCATCCAATGATTTCCCTTTGTATGATCACCTGTCCCATGATTGACGGTTCGCACTACCGCCAGTTTATCCGCCACGCGTGCTTGCTCTGGCATGAGCTCTCCGAACTGTATTCCTGGAACGTTGGTTCTAATCGCTCCAAACGGTCCTCGATATTCCGAAGGTGCTTCCGGTTTTGGATCCCAGGTCTCCATGTGGCCGGGGCCCCCGCTGAGCCAAAATAAGATGACATTGGAACCTGCTGCAGCTGGTCGGATTGTTC
>Ga0194045_1000447_pt1 | contig 13614 bp, 5 predicted proteins | sample JunL6211m_MetaG_FD_161686 | JGI IMG/M metagenome (GOLD analysis project Ga0194045, IMG submission 161686) | Anoxic zone freshwater microbial communities from boreal shield lake in IISD Experimental Lakes Area, Ontario, Canada - Jun2016-L626-11m | ecosystem: Environmental > Aquatic > Freshwater >...
CCCTAACGCCTCAATTGCCAAACGACGATTGTTTGCATTGAAATCAATTATTTTTTCGTTGAACCATGTGGTAACCACCGGCAGATCGACATCGCTCAAACCACTCACAGCACCCATCTGCAATTCACCATCTACACCCTTGGACAAGTATTTGCGCAATTGATCGAGGTGCAATTGGGTTGGGTCCAATGGAATGATCCGGAGCGCATCGTACCGCGTCCCGTTCCGCACACGCTCGTCGTCAGCCATTTTTGCCGCCAGATCAAGGCAGCGCTGCCAACGTGTTAACAAATCTGCTTCGTTCTTCATAATCTCCTTCAAACGCGCGCGTGGCCAGTGTCCTGTTTGCGACAAGCCATTGATCACGCCACCTCCAATGACTACCGCTTGCCAATCCCGCAATGGTTGTCCTGGCAGCGGCAACGCAGCTCGCAATAGTTCGCGCAGCACCTGGGTGTCATTTTGTTTCCCGGCCGCAATGGCCACATTCCATATCCAAGGTATGCGCCGATACTCTTCATTCTCGTCCAACGGCAAATCCTTGGTCATGGCTATCACCAACTCTGCGGCTCGCCCGATATTGGAACTGACTAAGGCCATCCGTGCATCCTTGGTTTCCGTGTCGTCCAGAATTCGAGCCGCGGTCTCAGCTACTGCGACGCGATCCGTGGATGGATGCAATTCCATGGAACGCAGTGGCTGCCCAGGCGGAACCAAATAGATTGCTCGCAAATCCAGAAGTGCGCCTCGCAACCCTTCTGGACCGGGCCGCAGGGTGAACCGCTGAACACCGGACTGCGATCGAATCGTCCCAATTTTCTTTTGTAAATAGTTAGCCCAAGTGATGGTCGATTCGGCGATCCCCGTGATTCGCTGATCACCGCATTCCAGAACGAAACTATTTCCAGACGAGGAAGCGTCGCATGCCCAGTCAAGCCAAACATCGAACTCAGTGCCCTCCGCCAACTCGACGTTCCACAGGACATAGTCGTCGTTGACATTCCACATCCCAACATTTTTGTACGGCTCTTCAAACGCAATGGTTGTGCCGTATAGCTCCGCCACCTGAGCCGACAGAACCGCCACTTGATTCACGGGTACAACCGTCGTGGGTGTGTTCCCTGGAAAAACCCTTCGACTCCCTCGCCAAGTATCGAGGTAGGCTAGGACATCCGACATGTCCTGTTTCGACAAAACCTTTTCCAGTCCCTCCGGCATTAAACTCAATCGATTGCTCACCAATTGCTCTAGGTCTACGCGAGCAAACGATTCATCTTTGGCATCGGGACCTCGCAGCGTCACGCTTGTCTTCGTTTCGGCCAACAGTAGCCCCGTGACAGAACGTCCGTTGTCTGTTCTCGCTAGGTACGCAATGTATCGGCTGTCTAGGTTGCGATTTGGATCGAGAATCTCTTGCAGCAAAAATTCATGTGACTTGGATGCAACAGCCGTCAAATCCGGGCCAACGGCATACCCCTCTTCACCAAGCCGATGGCAAGTACCGCAATTCTTTTTAAACAGCTCTTTACCACGTCCTGAATTTCCTGGACTTTGAAGTGCTTGGCGGTACTCATCGAGAACATTCTTGCGGTCTGAATCAATCTTGCCAGCTAAGAGCAACTCGGATCTGGAGACAACGTCCGCGTTCGGATGAGATAGCAAACGTTGTCGACGCATAGCATTGAGGTCCGCCGTGCCAACGGCCCCCGATTCCATAGCCTCCAGCAAGGAACCAATCCACGCATCGCGAGAAAGGAGCAGATCGAGGGCATGTGACTTCATTGCAGGAGAATAGCTGCGCCAAAAGCCGAGGATTGGTTCTGCGGCTTGTTCGCCTGCTACGCGCGCCAGACCTGTAGCCGCTGCCATCTGAATCGCAGTCGAATTTTTAGGACCGAGCAATTCGCGGAGTGTGATCTGGTCTTTTTCCGAATCCTGGCTTCGTCTCGCTAACAAACCAATTGTCTTGAGTCGAACGGATTCGTCGATCTCCACGTTCCCAGTTATTAATCTCGCTTTGGTTAGGAACGATTCTAGTTTCGAGACCCAGCTAGCACTTGCATTGACAGTTCCTCTATTGCGAATCTTTTCGAGCGCCTCGACAAAGGGTCCTATCAAAGCCCAATTCGCATCTCTCGCATCCTCACTTTTGGCTGTGCAAACAAAATCAACCAGTTTGGTGAGTGTTTCTTCCTCACCCATGACAATCCCACTCGGGATCAATCGCTTCAGCAAAGTACTGGACTTCGATGGTGCCACACTTGGGTCCACGATCCTCTCCACTACATTGGCGATGTTGTCTGGATTCAAACTGCTCAAGAAAGCCTGAACCAAAAACGAATCGTCCGTATGTTGCAGAGCAAGATTTGCGAGCGATGTCGAAGCGAGCCGACCTCGCCAATACCCTAAGCTGAATGCGGCTTGCAAACGCACTTGAGCATCATCATCTTGTGCGAGCTGAATCACTTGCGACAGAATCTGCGGGTTGGGGTTGTCTGCCTGCCTGCCAATTTTGTCTGCAATTCGCAACGCGTGACGTCGAACACCGGGATGCTTGTCACTCAAGGCAAGCTGTATGTCTTCATCACGTATTCCATTGAGCAGGTCTAATGTACACAGCGCGTGCAACCTCGCTTCGGGGCGAGCATTTGTTTTTAGTAACTCTTGCAACAACGGCACGGCTCCGACGTTTGAATTCCAGACCAACAGTTGAGTCGCCATGTCGCGTTGCCATCCGCTCGGGCTGTCGAGAGCCGCTACCAACCCAGCAGGATCGAGCATGTCCAACCTGGGCCATTTCAATAGCGCAGAATCGTTTGGTCGCACGCGGTAAATGCGTCCCATCGAATGCCCCGCCCGCACATCCAGTTTCGCCAGGTCAGCCTCAGGAATCCAATGAGGATGTTCGATGACAAAACGATACATATCGACAACCCACAGAGAGCCATCGGGGGCTGTTCTGGCTTGAACCGGACGAAACCAAGTATCGGTCGAACCTAAAAATTCCGCGTTCTCCTCCAGCAATCCACGTTTACCTGCGAATGTTGATTGTTTTGGACTCAATTTCAAACGATGAACGACCAGATTAACGGGTTCGCAGGTGTAAGTGCTGTTTGCATATTCGCTACCGAGCAACGCATCGCGATAGATGCCGAGACCGCATGCGGCCGTCGCTTGACCACCCGTGCCGGATAGGCTGAACAACTGCATCTTGTCACTGGCGGGGAAAACCTTGTTTGCCTCTGCGTTCGCTGGTACATGCGATTGGCGAGGTGGCGCCGAAACGTGTTCGTTTCTTGTAATGTAGTTTTCGGCTAAAGGCAGATGAAAGCAATATTCGCTGTTACTGCACCCAAACCAATTCCCCCAATCATCGCGAACCCGGCCTTGTTGCGTTCTTCCTGTGGCAGCTTCGATGAGTCCTAAATCGGGCTGAATTCGAAAGTCGCGGTCGCCAAGCATGAACTCGTGCTCGGTATACCCCTGGCTCGCAGATGAAATACCTTGCGCGCGAATCGTGCCACCAAACAAGCCGCAGGAACCATACAACCAACCATCGAGTCCAACCTCGAGGCTGTTCACGCGGGCCTGAAAATTCTCTGTCCCAAAACCACTATACAGTTTTTTGACAATATCAGCCCGTTGATCTCCGTCGGTATCCTCGGCATACAGGATATCCGGGGCAGCACACACCAGTACGCCTTTTCGCCACGCCGTGACGCCGGTCGGAAATGGAATCGAGTCCAGGAAGATACTCGACTTGTCCCATTGCCCATCTCCTTTGGTTGACTCCAAAAGTCGAACACGGCCACCAGGCTGAAATTTTCCATCCAAGCCTGTCGGGTAGTCGAACATCTCAGCCACCCAGACTTTGCCATCCGGGCCAAAACTAACCGCGACGGGCGAAGTCACTAAAGGTTCGGAGACGACAAGCTCGGCGCGTAGACCTTCCGGAACTCGCAGTGTTTTCAAAGATTGGATGGGCGACTTTGGCGGACTGCCCAACGTCTTTCCCGGTTCCGCATCGGGTGAGAATGATTCAGCAAGGTGGTTCTTGACCACAGAAACGATTTTGTTCTCAAGGCCAGACGCGAATTTAGAAGGTTGATCGTAATAGATCATCGCGCTCGCGCCTTCGTAACCGCCTTCGGAAAGGATTCGTTCGCTTGGAATATAGCAAGGAGCTGCGTTGCTGTACGCGCATAACCAAAGACGCTGCGAATCAAGTTCGCTCTTGAGTCGCGCTGCGTAATCGACAACGACTTCTCCCGCAAGGAAGACGATCGCCAAGGAACTGCCGAACGACCAAGTTTGGACGCAATAGTCGATTTGGGTCCGGAGCGGCTCTCCGCGTTCCAGTTTTTGCAGTTGAACCCTGGCATGATAACCAACGGGCGTATCGAGTTTGCCGGTCGCTTCAAGCTGCTCGCGAGTTGGTGGCGTAGTTAGGTCAAGCTTGATCCGAGTAACTTGGATCTTAAGTGGACCAGAAACGGCGCGCATGGGCGTGTTCAAAACACGTTCGACTTCGGAAGCGATCTCCATGCCTTGTTGGGAGGCGAGATCAAACCGATCTCCAGTGACGCCCGTCGAGGGATTCTGGTCCGCACCACAACCAATGGAGATAAGTGCAATGGCACCCGGATAGAGGCGCTCAATATGCTCTTGCGCGTAACCCGCCCAGTCACCGCCTATCAAGTTTTCGGACAGGGTTACACAGTGGCAAGCATAATTCGCATGAATTGCGCGAATGCCTCCCTCTAAATCGCGAACGACCAACACGGGAACATCATGATCAACGGGTCCGGTCGCGGATCGGCGGTTTTTTGCGAAACCCGCTGAACCTATGCCAAAATGAAGCGTCGAAGGTGCTCGATTCCTCAAGGCTTCTGTGGCGACGGCGATCAGTTTGTCGGTGAACTCGCGAGTGTAGCGATCGATATGTTGCTGGTCGGCCTCGGGAATCGGCATTCCAAAAATATTGGGGGCACATCCGTTGATCATGGGAGCTGTATGCGAATGCGATGCAGCGATCGACACGTTTTCAACGGCGATTCCCGTCAATTGGCTCAGCCGCTGGGCCACTTCTCGTGTTATCGCATCAGGTACGCCTAGATTGTCGACCGTCATCAAGACAGCCGGTGCCTGACCCATATGGTCCACTGCGATCGCTTTGGCCCAAATTCTTTGACGAACTCCAACAGACTCCTGCTTTCGAGAAAGAAAACCATTTTGGCGAATCGGGTAATCCGGAGTAATGTCTGCGCGTGCGACACCTACGTTATAGTGTGTTGATTGCGATTGCGAGAGTGCTTTGTTAATGTTGAATAAACAGAGGCAAGCGACCAAAAAAGCCAGCTTGGGCATTGCTCGTCGAACTGTCGATGTTCTAACCGAATGATCCAATGGAGTTATCAACCTGCGCCTCGAACGAATAGGGTAAGACGATGAATGGTACGCGGTAGGACCATGATGATATCACGAAGTGCGAGTGAATTGTCGCTCGAATCCATTCCGCATGCAAACACTTCCGACCACTTTCGACAACTCCTCACATAGGTGATCAAATCCAGCTAGAATCATGGTTTCGTTTGAGGTTGATGAAAATTGCTTGTAAGTGAGTAGCTGTATCATGTTGTTCTCAAAGTTGATTCGAACTCGGAGATTAAGCAAAGTAGGAATGAATTGCTTTTTCGCCTTGCTGGGCATCATTCCCTGTCCGGTATTGGCACAAGACCCGCAAATGTCCAGGGGAGGCACGGTCTCCGTAACCACTGCGCAAGATGTTGTAGTCGTTCCCTCAAAACTACGCCTAACCATGTTGGTAAAAGTGGAGAGCCGCGATAGCAAAAGGGCGCTTCAGACGTTTCACGAACACCAAGAACGAGTAACAAACGAATTGAATAGCCTGGGAGCCATCCCTAGTTCGGTCGAGTTCTCAAAACCGATGATTAACTTCGGCATTCCTGGTGTTGATGATCCGGAATTTGCCCGAAAACAAGCTCGCCAGCAGGCTGCGCAAATGAGAAATCTCAATCCGCAACGTGCGCGTTTGCCCGCTTTAGATACGGACGAAGAACCGGAACTTCCCAGCATTTACACGGCCTCATCCAAACTGACTGCCGAGTGGGCTCTCGACGAAAACTCGGATGATGCCAATCTACTGCTCCCGTCCACGATTCGCTCGGCGATTCAACAGAACGATTTCAAAGGCAAGAATCACAAGGTTGTTCTGAATCCAGAGGAGCAACAATTGATTTTGCCTTTGATGGGGAGTCTGAGTTACTCAAGTTCCATTCGAGCCCCAGACATTCAATTGGTTTATGTAGCACGCTTATCGGAAGCTCAAGAGGAGGAAGCCATGAAACAAGCAATCAAAAAGGGACAAACGCAAGCCGCAATGTTGGCGCGAGCCATGGGAAAACGCCTTGCAGGCGTTCGATCCATCTCGTCTACAACGCCCTTGCAACTACCGAGTACGTTGCGAAACGTTGAGATCGGTCCAAACGGACAGATGGTGGCTGGCAATGCCCGCCGGGACTCTCGTGAATCTATCCAAGAAGATGCAAGCAATCATACTCTTCCAGTCGCAATTTCCATTCAGTTCGAAATGGAATAATTGGTTACTCAGGATTGACTTCGATGATCGGTTCAAATTCCCCATCCGAACGAGAAAACCGCCCCGCATAGAACTCGGTATTTAAATGCAGGCCCATAACCGTTCGCCGCGTACAGGGAGTTAGCGAACGATAGAAAACCCATTGATCCCGATTGACCTGAACGCGATAGGCTTCTGCAACATTGCGAGGCTGAATTTGCAATTCCTCAGCGATTGTCAATTGACGCCAAGTGAACGCTTGCGGACGTTCGTTTCCTCGCAACGACATGACCAGGGGACTATAGAGATTCTTTGACTGCGTATCGCATTGCAAAAACAGTGTCGAACCATGAAAGCTCATTTTGGCATGACTCGGTGAACGACGCCACTCAGGCATTGCAACTGGCAAAAGCAATGCTGCGGTTTGTTCTTGATTTCCCGATCGAACCAATTTGCCTTCGGTCGTCTTTGGCTCGGACTGAAGGTGGATATCGTCAGGAGTCGTCCATAGCGATTGGACGGACCATTCGTCGGGCTTTTCTGCAATCAATGCGTCGGCAAAATAGACGACACCTTCGTCTCGCATGAGCATGACTTGTCGCTGGATTTTGCAAACGTCTTCGACGGCACATTCGAGTTCCAAATAGTCGACGTCGTCATCCGAAAACCAACAGACCTCTTGCCAAGAAACATCGATGAGCACAGGCTGCTGCTTTCGAAACACCTTGACATCCCAGTCGCCGCTAAGCACTCGCTGTCCATCTTGTCCAAGCACATCCAACCAGACGACGTCGCTCGAGAAATCGACTGCGACGCGGCACCCTCGATCTCGCCACGATCGCCGCATCGTAACAATCGAATTCTTGTCCCAGTATTGACTATGCTTTGGCATCAGCACGTCATTCGTTACGTCCTTGCGCAGCTTGGGCGGCTTCTCTCCGAGTGCTTTCCCGATGGAGTCTGGCAATGCACAAGAAGTTGCTAATTTGAGCTTCTTGTTTTCACCTGCCAAATGATTGAGTTCGATCCAAAATTGCTCATCGAGCGTCGTATCCTCGCGATCGAACAACAACTGTCGGCCCTCGGCATCGCATAGGGCGAGCGTCGCGATGGCGAGTTTTCCAATTGCCTTTCGCTGTGGCGGGTACCACTTGCGAGCTCCAACTTCATCGGCAGACCATCGACATCGCATGATACAGGCAAGAAGCGAACGAAGATCTTGTCCACCCCGTACCAAGAAGCTACGCGGGTCGTCTGAGGAATCCTCTAACAGCAAAGCGATTCGATTGAGTGTTTCGCTAACGATGCGGTCTTTTCCGCCGAGATGCGAAAGTTGCTTGGCGAGTGCGAGAGGCACTTCGCATGACCAGACAATCCATGGAAATAAACCATCCGTCGGGCCTTGCTCCCAAGCACGATCCACTTGCGTCAACGCGCATTGCAAAACTTCCAGCCAAAGCGATGGCGAAATGCTCCTACCAACATCCGCAAGAGCATGGATCCACCCAGCGCAAACGAGAGCAACATAGGGGTCGTGCCCAGATTTGGGCAGTTGTTGCGATATCCACTTGCCTATTTTGGACGCAGCCGCAACTTGGTCCGCCGTTGCGGCAAGGACTTTCGAAGGTTTCCCACTGTTGCTCAATTTGCTTTTCGAACCTTTTCGATTCGCAGGAGCAGCCGTTGATGCAATGCCAAACGCTTCTACCAAATCATTGAGAAACTCGGGATGACTATGGCTTTCGACTTCCCAAACGCCAGTTCCCCACAGCATGGCTCTGAGATAAGCGTCCGGTAAAACCTTGGCTGCTTTGGTTTTGCCCTGCGATTCTCGAACTGGAATCGATGACTGAAGCATCGCGACGTTTTCTTCGCACAACTGTTTTAGCCATGTGCTCGCGGTTACTTGCGATTCAGAAGCGTCCGCTTTGCTTGTTTGCCGGGCGCGATGTTTGGGCTTAACCCAGTCCATAGGTCTCTCGTCCACGTTTGCGATTAATGATATGATTAGGGTCTCGGGTGCGCGTGTCGAAATTCAGCGCACAGCGACCGAAGGCCAATTGTTGTTGCAACTTTTCAAGATGCAAGCGCTTAAAACATGTTTCTTGCAAACACTTTTTCATTTTTAAAAATTCCCATTTTGGGTATGGACATTTACCGTGTTCGTCGGCTCAACATCAGCACAGGAAATTACGAACCCATGAACCATTTCCGATCCACACTTCGGCACTTCTTGACGATTTTTACCCTCCTCTTGTTGTCGATCGGCTTGACGTCCGTTGGTCGAGCCGACGACGATACCTGGCTTAACCCAGCTTTGCTTAAGAAACGAATTGCAGACACATTCGAAGAACCCAAGGACTGCAAAGCACTCCACCGCGAGAACCGAATATGGATAAATCGAGACGAACAAGTGGTCATACTGGACGGATACATTGTGCAGCGAGAAGTGCCACTGGAATTGTTCGCCTGCCCGGCTGGTAGCAAAGAACACGAGGCTGTCGTGGCCGTTCTTGCAAAGCCGCAATTGGTGCACGCAGGCTTGCTTGCGATCAACGCAAAGCCGGGCAGTCCCGCTTCGTTCGAACCATTCAAACCCGCGAGCGGAACAACTGTGCGTGTCTATGCTCTATGGCTGGACAAAGAGAATAAAGCTCAAGGCACGCTAGCGCAAAACTGGATTCGTCGAGTCGACACCAAGAAATCCATGCCATGGGATTGGGTATTTGCAGGCAGCAAGATCTACAAAGATGAAGACGGGAAAGAACACTATTTGGGCGATAGTGGGGAATTGATCTCGGTCTCCAACTTTTCAACGTCGACGTTGGATTTGGCAGTTCAAAGCGATCAGTCCAACGCCAACTTGATGTTTGAAGCATTTACCGATCGAATTCCTAAGCGAAACACGCCGATTCGCTTAGTTCTGTCGCTGACGGATGAAGCCCCCTACAGCGGAGACGCCGACAAATCCAAAGAGCCCAAGCATCTGAGCGAAAAAGTTCCGGAAAGCATCATGCAATACTTGGTAACCAAGAAAAAAGAGCAATAGTGCCTTCACGGGTAACTGGTCTTCATCCAACGCCTGGTGCGGCCAATTGTTGCCTCCGTCGGGACAAGCGGGCTGTTGAGTTAATGAAGTCGTTATTGGGTATGGGCGGTACGACGGACTTCCTAGTCCGTCAATGGGGAATTCGACGGACTAGGAAGTCCGTCATACCACTAAATCAACAGCCCGCATGCCCGAACGGAAGGCTAAGAATGTCCACGGGGTGCGGAGCGCGACCCCGTGACGAGTGACACGGATTGCAAGTTTTGTTGCACTGTGCAATCTAGTTACCAGGCTCTGCGGCTCTGTCTGGTAACGCAATGCAATCGTGGCTCTGCCTCGCCGAAATGCATTCTTCGTTTGTGAACTCGGGAGGCAGGAGCCTCCACACCAAGGCGTTCCCAGGCGGAGCCTGGGAACGAGTAGTCTCCTGTGCGACGTTCATTCCAATCAGTGGCATTGGGATGTTGAACCGCATTTTCGGTCCGCCCTCGCAGCTGATGTTTGCCGCATCGCATGATTCTATCTCGCTCGAATCAACTGTCGATCATCCCAAAGTGGTCATCGCGTTTCACGCAAGCAAGATGTCTCGTTTTTAGTTCGATGTGGTTGGGGCTCGCTGGTGCGCGCTGCTGTGACATACCTGTGACATACCGAGTCATGACGTGACAATAGGGCGCGCCATTTCGCACAAAGCCAGCAGCAACGGTAGTGCCTGACTCAACACCGAAATAATAGTTTGCCAGTGTGCACGTTGAATACCACTGGATTAAACCGTTTACGGAAGCAATCAAGCCGTCGAGAGATCCAAGTGTATCCCCTATTTGGCACGTACTATGCACTCATGTCCCAGCCTGATCGGTACTTTGGGACGCGCGGAGAGCCAGAGCTATCGAAGAGATAACGCATCGGGAAGCCTGTGCAAACAGTGATCAAAAGACCGTCCGCTTAAGGGGACATTGCCATTTTTTGGAACATCAATCGACGCCGGCAGCGACCTATCGGGCAATTGCGATCCCAGTGCATCACGACGTTTGCAACAAGCGAAGGTTTTTGAGCTCATGATTCAGTTGCTCCCCAAGGTCGTTAGGAATTTGCTCTTGCGCATTAGCGACACGGAAGTGTCTTTTGCAAGGCGTGGGTTTGAGCCATCGAGTTTGCAGCCTCATCTCGAAGAAATAGGTAGATCATTCCTTTTTGGCTACCATCTAGCGCTCGATGATGCATCCGCTTTTTCGCATGGTAGTTCGATTGCGAATGGTGACCCAATCTACCAGGGGTTTGTATTCGAAGGTGCGGCGATGGCATTTGCGATAACCGATTCGCTCGCGTTGAGAAAGCGAAACCTGTGGCAACAGTTTCTTGACGGCGTGGGTGCTCCACATCGTTATGTAGTGCATGTGGGGCTTGGTTGGGCGTACGCGAGAATCCCATGGTATCGACGAAATCCCGAGAAATACATGGATCGCTTCGATCCTCTACTGAAATGGCTTGTACTCGACGGTTACGGTTTTCATGAAGGCTTTTTCCATTGGAAGAAATGGCTTTCGTCATCAAACCTTCAACCTCCATGGAGCGACCAAGGAAAGCGCGTTTTCGATCAGGGGCTTGGACGCAGCCTGTGGTTTGTCAAAGGAGCAGATGTAGCCAAAATCGCAGCGGTCATTGAGTCTCTGCATCCAACGCGTCGTCCTGATTTTTGGAGCGGAATCGGGCTTGCCGCTTCCTACGCTGGGGACGCGAGTTGCGACGAGATCGAATCCTTGGTCGAAGCGAGCGGTAACAATCGAGACTATCTTGCCCAGGGCGTTACCTTTGGCGCCGAAGCCAGAGAGCTCGCCGACATACAGGCTGAACATACCGATCGCATCTGCAAGATCGTTTGCGGCATGTCGGCTCCCGAAGCCGCTGAACTGACTCGCACAGCCAAACCAATTTTTCCATGTAAGCATTCTGACTATGAAACTTGGCGATCGAATATTCGAGAGTCCTTAAGAAGCCACGTGACAACATGAGCAACGACAACATGAGCAATACTGTGTCCAAAACCATGGCAACAAACCGCCGCGTTCAATTTTTGGGTTTCGTCTTGGTGGCAACGTGTTACTTCTTTGCCCGCCAACCCTCCATCAGCCAGGGTGAGCGCAAAGAACTGGCATCCAAACTGCACTTTGACCGTTTCAACCTGGGTGTAGAGGAATTTGCTCTCAACGAGCTAAAATCCAAGCGAGCGGCTCATCCGAGCTTAGACCGCATTTCGGCGTGGATAAGTGGAACAGGCGCCGCTGCGACTCTTTGCGATCTCGATCTTGACGGATTAGATAACGACTTGATCTTGGTTGACCCACGGGTCGATCGAATTGTTGTCATGCCTGTACCCGGCGATGAAGTCCATAGCAAACCACGATACGAAGCCTTTGCTCTGGATGTTCGAGATCTTCCGATGAATACCAATACGATGTCACCCACGGGTACGCTCGTTGGTGACTTCAACGAAGATGGGCAAGCGGATGTGTTGGTTTACTTTTGGGGACGCACGCCAGTGCTTTTTCTAAAGCACACGCATCAGTCACAAACGAGCCAGCTTGCGTCATCCCAATTCTCTCCGATAGAACTTGTGCCTGAGCTCGTCGGCACGAGCGCAGGCCGATGGTACACGCACGCGGCTACTCAAGCCGATTTCGATGGCGATGGCCATCTCGATTTGATGATCGGCAATTTCTTTCAAGATGGGGCCGACATCCTAAACGAAAATGGTACGGGCATTGCGACGGTGATGCACGAAGGCAAATCCCGAGCTAAGAACGGTGGTGGAGCCAAGCTGTTCCGCTGGCTTTCAGCCTCCGTCGGCACAGAACCGACGGTTGTGTACTCAGACCAAAGCTCGGTCCTTGAAAAACATTGCGGCAAGGGTTGGGTCCTGGCCGCCGGGGCTGCCGATCTCGATCGTGACGGGTTGCCTGAGTTGTATATCGCTCACGACTTTGGTCCCGATCGGCTACTGCATAATCGATCCCAGCCCGGGCACTTGGAGTTCGGGCTATGCGAAGGAGTTCGTACATTCACCACTCCTCGATCCTTTGTATTAGGCCGGGACTCATTCAAGGGTATGGGAGTTGGTTTCGGTGATGTCAACGGCGACGGTCTTCTCGACATCTTTGTCAGCAATATTGCCGACGAATGGGCCCTCCAAGAGAGTCATTTTCTATGGATTAGCACCGGGAATATTGATGATTTTAAGCACAACCGTGCACCTTATGAGCAAAAGAGCGAATCGTACGGACTCTCGCGGAGTGGTTGGGGTTGGGATGCCGTCCTAGTGGATCTTGATAATGATGGACGACTCGAAGCGATGCAGGCAACGGGGTTTGCCAAGGGCGTTGTTACCAAAGATTCCAAGCTGTCATGGATTGACCGCACCTTGTTCTCGGCCGGGTTTCTTCAACACGGCATCAACCGTTGGGCAGAATTGCAAGCCGTTGGGACGACAAACGATCGACTTATCCACGACCCACGGGCTTGGCCTAAGATACAGAGCCCTACGGCGACCCTGAGCGGATATGACAATAACCCGATCTATGTTTTGTCGGCTTCAGGTCGATACGTAGACATCTCCGCCGACATTGGCATGGGAGATCCGTTTAATACCAGGGGTATAGCCGTCGCCGATACCGATGGAAACGGTTCGTTGGACTTCGTTTATGCGAATCAGTGGGAACCTTCGGTTTTCTTTCGCAACTCCACTGCAAACCATAACAAATCACTTTCACTGCGCCTTGTGCTCCCTTCGGATGACGTAATTCCTTTCGAGATCGATCCAAGTGCAGCGTTTGCAGGTAGTTTGGCCGTTGGAGCAACGGCCACGATTAAGCGTGAACCGGAAACGAATCCCGTCTCAAGAACTGCACAACGCACGGGACTAGTTTCTGTGGCCGAAGTCCTATCGGGCATCGGCCATTCGGGACATAGC
>Ga0194045_1000448_pt1 | contig 13608 bp, 13 predicted proteins | sample JunL6211m_MetaG_FD_161686 | JGI IMG/M metagenome (GOLD analysis project Ga0194045, IMG submission 161686) | Anoxic zone freshwater microbial communities from boreal shield lake in IISD Experimental Lakes Area, Ontario, Canada - Jun2016-L626-11m | ecosystem: Environmental > Aquatic > Freshwater >...
GATGCTCATCCAAATTGTAACTTCGCTTTCAGGATGAAAGTCTCGCCTGAAGTTGAGTTCAAAATTCTCAAGAGTCGAATCGAAGTAAGTACCGATCACGTCGTAGACAGCACGGATTCGTTCGAGCAGTTCCGGCGAAAGCGACTCGTGGCGAATTGGGCCCAGACGAAGTTGTTTTGGACCGATGTATTCGGGTTCGTTCATGGGTCGATTTCGTTTCGATTTTCTGCCGAAATACCCTTCCGTACTTTGGCTATATTGGTTCATTTATCTCCAGGCGTGTTCGCAACAATGGCACTTGTTCCTAGCATACTTGAAACGCGTAGCATACACACGAAGCCGTTTACCTGTCGAATTGGTTTATCAGGATATATCGAACCAAGCACCGACGAGCAAAGCGTGTAAATGCTTCGGTTAAGCTGAATTCGCGAGGCGGGTGTCGTTCTGCAAAGGAGGTGCTCTTTCATTCGAATAATTGCGTCCAACCGAAAAACATTTGAGGCGGGAGCGGTCATTGATCAATTAGAGCCAGGGCACGGTTTTAGCGAGTGCCGGCAAAGGATATACTCTGTGGCCACACATCACGGCTGTTGTGCGCGGTTTTGAGCTTGTCATCCTCTGGAACCAGTTACCTCATGTCGACGTTGTTGCGTTCTTTTGAAAAGTACTTATTAAACCAACGGGTCGCGTGCCTGAACTGCAACAGTTCCCTAAATACCGAGTATGCCGAGCAACTTCTTCGCAGCAACGAATACGTAGAGCAGATTTGCAGACTGCCATTTGGTACGAAGCAAGCAAATCTGTCCACTAACTCCGATGCCCGATTCGAAACCGAAATGGACCTCGCATGATTGGCAACCTTAGCCGGTGGGCGATAGCCCCGGTTTCCGCTAACGCTTCGCGTTTTATTAACAACCGGGGCTATCGCCCACCGGCTCGCTGTTTTGGAGGCATGATCCAAAAGACGCGTAAAAAAAACCCCGTGCTCACTAGATCTTGCGACGTGCCCCAAGTGGAACTTGAGCCTTCGAGACGTGCAGAGACTGGGTTTGCCAGCTTCGCTGGGCAAATGAAAAAAGGCCCGGCGAGTTCGTCGCCGGGCCTTTTAATGTCCGCAATCCGTTCTGTTAGTCGCTATTCAGCTGGTACTATGTTTTCCTCGAGCCGAACATTTGCCAACCCATCGCGACAGCTTCGGCAGTGGCCACTCCTGCTAACGAATACAGTATGTCGGGGATCCCAAAACCACGGGTGGGGATCCATATTTGTGCGACTTCACCTCCCACAAGGACTCCGACCGTGATGCTAAGGAGAATTCGGCGTTGGAGGGCAAAGCAGGTATTCCTCAGGAGCAGCGAGGGAACGATGGATACGGCAATGGCCATGAACAAGGTTCGGAGATCGTAATAGACATCGAGCCAACTGGCAACGAATGTGGGTACGAACGCGAGGTCTTTCGCGGTCGTATTCGGCTTGAGCAACGCATATGTTGCTATCGACAACGTCAAGCTAGCCCAGATGATAGCGAGCGCGCGACGTAGAAAGAGCTTCGGATCATCTTGAGGTGCTGACACTCTCCGATCTATAAATTTCTCGGAGCAGTGGTCTTTTTGGGCACTTTGGGACCAGTTGGCTGCAGATGAGAGTTTTCGATCTTAAGAATTCTCTCGTCCACAATCGGCTTTTCGGTTTCCATTTCGGATTCCAAATCTGAATGCGAGGAAATGTTTTCAGAGCAAGATAGGTCCCTTACAAACTGTTCCAAAATCGCTCGTTTCCCCATATACTTCACCGCGTATTCTCTCGCGCGATCGCCTAGTCGTTTACGCAGATCCGAGTCCTCTGCGAGAAGCGAAATCGCTTGAAAGAAAGGCTCGACTTGTCCGGGCGGAACGACGATCCCACGATGCGAGACGACTTTGGCAACTCGTGTGTTCCGGTCAGCGCAGGCCACGACAGGTCGGCCAGTCGCCAGCATCCCCGTCAGTTTGGAAGGCATCACCAAATCAGCTGTGTCCGCACGCTGAGGAAGAAGATGAATATCCGCGCAATTCATTAGGTCATTAAAGGCCTCTATCGGTTGCACGGGAAGCATACGCACGTTGGGCAGATCGGTGGCTTCGCCGGCGGTCATCTCGTACACTGCACCGTGCCCGCAGATAACGAAAAAGAGATTCGGATGATTGCGAGCCATTTTCGCCGCCTCCAAGATCACGCTGATCCCTTGCTTTGCACCAAGGTTGCCAGAATAGAGTGCGATACATTTATCAGGAGGCAGTCCAAACTGGGAACGAAGGGATTTAGAGTTGGTTAGTGGTCGCATCACATCGCAGTCGACCCAGTTGGGGAACAGTCGCATGCTGGATGCGGGTACTCCTTTTTCGATCGCTTTCTGAACCATGTTTCCGGAGATACTTGAGACTCGATCGAACCGTCGCATAAGAAAGGCTTCGATGGCCAGTACCAATTTTTTCAGCAGTGGTTGCTTCAAAATCCCCAGTTCGAAAGCCGCATCGACTTCAAAGTCCTGAATATGCAGCCATGCTTTAGCGCCCGTAAGTCGAGCCGCGAGCAAGGTAGCAGGCATGCAGAAAGCCCCAGGCTCCACCGTCATGATCACTCTGGGTCGAAAGGTGATAGCTTTCCATAACACGACCGGACAGCTGGAGATACCGAACGACGCAAGGTGAAGAATCCGCTTCATGCCGTTTACTTGTTTCGGCACCCATACCGGGCAGCGAACGACCGCCAGCGGTTCCGACTTGACCACATCCGGTGCCAGACATGTTTTTGGCTCCGCGGGGGCGGTGTTTGTTGTTGGTGGGAGAGGGGTGCGTTTTTCCGTTTGGTAGCGGAATCCAGAGTATCCGTTTCTGATTTTCCAGTGAGGGTAATACGGAGGGGTTGTCACGACGCAGCAGGAGACGCCATTTTGCAACAAAAACTCTACCATTTCGCCAGAGTATTTTCCGATCCCTATTTCTTCGGGGGAGAAGTTCAAGCCATGCAATAGTACTTTGAGTTCTTTGTTTTTCGGCATCTTTCGATTCATTCGTTAGAGCTGACATGGTTTCCTAGCAGTATGCGACGAGTCTACTGAAAACCGGGAAAGTAATTGAGGTTGGAAAACGTCCGACGGCATAACCCGCTCAGACACTTCTTAAGGCTATGTGGGATAGGCATCCTGCCTGTCATTCTTGGTGTGGGATAGGCATCTTGCCTGTCAGTCTTAGTGTGGGATAGGCATCTTGCCTGTCAGTCTTTTTCTCTTATGCTTTGACAGGCTGGAAGCCTATCCCACTTTCGAAGTCTGTTCACGTATCGCGCCAGCGAATGCGTGATGGCTTGGCTGGGTTACCAGAACAGATGTAATTCTGTGGGAGATCTGCCGTTACGACACTTCCAGCCGTCACGACCACCTCGGATCCAACGGTAACACCAGGGCCGACAAAGCTCTGTGCACCGATCCACGCTCCTCGTTGAATCTCAATCGACGCATTACGGTACGCAAATGCAGGATCTCGATAATCGTGATTGCCAGTACACAAAAACACACGTTGCGAAAGGCAACAATCGTCGCCGATCGTCACCGGCTCAAAATTGAGAACAAACAACTCTTCGCCGAGCCAACAGTCGTTTCCTATGGAGAGCTTCCATGGAAAATGAATGTTGACACGAGGCTTAACATTCACACCTGTTCCTACGACCGCACCAAAGGCTCGCAGCATTGCGCACTTGAGCTTGGTCGGCCACGGTAGAGGAGACAAGAAGAAAACACATTTGACGAGATACCATGTCGCCTCTACCCATTTAGATCTGCCGCGTTCGAGCCCTTTGCTAGCGTCAAAGGTGCTTAGTCGGGTTGCACTCACAGATACTCTTCACATGCTTGGGACAACTGCTGGGCAACGGATTCCCATGTGTAGCCTGCTGCAACCAGTCGACGCCCGAGTTCACCTCGCTGATGACGTTCCATGTCGTCACAGGACAAGCCTTCGAGCAATGCGTTTCCAAGCGAGGTAACCTCTGGTCTACATTCCCATGCACCACCCGCCTGTGCCAGCTCTGGGAAATTGCATTCATCCGTCATTACCACTGGCAGTCCATACGAGGACGCTTCCAGCACGGCCATAGGAAAGCCCTCCGAGTAGGATGGCAAAACAAACAAATCGGCGGATCGGAAGGCCGCTTCTTTCGCCTCACCGCTGACAGTTCCCATCAGACGGACAGAAGTCTGCAAATTTGCCTTTTCGATCCATTGGGAAACCTGGTCTGCATGCCCACCTTCATCCGGCCCAAAAATTGCGATCTCCCAATCTTTCGTAATCTGTGACGGTAAACTAGCCCAACTGTTGATCAATAGATCCAGGCCCTTTTTGGGGTGAATCCTCGCCATGAAGAGTAGTCGTTTGGGGCGCACCTTGGGGAACTGGATTATCAGTTTCTCAATGTCGGTCGTTTCTCGATCCTGTGGCAATTCGACACCGTTGGGGAGGACGACAATAGGGGCCTGTATTCCAAAGTCGCGAATCTGCTGTTCTTCTTTTTTGGAAAGGGCTCTCCAAAGCCGCGTACTTTTGAAATTAGCGTTTTCGAACAGCAGGTGCGAAATCCATTTCTTCCATCGCGATCGTTTCGTGATCCACGGGTCGAGAAATCCATGGACGTGGTAAACCATAGGTTTGCCTAGCTGGCGAGCTTGCCTGCCTAGGCACCAGTTCGGCCCGACATAAAACCCATGCCCATGGATAACATCTGCGTCGGACACGAGCTTCGCTGCTTGATTCCACATTTCAGGTGCATAAAAAGCCCGATCGGGTCCTCGTCTAGGGAACTGAGTCACGTCGCGCTTTAGATCCGAGGCATTTGGTTCGCCAGTCGTTACCAATTTGGAAATTATCCCGATGGATATCATTCCGCAATGCAATCCTAAAGCAGCGGAACCCAGTCCCGCTCCGAGAAGTGGTTCGATCGACTGAGTAAAATGGAGATGACGCGGAAATGCATTCATGCGAATGGCGGTTAAGATTGAAGCCATTTCCGGAAAAGTTGTGTTTGCTTCTCCGTGAAATACCAGACGACCACACAGTAAATCAGTACAACCACTCCGATTGCTGCGGCAAATGACAAATGGGCCGCATCTGGTAGCCAACGAGTCGACTCTGCACCAAAATATCTGGATGAAATGAAAACCAGAACAGGCATATGTAGCAAATACAGGGAATAAGAAATGGCAGACAATCCCTGAAAGGGTCTTAACCAAAATACTGACCGTTTGGAAGTTTCCACGGACAAACCGAAATAAAGAGTAAACGCGGTACATACTGCTATCAGCATTTCCGAATTCAGACCCGCTAAGTACTGTGGAATTCTGCTAGCGATGACACTCATGAATGTGACAACACAACCTGCAAGGAACCCCCAAAGCGCTATCTTGGATGAGGCAGGCCATCGCCGAAAAATGGAATAGCAAATCGCTCCAGCCATCCAGATAGGAAAAGCATTTGTGATGGGTCGGCCACAAAAAGTGAAAAGAGCCACACCGAACAAAATGGATGCGAAGCGGTATGGAACACTTCGTGTAGAAAAACAACCGAGCAATAAGGCGGGATACGCAAGATAGTAAACGAATTCAAATGCGATCGACCAAAGCGGTCCATTCGAACCAAAGGTTGGAACCAATATGATTTGTAAAAAGAAAGCGTTTCCCAAAAAACAAATGACACTGGAGTTTTCCGCTACTGGGGAATTAAGAACATGCCCAAAACCAGACCCCTTATAGATAGAATTTGAAAATGGAGTGAGCGACATCCCAAGGAAATCCCACGCCGCGGTCAATATTAGCGAAGGAATCAATACGACCCAGAGCCTTGTAAGCCTTGCTGACAAATAGGATTTCCAAGACCATGTCGACCGATCTCTCATCTTTTGTATCACATGAGCGATCACGCACCCGCTAAGAACAAAAAAGATCATAACGGCTTCACGCCCGGCCCCTGTCAGCAAGTAGAACACTTTTGTGATGGCAGACGGATTTTCTAGATCTTGGAAATCAACGAAAAACAAATTCCGCCAATGCTCAGCGAAAACCAATAAGGCTGCAAGTCCTCGGAGTATGTCAAGCAACGGGAAATATTGTTTGTGTAGAATTTTGCTTTGGCGAGTCAAGAGTGGATCATCCAGTCAGTTGTACAATGGTTCAATATGTGGAAATCCCCACTCCTCGCCGCCCACGTGTAAAAGTCAAATATATGACTGCCCTATCAGGATTCAAGAATACGATCAACGCCTCACCTTTATCTAATCTAGAGAGCAACTAGGCCTACATGGTCATAACGAGCATAGCCTGGAACTTGAAGTCATGGGCAGCATTGCTAACTCCGGTTGAGCCGAAACAAGCAGAACAACATCGTGCCGAAAAGAAGCAACTTTTGACGATGGAGTTCAGAACGTTTCTTTCAGTGTTCATTCACGTTCCGTGCCAGATCATTCGTCACGCACGTCAGACGATTCATCGGTTGTTAAGTTGGACAGATTACACGCCTGCCTTCTTTCGCCTGTGCGGAAAACTGAATCTGTACTGTCACTCGCCAACACGGAAGCGTGTTGGCAAAAGAGCTTCGGCAATGTAAGTCCGAAGCAAATCGCAACCGCAACACCATACCAAGATAGAAACCAAAGACATGAAGCAACCCAAAATAGAAAAATCAAACCAGCCCCGCTGGCTCGGTCGCCGCTGCGCTGCAAAAATGGGGCTCCGACAAACAAGTGTTCGCTTGTTTAAGGTCTAATGTCGAACCGCATGTGAAATCCTGAAAACTACAGAGAATCGCTTGCAAATTTGTTCGGATTTGTCGTGATGCTAACTTCTGGTTGCCGGAGGCGTGCCTGCCGAAGCAGTTTAAGCTGACGTAATACGTTATAAAAGAGGACGAGCGGTAGGATGGTATATGCATATTGCATTATCTGAAAATGCAGATATCCGCGCGCAAAATACATTCCGTTGATGATCACAATTCCGTAAAGAGCAGACTTGAGAAAACCGTCTCTCAAGGAAAACACGGTTATGTCGATAAAACATAGCAATACACCAGTCAAAAAGCATGAAGCCAACATCCAAAGCGTTCCCCCATCGAGAAAGTAAAATCCGATGAGACCGGGATGAAACGGAGCACCCTTCGTAAACGACATGTCGACCAACATTCCGTTGGCTGGTTTTCCTGGCCAAACGGAGCGTGGAATCCAATGAAGCAGAGAATATACCCATGCAAAAAAATAGGGCATCTGGACTGGGGTACTTTCGATCGCGGCGACGAAGGTATCGAAAATATTCATGTCGCCTTTCGAATTAAAAAATTCCCACCAACGTTGCGGCGACAATCCGCCTAGTACTCCGAGTGCATAAGTGAAAGCAGTATCAGCATTTGTGTTTCGAGAAGCACCGAGTGCACGGAAGAATGGAAGAAAAAAGACTATTGGAAGAACCAAGATCCAATAGGGAACTTTTCCGTTACGCGCATGAACGACCGCCAAGAACGCACCAATCGCACCGGTGATATAAAACCCACGGAACATCGACACATCTTTCATGAAATAGGTGAACAACAAAAACATTGCGATGGAGACCCAAACCAATTTTTGCGATCCACGCTTATTTATATGTTTGCTGAAAACAAAAATAACAACAATCAGAATTTGCAAGGACTGCAATACCTGTGGAAAGAGATAAACGTAGGCACCACCGCTCGACGCGTATAGTGCCGTTACTTGCCCTCCGCGTAGGCTATAAATGAATAGCAATGAAACAACCTGTATCCCCAGTAGTAAAAGCACACAATTCCCAGTTGGCATCGGATATCTTTTCTGCAAACCGGAATTTGTTGCCCTGGGCTTCGGTTTGATTGATTTCAATCGCAAACTAACCAAGTATCCACTGCTCACAGTACAGGCGCAGAGTGTTGCTAAAAACATAGCGTATCCGATCGCTTTAGGATGATTCCTATCAACTCTGAGCCAATCCAGCAATTCGTAGTCCTCCTCCACGATTATATATAATGGCCTCAAGCCAAACATCAACAAGCTTAACAACAAAAAAGCTCCGAGGCTACTTATCGTCTTTTGCCGAACCACGGAGAACAAAAGCAAAGCCTGAACAAAAAAGTACAACCATACCTGCTCGTTGTAGCCAAGCAACATAACTCCCAAAAGAGTAAGCAGGAAGCTTGCGAAAATGACTGGTGCGCGTACCATGATTCACCAACCTCTGCCGAATCGGAGACGAACAAAGTTAACGATCAGCTTTAGCAGATCACTGATCGACCAAGTGAAAACACGAGGCTTACTTTCTTGATTCAAGACTTTGTGAAGTCGATTTAAATTATCGCAACGAGCGTGGATTATTTTTACTTTCCTAGCCACCATAATTGGGTAAATCAACCGTGCATTATACTCGGGCGGAAGAATACTGAATGTAACTTTTGAAAAGTATAAAGCCCGTCGAAAAGTTGGCTGATCGTGGGGATAACGGTGCTGATTCTCCTGTAGTGAGTATAAAGTTTCCCAATTGGATAGCAAATCCATTACGGAAGCGGTGCTGTTAAAAGCAATCACACCCGTATTTGGCTCTGAAAAACATTCAGGGATATCAACTTCTTTTCGATGCATCCATTCCCTAGATGGATCATGCGATACAGCAATATCTACTCGGTCTAAAAGTACAAATAGGTCGTCTATTGGATTTGCGATAAATGTATCGGTATCAATAAAAACAGTGCGATCGAAGGGTGTCTTCTGAAGTGCCATGATCTTTTCGCCAAACCCATACTCAAATGGGGGCTCGCCCAACCGAAAAGAAAACAGCTCCTCCGCTGTGACCTCTTGGTCGGTATATATGGCAATTGGAATATCAGGGTGATGCCGCTTCAAACTCTTAGCGGAATTAACCGCTTCTCGGTAAAAAGATTTGCCGGTCGCTACATAAAAGAAGCCTCGCCTTAACGGTTTTGATGTGCTCATATATTTGGTCGAGATTGAAGTCGAGTCCACTTGTCCGTTTGGTTTACGTGTGTTTTGTGGTGTTAAAGCGCACGGATCGCCTCCAAGTCCAATTGAAAACCTGCATTATGGATTCCTAGCACGTGGGTATCCGACATCGTATTTTTTATGTCATCTCATCAGCGGTTGCGATCGTGTGCATTGCACCGTCGGCAAAACGATCGCAGCCCCAGTCGGCGATAATGTCAATTGACGCTGCTGACATTGAATCACGTAATTTAAGATCGTCTGCCAGTTGCATAAGACATTCGGCCAAGGCTTCCTCATCCCCCGGGTCGAACAAGAAACCATTGACCCTTTCGTGGACCAAATCCTCAGCGGATCCAACAACCCGCGAAACAACAACCGGCAATCCGCAGGCCATGGCCTCATTCACGACGAGGCCCCATTCTTCTACTACACTCGGAAGGATAAATGCATCCGCCAACGCATAAAAGGATGGATTCGCAGAAATCTGTTGGAAGCCCATAAAATAGACCGCCGGGACACTGAGCCGCGTAGAGTCTGGATGTGGATGATTGATTTTGGCAATTTCCGACACCGGCTCATTGTCGGCAGGTCCACGAATCGTAAGACCTAATGAACGCGCTAACTTTCTTAATTCTTCTTCCTGCGCTCCTGAACCGACCAGCACCAATTCCACCGGTTCCGTCGATCGTTGGCGGAAAAGAGCGTAAGCTCGTATTAAAGTCCCTAGATCCTTCTTTTCGACAAAGCGGCCCAGGTTCAAAAAGTAGCGATCAGGTAGTCCTAATTCCATTCTCCTCGAAGTCCCATTTGAACGAGCCAGGGCGGCGGCGTCCGAAAAGTACTCATTGTCGATCGCGTCATAACCCAAGAATATTTTTTCCTCTGGAATTCCAAGGGAGTGAAAGTGACGCCTTTGTGGCGATCCACCGACCAGAGCTGCGTGAAATTGACGAACAATCATCTGCTTCAACTTTCTTTTCCATCCGGTGGCACGTTCAGTGCCAGCGTGACTCTCATTCATCATGATCCGACGGCAACCGCATGCGATCGCGGCCAAATAGAGCGCGAAGACAGACGCGGGAGAATAGCTCGGTAAGAAAGCGAACCGTATCTTCTCTCTTTTAAAAAATCGACAAGCCGCCACGAATACTGATGCCGGGGATGCATCCTCCGCGTTCCCGCGGCACAGCGTCACCAGGCCATCACAAACCTGTTGGTTGATTGTCCAAGCATAGGTGCTGGAGTGCATCGCAATTTGAGCTGGAATCACGTGTCCGGGCAGAGCGTTTTGAAACGCTCTTACACGTGCATGGTGATACGGTCCGAACTGTGTAAACAGAATGGCTACGTTGCCTGAAGGAACCGGCAACATTGCTTTTGGATCCGTCGATCGGTCTCCCTCAGCCATGTACAAGCTCCTCCCTCAAATCTCGCAGCCGATTGCCGAGAGATTCAATGGAATAAGCCGACCAGTCGAAAGAACATTCCGACCACCGTCGCAACGTTTCAGGACTCTCCACGCAAAATCGCAAGGCTCGCTTTATTTCTTCGGACGAAACGTTCTTGAGGAGCATGCCGGATTCACCGTCGATCACGACGCTTGCACAATTGCCGGAGGCAATGACCGGGAGCCGATAGGCAATCGCTTCGAGTTGAGTCATAGCGAAGCCGTCCGAGTGGGTAGGAAGGATGAAGACATCGCTCGCTGCATAGAGCGATTCCGCCTGGCCTCGTGGTACAGATCCATAAAAACGAACGTTTGTGGCATTTCTCACAGACACAGGAATCTCTGTTACTATTGGACCGGCTATGTGAAACTCCACCGGGACATCCTTCAACCGCGCGATCGCCTCGAACAATTCGGATACACCCTTGCGAGGGATCACTTGCCCGAGAAAAAGAACGCGAAGAGGACGCGACTTCGAAAACGACAACGGATACGAGTGAGGCTCGATACAATTTGCGGACAGTGGCGGTGTGTACGCGAGGGGCAAAACCCGAATCTTTTCTGGGGAAACACCATCTTGGATAAGCAGTCCACGCGACCATTCGGAGTTTGCAATGATAACATCCGCCAGATCGACTTCTTCCCTCCAAGAATCCCAGTACGAGAGTGGGGGCGATTCATGAGGCGGTGGTTCGCCACAGCGTTGGGCCACCCATCGGATTTCCTGCGGCCCCGGGTCGATTTGCCCGAGCACGCATCTGGCACCGTGCCGTTTCGCCTCGCGGAACAATTCTCGAGCGGTATAACTGAAGGAAAAAACGGCTAAGTCCCGGTTGCGATCTTTGTTCAGCTCTGTCAAGCCACGTCGAAGTCCAGGCAAGCATCGTCGCTGGAACCACTCGTTGCGTCTTTCGATCGCTTGCCAAGGGTGATCTCGTCTCAGTCGGGACCTAACATCGAAGCACAATCGTCCTGGCGTGAACGAAGTTACTCGAGCTGTAGCCAGATCCTCATGATACCGACCGGCCAACGATTGGAAGGGGCCCATCGCCGGCAGACTGCGAGCCACTTTCGGAGTAATCCAAGCGTCCGTCTGCAGTAGGGCCAAGCGCCCGTTTTTGTGAAGTGCCCGTGAAATGCTGTAATGCTCGCGCGAGCCTAACTGGTGGCAAAACCAAAGGTCATTCTTTTCCTTGGATGGGACCTCTGACTGCTTTTGCATTATGTTAAGAACGGTGTGCGAACCAGTCATTTCAAAATAATCGACTGATAATCCTGTTAATCAACCAGTCCGACCATCGCCAAGGCAGCAATCGTAGAAACACCAAAAAAATACGCGAAGCCCTGCCAACCGCAAGTGGCTCGCTCACTTTCAATATTCGAGTCCTTAGTGGTTTGTTATCGTGGGATCCACACTCGAGGGCATGGCGGATAAGACGGCTAAAGAGCCGAGTCTTTACCGCATCTGTCAATCGCCCAGCTCGGGCGGAATGTTCGCGAATGGACTCACAAGCCATTAAAACCCCTGCAACATACTCGGACCGATACCCACCAACACCTAGTCGTGGACCGCCATGGACATTCCAGATTCCGATTGCCTTGTCAACAAACCCACCTTTTGCACCGGATAATTTCACCCGAACCTGATACTCCCAGTCCTGCGAGCAAGGTAGATCTGGATTCCAATCACCAACGGTTTTGACCAGTTCGCGAGAATAGATCGCGCCCATCGTATGCCAATTGAAGTCGAGTAAACATCCATCGGCCTCGCTAAAGGGATGCCCAAGGACAGACTCGGATGTCTCTAAACCCTGGGAATCAACCCTCAAAACCGGTAGATAAACGTAGTCCAAATTATCTTGAAACAATCGCGTCATGCCTGCGGCTATTCCGTCTTGGGTAACGATATCATCCGAGTCGGCGAAAAGAATATAGTCGCCTGTCGATTGGCGGACCCCTTCGTTCCGAGCTGTGGGAGCACCTCGGTTTTCCTGTCTTCGATAATGCAATTCAATTCCATTTGGCCTCGCTTCGGATTTCAATCGTTCGACGACCTCAGCCGTGTCGTCCGTTGAGCCATCGTCCACGATTACGATTTCGACGGTTTCGTAAGATTGGTTAAACAATGACCGGACCATATTTGGCAGAAGTTGTGCACGGTTGTAAGTTGGAATAATTACAGAGAGCTTCATGAAATAATGTATACGATTGCAATAAAGTCACTTCTTCTCAGTTCAACAACATCAAAACAATCGACGGACAATCCGATAGAGCAACTGATCCGACCAACGCCAAGGCGCTAACCGGAGAGTTGCCGCAATCATACGCGAAACGCCGCCTCCCGCCAGCGGCTGGCTAGCGCTCATGATCTGGCTTCGCATATGTTCATCGCCGTGCGCTCCAGCTTCAAGTGCATGACGGATAAGACGACGGAACAAGCGTGCTTTGACCGTAGCTGAAAAACGACCGGCGCGGAGGCAATGGTCTCGAATAGAATCACAAACAGAGAGAACATCAGCAACATAGCTTGATTGATACACAGTCGCACTCAATCTTGGTCCCGCGTGAATGTTCCAAACACCGATTGGTACATTAACAAAAAGGGATTGTGCTTTCAGAAGCTTGACTCGAACCTGAAATTCCCAATCATCCGAAGTGCGAACGCACTCGTTCCATCCCCCCACTCGATCTAAAAACTGCCTTGTATAGATTGCACCCATCGTATGCCAGTTATAGTCAAGAAGTGTGGCATCACTGCCATTATAAAAGTGCCCGAGAAGAGTTTTGCTGTAGGCCCCGCCGCAGTTGTCGACTTTATGAACGGGAAGATAGATGAAGTCATAATTTCCTGTCGTCATTTTGGCCATGCCTGAGGCTATGCCATTCTTATAGAGGCTATCATCGGAATCGGCGAAAAGAATGCAGTCACCCGTTGCTCGACGGATTCCTTCGTTCCTCGCGGCAGAAGCCCCTTGGTTCAGTTGTTTGAAATAACGTAGATCAACTCCTGTTACTCGCTCCTCATGTTGCAATCGGTCGAGCACCGCAGCCGTGTCGTCCGTTGATCCGTCATCCACCACCACGATCTCGACGTATCCGTAAGATTGACGGTACAATGAACGGATCATTTCCGGTAG
>Ga0194045_1000450_pt1 | contig 13581 bp, 10 predicted proteins | sample JunL6211m_MetaG_FD_161686 | JGI IMG/M metagenome (GOLD analysis project Ga0194045, IMG submission 161686) | Anoxic zone freshwater microbial communities from boreal shield lake in IISD Experimental Lakes Area, Ontario, Canada - Jun2016-L626-11m | ecosystem: Environmental > Aquatic > Freshwater >...
AGAAGATGCAGTTTCATCATGGCTCGCCTCGTTAGCCGATTCGAAACAAATCGAGATCATTCAGAGACTACTATCGCAGGATCCTATTGAATTGAAAGCTGAGTTGCTTTCGGAATTGCGAGCGGCAATCATTGCTCTTGGCGAGCATGCCTAACTCAGTCTCCGTGGCCCCAGAATTTCGGATGTTTTCGTGTGCTTCCGCAAGCAGTCCGAGAAGATTATTTGGATGTTTGACGAATGTCGAGCAATTGGAAAACCGGGGCTAGCGCCCAACGGCTAATTGGATTGAAAAACAGTTGCGGATGTACTTATCAGTACGTAAGACGCGTTGATTGACACAGCCGATAAAAGGTGCAGGCACGCTTTTGCCGTGCCGTTCGCAGTCGAGCTTTTGCCAGGCTTCCAGGTGGACGGCACATGGAATGTGGCTACACCTTTGACTTTCGTCGGCTGTGTCTCATGCTCATGCAGTAGTGGTGTGTTCCTCTCCTCTCACGAAAGCAGCCTACCGCATTTTCCGCAAACCATTACATTTTGGTCCTGTCTGAATGAATACTTTTGAAACATCAAACCATTGAGGGGTCTCACTATGAACACTGTCAAATACCTTCGACACGGACTCGAAACCAGTCGAATAATGATCTTGAAACTTATCGACGACATGCAGGACGCACCGCTGCAGATGCCAACATCCAATGGTGGCAATCCGCCGCTCTGGATACTCGGCCATTTGACATACGCAGAATCCAACATCATCGAACACATCATCCGAGGGAACGAAAATCCTCTTGTCACGTGGAAAGAAACTTTTGGAGCTCAGCGCGAACCCTCGTCGAATCTTGATGACTACCCGTCGTGGAGCGATGTTCGAGCAAAGTTTGATGAAGTTCGTGCGAACACGCTCGCGTTCGTAGACAGCTTGTCGGAAGGTGATCTAGCTACCGTGACGAAGAATTCACCGTCGGGGCGGGAATCCATGTTTGGCACGGTCGGCGCATGCTTGTCAACTGTCGCGATGCACACCATGATGCATTACGGACAAGTAGCCGACTCCCGTCGGATGCTTGGTCGCAAGCCCGTTAATGCCTAATCGTGAACCCAACGCGTGAGTGCGGCTGAATCCCGGCTACGGCTTAGCCCACAGTGCTAAAGTAGCATTAGCCCACAGTGCTAAAGCAGCATTCGCATCAGCGTCATTTGGCGTTAAGCGTAGCGATGAGGAAATCCGTTGGCGTGGCGTGTTTCACGTTTGGAGCACCTGGGTATTGAAGCTCGCAGTTGACGCCGGTTGCCTGGCAGTGCTCCTGGAGCTTAACACCGAAGTTCGAGGTGTGAGTTGGGTCTTTCTGATCCTGACCGAGGGCAGGAGGAGCGCTGTAGATTAGATAAACGGGAGGATCGTCTTGGCTAACAAGAGCATAAGGTGAATACTCCGCGATCCACGGCAGAATCTTGTCACGATCTGCAAGGAATTGATTGAAGGACGGAATGCCAAATGCATGACCTCCATACTTGCTATTGGGGGTCCACTCCTTCATCTGTTGTGGATCGAGCGATGTTTGCGCTCCGGTCACAGCGGCACATTGCAGGCGCGAGGACTCTCGGGCAACCGGATCAATGCTTTTTGCATCAACGAGATCGTCGTGAAAAGCGATCCACAAGCTGGAACAAGCTCCTGCGGACCCACCGGCAGCACCGATACGATCTTTGTCGATGTTCCATTCCGCCGCCTTACTTCGCACGAACTGCAATGCCCGCGCGGCATCGTAGAGCGGAATCTTTACCGGCGGCTTGATCGCTTCATCGTCTGCCATTTTGATGAAGCGGTAATTGATGGCCGCCACGGAGATGCCTGCCTTTAGCAATGCAGCGACGTCGACGAATCGATCCACTCGCTCCTTTTCACCACCCTGCCATCCACCGCCGTGAATGACAAAGGCGAGCGGAGTAGGTGTGGATGATTCCGCTTTCCAAAAATCGAGAATGTGGCGTTCATGGTTGCCGTATCGGATTTCGGTGAGCGTGGGCTTTGGCACTGCGGCGGTGTAAGCTACTTTGCCCCTGGGCGAGGCTTTTTCCGTTAACTTGCTCCTTGCTTTGTCTTGCGCCGCCAGAGGCTGAACGAGGACAAGGAGACTGGCAAGAGTGAGTGCAATCACTTTCATCATGAGCGATCCTGGGGGAGGGATAGGCTATCTCGCGTACCGCATCAAAACTTATGGAATAAGTCTTTGGAAGCACTGAGTAGGGTTGTAGCAAGCTCCAGTCTAGCAGAATCCGTCGGCTCAGTCCGATTCGCCCTCCCCAGTTGGCCAGGAATCTTGCGCCGCAATGCGCCACATCCCAGCCGCTTCCATTTCCACAGGCCTGTGCTGGCCTTCGTCTGTTAACTAGTCAGTCTCGATCACACGAAATCCAGCCAACCGGACGCTAACGCGTTTCGGCTCATAATGGCAACCGGACGGTAACTCGTTCTACAGCATGACTGCGACGTAGCTTGACGAAGTTCTGAAGTTGACCGACGAAGTCGACGACAACCAGTCCTTGGCGAAGCTGGTTCTGTATGCCCGTGAGAAGGCGTTCATGAAGGACATGCCGGCTGCATTGCTGGTCGCGCTGCACTGCGGTTGAACTTAAACACTTTGCTGCGACACGGAGGAGTCTTCGATCAGCCGGAAGGCGTTAGCCTCCGGTTTTCAACGGGATCAGAAAGCCAACCGGCCGCTAACGCGTTTCGGCTCACAATGTCGCAAAAAGTGATGGGTCACGAGGTGGGGCCGCGGCAAATATCTCCTGCCATGTTTCGCCATCGCTGACTTGATGCCCCTGAGTAAAACTGTCGCCGTAGGTATTCATACGACAGGGCTGATCAGGGAAATTGACCTGCTGACGCTGACCTGACTTCTGATACCGAGCCAGCGTGTGGCAGCCGTCAACGCCATCGCGAACGAACGCATTTCTCAAGAAGTAACCAAGTTCACGATCGAACTTTGCCCGCACCTGAGCTTTCGAATCAAGAAATTGGTCGAGCGTACTGCGTTTTAGTACATGCGGTTGCAGGAAGGCGCGGAGCGCTTCATTCACATCTCCCTGGCGAGCAAAGGCTGTTGCCGATGCAAGTGCGACGGGAATAGTTGCGAAAAACTCACGGCATCGGACAGTCATGATGGCGGTCTGGTTTATGTTATGAATTTACGGAGCCGTGTTGTAAGAAGCTTTAAGCGGTTGACCGCATGTTGGCGATTCAACTCCATCGCACTTTCTGCCGAGGCAGGATCGCGCCGTAACAACATATCGCGCGGCGTGGCGATCGTAGAATCCATGGAAGCCTGCATGATCAACGGATCGAAGACTTTCGGATCGAGCTTCGATAGGCAACTGGCTCCCCATCGCGGGAACGCAAAATGATTCAAGATGGAAGCTCGAAACCCTTGCGGCGCTGGCGGGTCAACAGGCCGTTGGCTTGGGGATCGCTGACAAACGATTCGTTTGATGGGTCCCAACGCAAGGGGCGATCAAGCTCCCGGGTGATGTTGGCCAAATGGCACACCGATATCGAGCGATGCCCGATCTCCACATCGGCCACGGGAAGCTCTCGCGATTTGATACAGTCGAGCCAGTTCTTTATGTGCCATCGGGCCTGCCATAGCGCAAGATCATCGCTCCACTTGCGCTCTTCTTCGACAATATCAAGTTGCTTGCGCAACTCGACGGCGATCTCCGGGGGATTGGAAGTGAACTTGTTGCGGTTGATCTCCAACTTGCCTTTCTCGCAAACGAATACCGCGCCTCCCATCGGACCTTTGCCCGGTTCGATCACAAAATTGACTACCACCCCGTTGGCGTACTTCATTCGAACCTGACCATTGAGTCCACTGCTGAGCGGTTCGAGCTCTACCGGGCCGGTCGCGTCCATGCCCAGCGCCCATTGGATTTGATCCACGCCGTGGGCTCCCCAATTGGTCATCTGCCCCCCCGCGAAATCTCGCCATTGCATCCAGCCCATCCATTTCGAGTTGAAGGGACGATCGGCAGCCTGATTGAGCCACATGTTCCAGTCGAGCCCCGTGGGGATTGTCTCTGCGTTAGGTATCGCAGAGGGTGAGGTCTGAGGTCCCTCGTAAGCGATCGCACGAACCTCGAGAATCTTTCCTAGTCCCCCGTTTCGAATTAGTTCGCAAGCGACGCGATTGATCTCCATAGAACGTTGCTGGGTCCCTACCTGAACGACCCGCTTGGTCTTTCTAGCCGCAGTCACTAGCGCGCGACCTTCCTGGACATATAACGACAGAGGTTTTTCGGCGTAAACATCCTTGCCTGCCAAACAAGCTTCGATGCACGGCTTGACTCGCTGGAACTCGCCCGTGGCCACAATCACCGCATCGATGTCGGTTCGATCGAGGATCTTGCGGTAATCGGAGTACACAGGCCAGTCGCCTTTGATTTTTTCGCGAAACGCCAAGGCTCTTGGCTCGTTGCAATCGGCTGCCGCGACGATCTGCGCCGACTCAGGAATCTGTTCGAGCAGCAACGCCCCACGTCCCCCGACTCCGATGGCTCCGACACGAATCCGCTCGCTAGCCCAACTTGGATGAACGGAACCAGCAAACCCACGACTTGATTTGGCACAGCTGGCTGCAAGCGTCGAGGCGCTGGCTGCCAACGACAGGAATTTTCGGCGCTCGATCGGGCGGTTCGTGGTTGGTTTCATCGCTTTATATTTCCGCAGGTAGATTCGGTTTTCGGGGCCTGGATCCAAGAAGCCTTGTTTGTAACCCATCGAGCCCTGCGACGCAACGTTTGCATGCAAGACGCATCCCATGGACGTTGTCATCGATCAGGCGAGAACGACGGACCGAGCTGTGCTATTAGAGCGTTTTGCTCGATAAATTATGGTTTGGTCCTAACTGCTCGGGCAAGAGCAGACATTCTCCGCAACGCGTGCGATCATTCAAACTTCAAACTTCAAACTTCAAACTTCAAACTTCGAAAGTCATCCGCGTTCAAGTACGCAGCAAAGTACTGGTACGGAAAAGCCAAAAAACGCCCACGCAGACACTGCTCAGAAAGGCTTCGCGTGGGGTCTGACTAGATCATCGGTTTTCCATCAGCGCAGCGGTGGTGTTGTATAAATCTGTTTCCCGCGAACGCGGATTTCAGCTTCGACCAAGTAAGGCGCGATCCCTTGCAGGTCCGGTTCGATGCCTAGACCAGGCGAGTCGGGGACATTCAGCATGCCATTTTCGTCCGGGACAATATGGTTTTTGGTCATCGCCATCGCTAACAATTTAAGCTCAGTCGGAAATTCGCAAATGAGGTGAGATTCCAATCCTGCGTAGGATTGTAAGGAAGCCGAGAGCGCGAGATTGGAAGTAAAGGTGTGGTTGACGTACGTGACCCCTTTGCGGGCAGCGTAGTCAGCAACATCTTTGGCAATCGTAATCCCACCAATTCGACCGGCGTCGATTTGGATATATTTAAGTCCGGCGAGGTCGATCATGTGTTTGGCCATTTGGAAATTATGACAGCCCTCTCCACCAGCCAATCCCACTGGCGCACTGTCCATGGATAACGCGTGGTACTCCGACAATGCACCGGAAACAAAGGGCTCCTCAAGCCAAGTCGCTCGCACTTCTTTAAGACCTTTAAGTCGCGAACGAGCGGCATCGACATCGGTATTCCATACGGTGCCCGCATCCACCAAGAGGATGCCGTCCTTTCCTAGTCCTTGTCGGGCTGCATTGAGTTGATCCTGGTCGTCGTCCACGCTGGTCAATCCGAATTTACCCCATCCAAATTTTGCCGCCCGGAACCCCTGTCCAGCAATCGTTTGGGCTTTAAGGAACGTTTCATCTGCTGTATCCCCAAACAAGACCGATGCGTAAGGCATCTTGCCAAAACATTTTTCATAACCGAGCAATTTCCAAACCGGCTCACTCAATCGGCGTCCCAACAAATCCCACAACGCGATGTCAATTCCAGAGAGAGTGTGATCCGCTTGCAACAGATCCATACTGTTGGCCCGAACGGAGTTGCCGATTTTCCGAATGTCATCGACGCTATTGATGGGCTGACCGAGCACCGATGCCATGACGGGTTTGCACGCGCTGTGTGACATAGGACAGACCAAACTAGCGATCGAAACGAGAGGAGCCGCCTCACACTCCCCCCAACCGACATGATCACCAGCTGCGACGCGAACTAGCAAGGCATCTTGGCTTCCATCTCCGATGTCAAGCACCTCTGGCATCGAAAGGTAGTAAAAATCGAGGGAGTCAATCTTCATCATTCCTGAATTCATCCTGAATGGCCAACTTGTGAAAGCGATTTCATTTAACATGTACGTGCGGGGTCATGCTGAACAACAGCTAGACGTGCGGAATATCATAACCTGCCAGGCCGCCCTTGGTCTTTAGGGACGAACTCTCACAGGTAACTGGCAAACCAGAGTTTCCTTTGAAGAAATTGCCTACGCTCAATCATGGTTCAACTCCGTCGAAAAAATGGTTTCGTTTCACCTGAAATGGGACAACTGCTTCTGGCGAAATAATGATTCGGGCGATCGCGTTTTCGCCATGCTAACTGCTGTCGATCCAGTTTTCCCTTAGTCGGACTAAGATAAGGCACCTAGGCGTTGAACCGCAAGTTAGAATACCATCCGTAGCGACTCGATTTTCGCCGGTTTGTCTTTCCTTGGAATACCCTACCTCAATGCACAGTCTGACTAGGCTACTTGTTTGGTTCTCGCTAGCGGCGACCTACTCGATCTGCGCCGCAACCGAGGATGTTCCGCAATACGATAGCCAGATCGCCCCGTTGATTAAGGCTCATTGCGTCAAGTGCCACGGCCCGGCAAAACAAGAAGGAACGTTAAACCTAAGCACCGCTGCCCACCTCGTTCGCGGCAATGATCAAGGGGTCGTAATCGTACCCCATGATCTGGAAGCAAGCCGATTGTGGAAGCAAGTTCAAAGCGATGAGATGCCACCCGACTCGCCACTTTCGGTGGCTCAGAAGGCCTTGCTTCAACGTTGGATACAATCGGGTGCACCAGGTTTGTCTTCAACTGCGACAGGTAAAGCTGCGGATCAACATTGGTCGTTCCGTCCGTTCGGTTCCCCAAAAGTCCCGACGGTTCTCCACCCAGAGGAAATAAGAAACGAGATCGACTTTTTCGTTCAAGCGGCTCTGGAAGCGAGTCATATTACTCCCAATTCGGAAGCGGACAAGCGGATGTTGATCCGGCGTGTCAGCCATGATGTGACAGGCTTACCACCGTCGTTGGCGGAAATCGAGAGTTTTCTGTCCGATTCCAGCAGCTCTGCGTATTCGCGAATGGTGGATTACTTCCTGGCTTCGCCGCAGTTTGGAGTTCGTTGGGGAAAACACTGGCTCGATGCAGTTGGCTATGCCGATTCGAATGGATATTTCAACGCGGACAGCAATCGCCCCCTCGCTTACCGTTATCGTGACTACGTGGTCCGAAGCATTAATCAGGACAAACCACTCGATCGCTTCCTAGTCGAACAAATCGCTGGTGACGACTTGGCCAAATTTGTTCCCGGCCAGACGGTAACCCCGGAGATCATCGAACTCTTGGAGGCAACGCACTTTCTTCGCAACGGGCAAGATGGCTCTGGCGAAAGCGACGGAAATCCCGACGAAGTACGAGCGGACCGCTATTATGCCCTCGAGTCCGTCATGCAAAACGCATCGTCCGCTCTGCTGGGGCTTACAATTCAGTGTGCCAAATGCCACGACCACAAATTCGAGCCCCTTTCCCAACTGGATTACTATCGCTGGCAAGCGGTTTTTTATCCAACATTCAATATCGAACGTTGGGTCAATCCAAAAGACCGAATCGTCGAAGCGCCTTTGCCCCAGGAACAACATCTCTGGGAACAGCAGACACTTGATGCGCAACAGCACCTTGCAACGCTTCGCACCGAACTTGCAGAATGGGTTAAACTCCATCGCGTTCGAGGCAATGTGTTGTTGGAAGACAGTTTCGATTCGGATTCTGCACGGGTTGCCGATCAATGGAGCGATACGGCTCCTGGCGATGATTCACCTAGCGGTATTGTACCGGTCAAACTAGATGCCGAAGCACCCCCCGCAGCGATGATCAAGGATGGGAAGTTGTTGATCATCGAAGGGGGAACTCAAGGGGACAGTTGGCTTTCGACGAAGTCCAAATTCGATTGGACGCCAGATAATGTAGGCGACGCTATCCAGGTCACGTTTGATCTTGTGGACAACAAGTTGCAGCCTGATGGTCAAGCCGCGTTCCGCATTGGGTACTTCATTGCACTGCATGATTTTGATGACAATAGTGCCACTATGGGTGGCAACCTATTGATCGATGGCAATCCAACCGAAGGCACTGCGCTGCATCTCGATTATCCGGGAAAGGATAGTCGCTCGCTCGGTACGCTTGGAACCACCGGCTATGTTCCAGGGCAAAACTACGGCGTTCGTGTCACCAACATTGACAAAGGCAAGTTTCGTATCGAGCAATTGGTCAATTCATTCCCAGATGAAAAACCGATCGAAGTCAAGAAAGCCGATCTACCTGATGGTGGCTTCGGCTTCGAGTATTGCTGTGGCCGAAGTTTTATCGTGGACAATGTTGTGGTCGAAAGTATTGCTGCATCACCAAAAGAAGATTCAGCCCTCGCTGAGTTAAAAAAACGGCACGAGGAGCTCGCCAAGGTAATCAAATTGCAAAAAGAGTTGGCTGAAAATCGCCCGGGGAAGATCGCGTGGGGGGGCGATATGGCGACGGAACTTCCGGAAGTGCATTTGCTGACCCGGGGCAATTATTCAACACCGGGAGAGGTCGTCGAGCCCGGCGTGTTGTCAGCCCTTGCTGAAGAGGCCAATCCATTTGCAGTCAGGGCAACTCACCATAGTGAGCGATCCTCGGGCCGGAGGCTAGCTTGGGCTGAGTGGGTCACACAGCCAAGGTCGAGAGCCGGTGCGTTGATGGCACGCGTCCAAGTCAACCGACTATGGCAACAGTATTTTGGTAGAGGGATCGTAGCCACGCCTGACAATTTGGGTTTGAGTGGTGCCCCTCCGTCGCACCCCGAACTGCTGGATTGGCTTGCATCCGAATTGATTCTCAACGGCTGGAGCATGAAATCCATCCACCGAATGGTTCTCCATTCGGCAGCGTACCGACGGTCGAGCCAACTCCAAGACGAATCTTACCAAGCAGACCCGAGCAATCGATTATTGTGGCGATTTACGTCACGACGATTGGATGCGGAAGCGATTCGTGACCAGATGTTGGCAGTAAGCGGGGAACTCGACTCAGCCTTGGGAGGCCCTTACATTCCGACGTCACGTCTTGAAACCGGTGAAATAGTTGCGCCGGAGGGCGAGGCAGTTTCGCAGCGTCGCACGCTGTACCTCAACCAAAAACGTACGCAAGTGGTCAGTTTCCTCAGCGTCTTTGATTCACCCTCCATTGTGTTCAATTCGGTTCGCCGTAACACGTCAACAATGCCGCTGCAGTCGCTGTCCCTTTTGAATTCGAATTTTGCAAGACGACGCGCGCGGGCCGCAGCAACAAGTCTACAGATGCAAACATCCGACGAACGCAATCGACTCAAGCTTGCTTTTCTGGTTTTTTACAGTCGTGACCCCAAGGATAATGAGCTGAATGAATCAATACGGTTCCTGGATCAGCAGACGAATCTGTACTTCGAACAACCCGATGCCAAAGACCGAGCATGGCAGGATCTTTGCCAGTCGCTTATGGCCAGCAGCGAGTTCATGTATGTTGAATAGAAACGGAGCCAGTAAGGAATGAAATTCCCGTTCGCAAATGCATCTCAGTTGACCAGGCGGGCTTTCCTAGGCCAATATGCAGGAAGCCTTGGTGGATTCGCGATTGCCCACCTTTTGCAATCAGGAAATCGTTTGGCGCAAGGCCAGGAAATTGGCCAGAAGCCAAGTACGGCCAAAGCTAAGTCCATTATCTGCTTATTCCAACATGGCGGGCCAAGCCAGATGGATCTGTTTGATCCCAAGCCCGAGCTGACAAGATGGCATGGAAAGCCTTATCCAGGCGGAAGCCTCGAAGTCCACTTTGATAAACAAATGGGGAATGTACTTGGCAGCCCATTTGGTTTTCATCGGCACGGGCAATGTGGAATGGAATTGTGTGAGCTGTTGCCACACACTGCAAAAGTTGTCGATGATATCACGCTAGTACGATCGATGAATACAGAATCGGTAGACCACGAATCAGCGCTGCGGTTGATTCACACGGGTCGATTTCTGGCTGGAATGCCTGTCATGGGATCTTGGATTGTCTATGCATTGGGTACTGAGAACGCGAACTTACCAGCTTATGTTGTGTTAGGAGATCCTGGGGGGCTTCCGGTCGATGGCGAACGCAATTGGTCATCGGGTTGGTTACCAGCAGTATACCAGGGGACCATGTTCCGGTCTGGCAAGTCACCGGTCTTGAATTTGGAAACGCCAGCTGGAGTCGTGGAGCCAGCACGACGCAACCAACTCAAGTTCATTGAAGACTTGAATCGAAGTTATTTGTCTCAACATCCCGAAAGTACCGAACTGGCAGCCCGCCTTGCCAACTTCGAGACGGCAGCCAGAATGCAAACAACGGTGCCCGAGATACTGGACTTATCGACGGAAACCGAATCGACTCGAGAGATGTATGGATTGAATCGGCCCGAGACGAAAGAATATGGAACACGGTGCTTGCTGGCTCGGCGTTTGGTTGAACAAGGAGTTCGGTTCGTACAGATCTTTCTCAACGGCCAGCCTTGGGACACGCACAGCAAGAATGCGGAGAGTCTCAAAGGGCTTTGTGCGCGGACCGATCAACCGAGCGCGGCTTTGGTCCAGGATTTGAAGCAACGCGGTTTATTGGATTCGACGATTGTGTTGTGGACAGGCGAATTCGGGCGCTTGCCGGTATCGCAAGGGACTGACGGACGCGATCACAATAGGCACGCTTTTTCATTGTGGCTGGCTGGGGGTGGCTTTCGACCGGGTCACACGCACGGTGCGACCGATGAGTTCGGTTACAAGTCGGTCGAAAAGGTGGTAACGGTACACGACCTTCAAGCGACGCTGTTCGATGCGCTCGGCATCGATCATCGACAGTTAACGTATCCACACGATGGCCGCGAAACGAGTTTGACCGATGCGGAGGTCACCAAAGCACGGGTTGTTCGTGATTTATTGGCTTAGGACACGATCGGCAAGAGCGGACCATTTTTCCGATGAGTTGTACGGCAACGATCTCCGACGGGTCAAAAATTTCAGCACGAGCCAATCTCGCCATGATTCACTGCTTCGCATGACCGAACCAAGAAAGTTCAACACCACCCCAGAATAAAAATTTCCAATCCCGTTCGCAACCACTCCCCAAAACATATGTGGTGTCCCCAAAGGTCCCCCTCCGAGGTTACTTTTTCGTTGACACATCTTCGGGAGCTGCGTACTCCTCGAAGGGGACGATTGCAACGTTGGAGGCACATGGAAAAACGTTGGTTAAGAACATGAAGCTAGGGTCGCAAAGAATACTTCATTAGCCACAACGACGAGCGAAGGCAGTTCGACAAGCTGACGGGGTTGCGGTTTACTTGGTCAGACATTTGCCCTGATTGCTTCCTGCTGTTTTGACGAAGGCGAGGGATTATCGTAGTGCTTCTCTTTCACTCAGTCCTTGTTTGACGCGAGTGATTCCTCCCGGCTCTCGGGAATCTTCGCAAAGGCCCACCACCTACTTTCCCAGGAATGGGACTAACAGAAGCTAGTATCTTTTCCCAAGGGTTGTGATGCGCATACTCGCCTCTTCGGAGAATAGCACGGAGACGGGGGCGGGCAGATAGTGGTTTTAACCGTTGATGGCTAGATATAATGAGGGCCTGCCCTTAGTTCCCAGAACCTATCCTTCAGCGAATCCTCAATATGCCCTTCTTCCAAAAGCCCCCTGCTCAACAATGGTCACAAAGAATGGATGCGCTATTCGTTGCTGAAGTCGACAACGAGATCTCCAAGGACGACCGCACTTTCAATAAACATGGACATCGCCATCCATTGGGTTACCCGTTTTCTGTGATTCGAGAAAAGGTACTTCGAAGTGGCAGAACCAATTTTTCCGAAGGATATGAGCACGACGTCGAAGAGGAGAAACTGGCACCTCTAACCCCAGATGATAAGGTGCTCTTGTACTGCTCCCTTAATTTTCGCGGACATTATCATTCTTCGCTGGAGCATTTTAAGAGCGTCAAGCAACAGCTCCTTGATGAATTTTTGGTCGATAAGCCAGTTGTAATTGACATAGGTTGTGGACCTGCCACTTCGGCACTTGCTCTTGCTGAACTTTTTCCCAGTAAGCCGTTTGATTACATAGGGATTGACTCAGCAAAGGCGATGCGTCAACGCGGAGCTGCTCTTCTCTCTGACGCCAAGCAATGTCGCATCATGCACAGCGACTGCGAAATTTCATTCCTCACGAATTGGAATTCTATCCCAATCGCCAAAAATGCCACTGTGCTATTTAACTTTGCGTTCTTTTTTGCTAGCGAGACACTGGACGAAATCACCCTTCGATCCCTTGCCAATTGCGTGCGAAGGGTAGCTATTGCCAGAAAGTCGCGAACGGTTTTTATCTCGTACACGAATGCCATCCACGCATTCTCCAATCGCAACTACGTTTCCTTCTTAAATCTCACAGAAATCGTGCCTGTTGAAGGTCGTGCCGATACAATAGTTCATTACCTAAACCGCAGGGGAGACCCCTCATCGCGGAAGAAGCAGGATTACTCGTTTGAATTTTATCCGGCCATTTTCTCATGAACCGCCAACTGCTCCTATTCCCAGATGTCGCTGAACTGCCCAAAGATCTCCAGAGGGATTTTACGGGCATTCCCGACCTTGTGTATTTCGAACAATTCCTAGACCCAATTGAGCAGGTAACTCTTCTCCGCGACATCGACGCGCAACCTTGGCGCGATGATCTTAAGCGAAGGGTGCAGCACTATGGGTATCGTTACGATTACAAGGCTCGCCGCGTTGATCCTTCCATGTACCTTGGCAGCCTTCCACCGTTTCTCCAAAACGTCGGAACTCGACTTCTTACCGTTGGGTTAATGCCCAGGTTGCCCGATCAGGCAATCATAAATGAGTACGAACCTGGACAAGGCATTACTCCGCACGTTGACTGTGAGCCCTGCTTTGGCGGATTCATTGCCACGGTGAGTTTAAACTCTGTGTACACGATGGACTTTACCGACACGCAATCGGAAGAAGTGAAGGCAGTCAGACTCGCCCTTGGAAGCTGTCTTGTGTTTTCGGGAGAGGCCCGATATCGCTGGAAGCATGGTATCAAGGCCCGCCGCTTGGATGATGGCATCCATCGAGGCAGAAGGGTCTCGGTAACCTTTCGCACGGTTACGATCTAGTCACAACCATCACTGCACCGCTTTCTGAACCACAAAACAAAAACCCCCGAATTTCTCCCGGGTTTAGTGGACACTTCGCGGATGGAGAGGGAGTCGGTACGGAGACAGGTGCCAGGCAAGAATGGCACTCGTG
>Ga0194045_1000451_pt1 | contig 13565 bp, 8 predicted proteins | sample JunL6211m_MetaG_FD_161686 | JGI IMG/M metagenome (GOLD analysis project Ga0194045, IMG submission 161686) | Anoxic zone freshwater microbial communities from boreal shield lake in IISD Experimental Lakes Area, Ontario, Canada - Jun2016-L626-11m | ecosystem: Environmental > Aquatic > Freshwater >...
AGGTTAGCGTGCACGCCCACGAGTCGGTCGATCTCTCGCTGGGCAGATAGTGGAAACGCAGTCATGCGGCGAACGTTCATGTCCATGTAGGCCATCACGACCTCTCCTGTGGCCGCCAATTTGTCCGTCCCGGTATTCTCAAAAAATGAAGCAGGTGAATTCGTTTTTCGCTGCGCGCCAGGTAGCGAGTGTAGACGGTCACATGCTCTCCCAACATCACTTCGGACAGATACCGCAGGTGTTGTTCCAACGCGAAAACACCTCGCTTTTCGGGATGGTCATCGTCAAGCACGAAGACCAGCCCTACCTCGCTAAACGCGTTCATCGTACCCGCACCAAACATGGTCGAATACCACGACACATTCATATGCCCGTTGTTGTCGATATGTTCGGGCAGAACTTCTGCTTGAAAAGTAATTGTGAGATCGCCTAGATTCATGTTAGCTATAGAGTTCAAATAATCCCGCTGCACCTTGGCCGCCGCCGATGCACATCGTGACGATTCCCCAACGAGCTTTGCGGCGAGGCATTTCGCTGGCTAAATGGCCAACCAATCGTGAACCAGTCATCCCGTAAGGATGTCCGATTGAAATCGAACCACCGTTGACGTTCAGTTTAGCCGGGTCGATTCCCAGCTTGTCGCGGCAATAAACGACTTGCACTGCGAACGCCTCGTTGAGTTCCCAAAGGTCGATATCATCAATCTTCAGACCGAATCGCTTAAGCAATTTTGGGACCACAACTATCGGTCCAATCCCCATTTCATCGGGCTCACATCCAGCCACATTAAAGCCCCTGAAAATTAGTTTAGGTCGAATACCGAGCTGCTCGGCTCGTTCGCGCGACATGAGCAGCGTGGCGGAAGCTCCGTCCGACATTTGCGACGAATTGCCAGCGGTCACGGTTCCTTGTCCGCTGGTTGGATCGAAGTGAGGTTTCAGTTGAAGCAGTTTATCAAGTGTCGTGTCGGGGCGGTTGCATTCGTCTTGAACCAGATCATGATCCTCTTCGCCGGTGACTTGAAACGTTTTGCGATCGACAATCGCACGTCGAACTTTCATTGGGGCCAGTTCTTCATCGAAAAATCCCTCTGCTTGAGCGAGGGCAGTCCGCTGTTGGCTCGAAAACGCAAGCTCATCTTGAGCTTCGCGAGAAACGTTGTAACGTTTGGCAACAATTTCGGCCGTGTCCCCCATGACCATGAACAATCCGGGATGATGTTCTACTAACCAAGGATTCAGATCGTACTTAACACCGTGGATGGCAGTGATGCTTTCAACGCCGCCTCCGATCGCAGCGTCGACCCCATCGTGAATGATCTCATGAGCTGCCATGGCGATGGCTTGCAACCCTGACGAGCAGAAACGATTGATAGTCGTTCCCGCAACCGTAACTGGCAAGCCCGCTCGGATCGCGGCCAAACGAGCCAAATTCAATGCTTGACTACCCTGCTGCTCGGCACAGCCAATAACGACATCCTGAATTTCTTGTGGGTCCAACTGTGGTGTTTTCTTGACTACCGCTCGAATCACGTGGGCCGTCATGTCATCCGAACGCGTACGATTTAGCGAGCCAGTAAACGACTTTGCCAGCGGCGTTCGACAACTGGCAACAACAACTGCTTCCCGCATAAAAAGATCCCCAATCCAAACTTCAAAATGGAGCGATTATCGCACTAGTAGCGCCCTCGTGAAACCGGCGCTGCGGCGTTGTTTACGTTCGCTGGGAACAGTCCTGGTGCTGTGACGGGCCCAGCTATGGATTGGTTTAACTGGGTCGATGCAGGCCCTCTGTACTCGATCATCAATAATGCATCCGTGCGTTGACTGGCAGACGCGGGCAAGATTCGATTGAGGCCAAAGAGTGCTGGAGTAGTGCCTCCGAGTAACGTATTGTTTACTTGAGCTGCGGGTGCAGCGACTACACCGCACGACAATAGCAGGACTTGATCGGAAGGCCAACGGAATCGTTCGTGAAGTCGCCACGAGACCAGTTGCGGAACATCGATCTGCACCGACTGAGGTTGAGTCATTGGCATGGGCAAATCGATCATCACACTGTTGAGTCGCTCTACTTGGTCGATGTCGCATTTCAACATCAGGTCAACCGATTTCCCGTCAAGGCTCATCAGCGGACTGACGTTCAGTTTATAACCCTCCCTGATTTCGTTTGAAACAGGTGTATAAGGCGGCCATGTCGCAGTCGTGTTGGCTTGATACTCGCGAAGATAATTACGAGAACGCAATTGTTCTAGCGCTTGCGATTGACCATTTACCATCGCAATGTCGACCGCTTGCATCTCCTTGACATCGCTCCGGGTTCGCAGTTGCGATATGAAGATGGCACCGTTTTCTTTTGGCATCAACCAAGCTTGAACGCCCGGAGTTTGGGCGGTTGCCGACCGCATTAAACTAGATGCTTTGTTTCTCCAATTTGGATTTCCGACCGTAATCAGTCGAAGACTGTACGCTTGAGGCTCGGTGAACCCATTGACAAATCGTTCGTAGATTTGGGCGACCGTCTTTTGCATGGCTGCGTTGTGATATACCCTGAGCGTGGTGCGATCCGCATTTAAGATCCCCATGGGTTCGTTGAACCAGACGTCTGAGCCTGTTTCACGAATGATCCAATCGATGATCGCTTGCTGTGGTCGCTCGATGTTTTTAAGGTTCTGAGTATATGGAGTAAGATTGTACTCGACCCAGTATTGTCCACTTGAGTTAGGCAACTCCATTCGGCTTAGCGGCTTGGGGACATTTTTGTTCAAGTTGCTGCTCGGTTGGGCTGCTGAACTTTCGAGTGAAGGAATGGATGGCGGGACTGCACTGGGACTGGTTTGCACAACAGGGGAGGTTTGGTTTGTACCAGGCTGCTCGCCGCCCGTACCAGGTGCCGGTGTGCTGGCAGGCAATTGCGCAAATAGACAAGCGGGAAAGAAGACTATTGCGGGAAAAAACAAAAGCAATGAACTTGTTGGGGGACAGAGCACTTTGAGTTTCATGGGACTAACTTTGGTTTCGAACAGCGTGGAGCCGCTAATGCGTTCCTTGTGAATAGTAGAGTCAATAATGGATCCAACCGGCCAAGCCAATCCCAATTCAGCGGTGAGACCCGTCTCGATCGATCTTGGCAAAATTGGCACAATTTGCTAAAGCCTCTCTTGTGAACTGTGTTTTGCGGAAAGTTAATAATGCATGTTCGCTAGTTCAAATCCGAAATAAGCTGGCGCAGGTTGATGAAGAAATGAATCCCATTCGCGTTTAAGCTGACAACATAAATTATGAATCAATTGAATCAGTTACTCCAGCAAATGCGAGCCCTGTGCGTGGGCATGACGCCGCAGTCTCGCGTTATGACCGTGCTGTTAGCTGCCGGAGTCGCGGTCAGCTCGGTTTTTCTCGTCCAAGGATTCGCGGACGGAAATGGATCCATGACGTACTTGTTTGACGGCAAGTTGTTTAGCGATGCCGAGTTGGTCAAAATGGAAATCGCTTTTAGCAATGCAGCACTTCGCAAATACGAACGCAATGGCAATCGCATTCGAATTCCCCGTTCATCCAAGGATGCATATTACAAAGCGATCTCCGAGGGAAAAGCCGTACCCGAAGGAATGGGAAAAGCTATAGAGGCTGCAGTCAACAACGGTAGTTTCTTGGAACCGAGGCATACAACCGAAGCCAAGCATCAAGCTGGTCTACTCAAGGACATCGCAAACAACATCATGCAAATGGAGGCAATTGTTGTAGATGCGTCTGTGAACTACGTTAAGGAGCGCGAGGGATTTTCGGCGGAAGCCAAGAAGTCAGCCAGCATTGCCATTAAGACTCGTGGCGGCAAACCCCTTACCACACAACAAAAGCTTGGGATCATCACGTACGTCGCGCACGCCTTGGGTCTAAAGCAAAGCGAAATCGCCTTGTTGGATTTGAGCGATTCCACAACGATGATCATGTCCAATGATCCAAGTTCGATCAAACAAGCAAAATACTATGAAGTCAAACGCCAACGCGAAGAAGAGTTGCGAGGTCGCGCGGAAAGACTATTGATGGACTACGGCAACGTTCGAATCGATGTCAATGTCGACATCGACCCTACGTTGAGCGAAGAAACAGACATCCTAACCTACAATGACAAGCCCAGCGCGATTCAAGCCCGTACACTCAAGAGGGATACGACGAACCGACGATTCGAAAAAGGGGGGCGATCCGGGACCGAGCCGAATGCCACCGCGATCGTCAATAAAGGTACTTCGCTAAATTCGAACCCAGAGCAATCGAGCAAATCCAACGAACAAACCGAAAATGACAGGAGACTTGCCGGAAACACACTTGTCCGATCCGAGAAAGCTGGACTCCAAACAACACGGGTCTCGTTCTCTGTGGCCGTCCCTTTCTCGTTCTACAAAAAGGTTTCTACTTACCAGTGGCTATCATTAAATCCAACCAAGCTGGCAAGCGATGCTCCACCACTAACCGAGCAGGACCTTGCCAAAATCAAACTGGAAACCGCAGCAAGTATTCAGGATAAACTGATTCCGATCATGCCAAAGGGGGCTACAGGTGAAGATAAGTTATCTAGAGTCAATGTCACTGACTATCCCGATATGCCAACACCGGAAATACCTCCAACTCCGCTAGTTCGAACAGCTATGGCTTGGTTGTCGCAGTACTGGCAAACCATAGCATTGATGGGATTGGTAGGAGCCGCGATCCTTTCGTTGCGTCAGTTCGCCATGACCGCATCCAGTTCGAAGGACAGCGAATTCGAGAAAGGCTTTGACTTAACCTTGGACGACGCGTCCGATATTGACTTAAGTTCCCTAATCGACGACGAAAATGAGTCGGTTGTCCATTCACTGGAGGACGACCCGGATATGCCACGATTGCGAACCACGGGCGGAGACGTCAAGAATGACATGACCGCCTTGATACGCGAGAATCCAGATGCCGCCGCAACACTCTTGAGAAACTGGATCGGCGGTACGACTTAGTATCGGTTGCAACTTTTCAAAAATGGCCCACTCTACAATCCCCTTCTTGGACGCTTGGTTATAGAATGAACCGACTTCGACGCTTCGACGAACAGCGTGTGCTTCCGTGGAGCAGGTCGAAATCCAATGAAAACCGATCTGATTTATGTTTTGGGGTAAGAAAAAGTCCGAAGTCGTTGCAGCGAGCAATGAGCAGAACGTTCCAAAGTCTGAAACCACGAATTCCGTAAGGGAAGCGAAAACTTGGTATCAGAAGGCGTTGGCAGCCCTGCGCACGGATATTCGAGACCTCTGGAAAACCGAGGGACAACTTGTTGACGATGTTTTCCTAAGCGAACTTTACGCCTCGCTGGTGCGAACGGACATGGGAGGTACGACGGCCACCCGGATTCGCGATTCGATCAATACAACCTACCGCAGTCGGCGGATTGAACTTTCCGACGTTCTCAACGTCATTCGAGAGCAAGTTGAACAGTCGCTCAAGAGCAAGGGGGCTTCACTCAATCGGGCGGAATCGGGTCCGACCGTAATCCTTGTCGTCGGTGTGAACGGTTCCGGCAAAACAACCTCGATCGCCAAACTTGCTCATCGCTTAACCGCGCAAGGTAATCGCGTACTGTTGGGAGCGGGAGACACATTTCGTGCGGCGGCAGTCGAGCAGCTCAAGATTTGGTCCGATCGAATCGGCTGTGAAATCGTCCTTGGCGAACACGGCGCTGATCCTGGCTCAGTCGTATTTCGAACGGTTCAACGCGCCGTTGCTGAATCCTTCGACGTCTGTATTTTGGACACAGCAGGGCGTTTGCAAACGCAAAGTAACCTGATGCAGCAGCTCGAGAAAATCAAGCGCATCATCGAGAAACAAATCGTTGGGGCACCCCATGAAGTGCTACTTGTATTGGATGCAACCGCGGGCCAGAACGCAATTAGCCAAGCCAAAGGGTTTTCGGAAGCAGCCGGTTGCACTGGGATAGTACTTGCCAAGATGGATGGTACTGCCAAGGGGGGCGTGATCGTACCGATTGCGGAACAGTTTGGATTACCAGTTAAATACATCGGAATCGGAGAGAAACTGGATGACTTGTCCGAATTCAAACCCGAGGACTTTGCGGCGGCGCTTTTCGCATAGCGACCGATGTGCGCTCTTGAAAAACTATCAATCTCCGTTGAGCAAATCGCTGCGTCGGAGTTGCGTTTTCTTCACGGATTGCTCGGTTTTCCAGCTTGCGATCCGAGCGTGGTCTCCACTCAGCAAGACCTCGGGGACAACATGACCGCGAAATTCGGGTGGACGCGTGTACTGTGGAAACTCCAAAATCCGATTCCCTCTTGAAAAAGAATCGTCCCAGCTGCTTTGCTCATCACCCAACACACCCGGTATCATTCGGACTGTGGAGTCGACTACAACCATCGCAGCCACTTCGCCTCCGTTGAGAACGTAGTCGCCAATACTCAATTCGATTGGGTTGAGAATATCGATGACGCGTTGATCAAAACCTTCGTAGCGACCGCAGAGTAGAATCAATCGATCCAACTGAGAGATTTGTTCTATGCGACGTTGGTTGAGTCGTTCGCCTTGGGGAGTCGTCAGAACTACCGTTCCAGGCGCATGCCCCATCTGCTGAACCGCCTCGACACAATTCACGACGGGCTCGACACAGATCAGCATTCCTGGACCACCACCGTAGGGGCGATCATCGATCTTACGGTGCTTTAGGTCCGTGGACCATTCCCGAAGATCATGAACGACTATTTCAACCAAACCCTTGTCAATCGCTTTTGCAAGAAGGCTCTGAGTTAGATACCCAGAGAAAATTTGCGGGAAAAGGGTTATTATGTCGAATCGCAAAAGTCTTTACTCGAACCGTCTAGGACGCTGGAGCTGCTTCGACTGGCTTCTTGGAAGGGCTTCTACCTAGGCGGCTTAGGGCTTCGGATTGCTGTTGAAGGTGCGTCCCTTCGGAACCGTACTTTTTGATGAGAACAGTTACGTTGTCGCTTGGCTGGGCACCAACGCTGATCCAATACTTGATTCTCTCACCTTTAAGAATGGCTCGAGCATCTGTTTCCTTGCACATTGGATCATAATGGCCGAGTTCTTCAAGGACTCGCCCATCTCGCGGGCTGCGTTGATCGATGGCGCAAAGACGATAAAACGGGCGATTCTTTCTGCCCAAACGCTTCATTCGAATACGAACCGACACTGTGCTAATTCTCCGTGGAAACTTAATTTGAAGGGGACGTGATAATAACGTCTTCTGGATTAGATGTGGAGACGTAATTCGCAGTTTTTCCCAATTGTGGGAATCTAGCCGCGTTTCTTTTTGCGGAGAAGTCGATCTCGATCCTTCTGCATTTTCTCACGTTCCTTTGGGGAAAGGCGTTTGCCGGTGCTTCCTTTGGTTTTGATCCCGCCTGTGGGATTGAATGGATTTGACATCATTCCCTGCATTTGTTGCATCATTTTCATTTTGTCGCCGATCCCACCCGATGTCGCCATTTGGAGCATTGGAGCGAGCATTTCGAACTGCTTGACCAAGTCGCTGACCTGGTTGGGTTGGACACCGCAACCTTTGGCAATCCGGTTTTTTCGGGATGGGTCGATTAGCTTGGGGTTTTTTCGTTCCTCGGGAGTCATCGAGTCAACGATACCCGTCAGGCGACGCATTTCCTTTTCGCTATCGGTGCTCGCCATCATTTTCGACAAATCACCCATGCCTGGCATTAGAGTCAGCATCTTGGTCATCAAGCCAGGTTTACGAAGTTTTTGCATCATGTCCCGGAAGTCAGCCAGCGTGAAGATTCCTTTCGACATCCGCTCTTCGAGCTGTTTTCTCTCTCGTTCATCAATGAGTTTGTGGGCTTCGCGAGCAACTTCGACGATGTCCCCCATTTCCAGGATCCGGCTAGCCATGCCTTCCGGGCGAAAGGGCTCCAGTGCGTCCAAATGTTCGCCAGTACCAATGAATTTGATTGGAACTTGGGTAACAGCTTTGACACTCAGGAGTGCGCCACCCCGAGCATCGCCATCGAGTTTGGTCATGATGACCCCATCGAGTGACAATGCATCATTAAAGGCCTTCGCGCTTTTTACTGCGTCCTGACCGGTCATTCCGTCCACGACCAAGAAAACCTGCTGGGGGGCAATTTGTTTGTCGATGAGCTTGAGCTGATCCATCAGTTCTTGGTCGATTGCCAATCGACCGGCTGTGTCGAAGATGGCCACGTCGGCGCCGGCAGCTTTGGCCTGAATGAGGCCTTCGCGGCAAACTGCGACAGGGTCAGTGGCCCCCAGTTTGCTGAAAACGCCAACGCCTAGTTGCCGGCCAAGCACGTTGAGTTGCTCGATGGCGGCAGGCCGCTGCAAGTCAGCGGCAATCAAAAAGGGCTTGAGTTTCTGATCTTTGATCAGTTGAGCTAATTTCCCACACGTCGTGGTTTTTCCGGCACCTTGCAAGCCGCACATCATGATACTGGTCAAATCGCCGCGCTTCATGGGGAGCGAATTGTCGACCGGTCCAAGCAGAGAAACGAGTTCCTCGTAAACTATTTTGATTAATTCCTCGTGGGGTCGAAGGGAAAAAAGAACGCGTCTTCCCTCGGCTGCGGCCGTCACATCGGCCATGAAATTTCTAATCACATCGATGTTTACGTCCGCCTCGACCATGGATTTTTCGACCATGGCCATGCCTTCTCGCATGTTGGCTTCGGTGAGTTTGCCTTTGCCACGCAAGGACTGGAATGCGGACTGAAGGCCTTCTTGGAGCGACTGAAACATTGTTATTCTGTGGTTTTTTGCAGTTATATGAAGCGAGACGCAGGTCAGATGGCCCTGGTTTGCGGACTGGAGAGCTAGTCTGTTCTCCACAACTTAATTTGTATTCGGACGGATGGTTCTTCGAAAGACATAGTCAAGGAACTTTTATGGTGCTCCCCCCCTCCAAGGCATGCTTCGAATTGTAGCAGCCGTAACGATTGTACAACCGAACTGAGGGCAAGTGATGGATTTGGAACGACTTGCATCCAGGGAAGTCGATCGTAATGGGAGTTGATTCGTTGCAATGTGAGCAGCGCGAATTAGACTCGAAATTGCGGCTCGCTAATTTGGTAGCTTTTCGTTTTAGCCCCTGTTTTTGGCACGTGATGAGGTTCGTCGATGACCACCGTCGGTTTCGGAAGTGGTTCCTTTCCCAGCAACACTCGCAATTCACGCGATAAAAAGCGCAAGCAACTGCTTGTGCGTAGTTCTTTGCTGGAATCTTTAGAAGCACGGCACCTGATGGCGGCTGGTCCGCAATTGATAGGTGTTCAGCCCAACGAGGGTTCGTTAATAGCCCTGGGTAGTTCGAGCGCTAACGCGACCGTACTCAACGTCAGCCCTCGTGAAATTGTTCTGCGATTTGACGACAGTTCTGCTTTGGATGCGAACTCGCTTAGCGGGATCCAATTCAAACGGGCTGGTAGCGACGGGATTTTTGAGTCCGCTTATCTAAGCACAGACTTGGGAACAAACGGTCAAATTGTTCTCGACTTCAGCGCTTCGTTGCCAGGACAACAAGGCAACGGTCTAGAGCTTGTGTTCACCCAAGCGGCTCGCTTCACGAGTATTCCAGGCAAGCCCGCGAGCTGGCCGATTTTGCGCGTCGACGGGGCCCGCATTAATATCGAAGTAAACATTCAGTCTCGGAACAAGACGACGGCATCCGATCTCATCCGAGCGATGACGGAAGATACTCAAGTCGCATCGAAGGTGTTGGTGAAGCGGCTCCGCGGAGTCGAAAGCACCGTCATTGCCGATACCGTTCCCGTCAACAAGGTCCTGACTTTGCAGGGTGCCGATGCCGCGAGTGTTTCGTCCAATCTCAACTCCGGCAGCAATACGTTGCAAGTCGAATTCCTTGGGACTCGGCCTGGCACCTCACCTCAAGTCCAGTTGGTATCGAGAGACTTCGGTGGCCCGTTTCCGCCCCGAGTGACCGTGAATGGGCAAACGGTTCTTGTGGAAGTGAACAGCAACGCACGATTTCTTACAACCGCACAAGAGCTGGTCGATTCGATCAACAGCTCAGTAGAAGCTCAAAAGGTAGTGCAGGCCAGATTTATCAGTGGTTCGGCAACAGCTAGAATCGGAGCCAACTTTCCTACCTTAACAACGTTGCAATTGGCTACGGGTGATGATATCGCAATCACCCCAGCCTACGTTGGGTTAGGGGATTCTGATCGCGAGGTTGTGGTTCGATTTGCAGAAACGCTGCCGGATGATTTCTATTTGATCGACATTCTCGGTAGCGGTCCCTACGCGTTACGCAATACGTCTGGCTTGCCATTCAATGGCGGAGTCAACCAAAGTGTAAGGTTCGATTTGGATCTTGGTACGACGATTCAAGCGGTTGTGCCGCAACCCGTTGTTCGAGCCGCAAACGGAACGCTGAGCCAGCTCCGAAATCAAATTTATGTTTACTTCAACAATGACGATTTGAATCCCGTCGAGGCGGTCAAGCCTGAGTACTACCAAGTTGTTTACACACGGAGCACCCTCAGCGGCGGCGACGATATCGTGTTCCGCCCTGTGTCGGTGAGCTATGATGCATCGCTCAATCGAGTGGCGTTGTCCTTCAGCCGAAACCTCGACGCCTTGGTCGATCCAATCACGTCTCAGCCATTACCGATTTCAACACTGCGATTGCGGATTGGCAACAGTGAATCACCAACTGGCTCGCCTGTAATAGTCGTTAACCCTGTTAGCGATCCTGGAAGTCGATTTGACAATGCTACCGATTTGGGCGGAGCATGGCTGGCTGGTCCGGGTTCGAAATCCGCGATCGTCAATTCCGTGATCCAGAACCCAACGCCTTACACGCTTGATTTCCCTGGCGCCAACGACGAATTAGGCAATCGCGATAATATTTATCAACATCACGTCACCCGCGCGGACTCCGATGGAATCGCGGTCGTGAATTACAATTTTGCGCTTGAACTCGGAACCGCTAACCGAAGCGTTCAACTGAACGCGATCACGGAAACACAAAAAAATATGGTTCGCCAGGTAGTATCGCTCTACGAGCGCTACTTGGGAGTGCGATTCACGGAGAGCGACAATCTTGGCTTCACCATCGCTGTCGGTGACATGCAAGCCATCAATCCGCTGACATCCCTGACAACAGTGGAAGCCAACCGTCCGGGTGGACTCACCTACGCCGCTGGCCCACTTGCATCCAACGCGGCACAGTCTGCAGTCGTTATCGACATTCAGGACTACAATACCGCAGAGGACAATCAGTTTGGGACAGAGTTGTTCCGTTCGTTCATGCGAGGCATTGGGGTATTGCTAGGTCTTGGCAACGCCGACGAACTTCCACAAGCCACCGTTCAAAACAACTCACCGATCACCGACCCCAACGTCGAAAAAGTGTTCCCAGGTAATGCGGACATTATTCACGGTCAGTTCGTGCTTCGGCCCGAGGGCAAGGACATTGACCTCTACCGATTTGCTGTTCCCGCGAATGGTGGTCGACTGCAATTGCAGATTGCTGCGGAACGCCAAGCCGATTCAAGCTTGCTGGATGCATCGCTCCGCCTGTATCGAAATGAAGGCACAGTTGCGTCGCCAAAATGGACGGAGGTTGCCGCCAACGAAGACTACTTCAGCGAGGACCCGCGAATCTCTCTCGATTTCGCTCGCGGTGGCGATTACATCGTCGGTGTCAGTTCCAAGGGGAATACGGCCTACGATCCAAGCGTCGAAGATTCCGGACTCGGAGGAAGGTCGGAAGGCAAGTATCAATTGCGAATCGACTTCCGGCCTCCTGCTCCATCCACGCTCGTCGACGTAAACGGATTACCAACCCCGTTGGATGGGGATGGCAATGGACGGCCAGGTGGGGTATTCAATTACTGGTTCGTTCCAACAAGACCAGACCGCGCGGCCCCCATCGTCGGAACGCCTGATTCCTCCGCCTACACGGTTTGGGTGGACAAAACTGCAGCAGCCAACGGTAACGGAACCCTTGCCGCTCCCTACAACACGATTGCTAGAGCGCTACAGGACGCTGGGGCAATAGCAAAAGCCGACACCGCTGGAATTCGAACGGTAGCTGTTCGGATCGTCGGGAACACTCAGAATCGAGCGTATGAAGTCGGTTTCAATCGATTTGGTAACGCCCTGGCTGACGGTTCATCCTTTGACGTTCCCAAGAACGTAACGGTTATGATCGACGCTGGTGCCATCATCAAAATGGGGCGTTCGCGTATCAGTGCTGGTAGCTCGACCGTGAGCGTCGATCGAAGCGGAGGCACACTTCAATTGTTGGGTATTCCCGACACGAAGGTCATTGTGACTTCCATCAATGACACGACTGGAATCGGTCTGAATCCAGATCGAACTCCGCCAGCACCTGCGGCTGGTGATTGGGGCGGGATCGATTTCCGCAACCGCATCGATGGTGGCGATGAAACACGTGTCGACAAGGAGAGAAACGGCCTCTTCCTGAATTCCGTGATCCATTCGGACATCCGTTATGGGGGCGGTCAAGTGATAGTCGACGGTGTGTCGCAAGTCATCACGCCTATCAATTTAATTGATGCGCGTCCCACGATTATTAACAACTTGATTACCCTGAGTTCCGACGCGGCTATGTCTGCGACTCCGAATAGTTTCAAGGAAGACGACTTCGCTGACCCACGCTCTCAGTCCAATGGCTTCTTTGTGCCCGACTACGACCGAGTTGGACCAGATATTCACGGCAATCGTGTCATCAACAATACCATCAACGGATTGTTTATCAAGACACGCACTGGCATCGCGGACACGCTTGAAACCCTTACGGTTTCGGCTCGGTTTGACGATATTGATATCACGCACGTGATCGGCGAAAACCTTGTCATCGCTGGCACGGCCGGCGGCGGTATTGTGGACGTTGCAGCCCCTCCGACGACGATCGTTACTTTGACGACGGTCGCAGGTGGTTCATTGGCTGCAGGCACTTACAATTATCGTTTGGTCTATGTGGACTCGGCAGGTAATGAGAGTCTCGCTTCCATCCCGACAAGCTCCGTGACGGTGGTTGCAAACAGTTCCATCCAATTGAACAACCTACCGCCGATCAGTGGAACGCTGCCGTACGTATCGCGACGATTGTATCGAAGCGATGCCACCGGTGCGGGCACATATCGCTTGGTCACGGAGATCAACGCGATTACAACATCCTACACGGATAATGGAACGCAAACGGGTTCGCCGCTCGTTCCGCTCACAACCAAGATTCGCTCGCGACTCGATGGCGGTTTGGTCATCGATGCAGGAAGCATTTTAAAGAACCGCAGCTCAAGAATCGAAGTTCGCGATGGCGGAACGTTGATCGCCGAAGGCACGGATGGGCTTCCGATTATCATGACGAGTCTGAACGACGCGAGCTATGGATTTGGCGGGACGTTCGACACAAGCAACACGCGAGGAACTAAGTCGCCGCTGGTCGGAGATTGGGGCGGGATTTTCGTTGGGCAAGGCAGTTCTGCTTCGCTCGACTACGATCGTATTTCGTACGGTGGTGGTACGACAAGAGTCGAAGGTGGATTT
>Ga0194045_1000452_pt1 | contig 13554 bp, 12 predicted proteins | sample JunL6211m_MetaG_FD_161686 | JGI IMG/M metagenome (GOLD analysis project Ga0194045, IMG submission 161686) | Anoxic zone freshwater microbial communities from boreal shield lake in IISD Experimental Lakes Area, Ontario, Canada - Jun2016-L626-11m | ecosystem: Environmental > Aquatic > Freshwater >...
ACAAACCTGCCCATCACACACCTCGAAGTATCTTTCTAATTTAGAAAGCGTTTACTTCTGAGATAGTGGGCACAGGAACGATACTAGCAGATTTACCTGCTGGCAGTTTTTCGGCACCCTTAGGAGCTGCTTTAGGAGCGCTCTCTGGGGTAACTACTTCGCAGCAATCATTCTTGTGCAACTTGGCACGAAGTTTATCAAGAAGGCTTACCTTGCATGGGTCGCATGGATCAGCTTTCTTTTCGCACTTCACTACCTTAGGAGCTTCGCACTTTGGTGCGTCGCAGCAATCTTTTGCTAACTTGGCGCGAAGTTTATCAAGAAGGCTTACTTTGCATGGATCACATACTTCAGCTTTCTTTTCAACTTTCACGATCTTTGGAGCTTCGCACTTTGGTGCGTCGCAGCAATCTTTTGCTAACTTAGCGCGAAGTTTGTCAAGAATGCTTACCTTGCATGGATCGCATGGGTCAGCTTTCTTTTCGCACTTCACTACTTTAGGAGCTTCGCACTTTGGTGCGTCGCAATCATTCCTTTGTAGTTTAGCACGAAGTTTGTCAAGAATGCTTACCTTGCATGGATCGCATGGGTCAGCTTTCTTTTCGCACTTCACTACTTTAGGAGCGTCGCACTTTGGTGCGTCGCAACAATCTTTCGCAAATTTTGCGCGAAGTTTGTCTAGCAAGCTTGGCTTGTCGCAGCAACTGCTATCACAAGTGCTTGTAGAAGTAACAGCAGGTGCAGCTGCAGGAGCAGCGTCAGCACCAGCAACCCATGCTGTGGTCAAAAGTAAAAAAGCAGCGTTCACGAATCAACACCTCCATATAGAGACATATTTATTAGCAACAAGCCCCATCCCAGCGAGACAATCCCGACCGAGCTTGTGGGCCTCTGCCTGCCCTGTTCCTCTTCCGTCTCTCAAAGTGAAGATCCACGTTTATGTCTCTAAAAACTTAGATCTCACACTTCACAAATATTCTTTCGGCACCCAATCTTTCCCGGCTTGAATAAGTTTCCCAAAAACTTTTTACCCCCTATCTTCTATGTATACCCCTTACTTCCCCTACCCAGATTTACCAAACGCCTAGGTAAAAACCCTTAATACTACTCATTCGTCCCACTCTCACTTTTTTCAGCGTTTTGCTCTTACTCTTTTTACAACAATTTATGCTCCACTTTTAACCAGTGATTTCACCCTAATCAAATCAAGGGATTAGACTTATGGAAAATGCAAGAATTGGTTTTGGGCCCTAAAGCGAGACAAGATAGTAGATGCATAGGATTTGGTAAGGCTTTTTGCTTTCTGGTTGCATCGACCCAAAGCAATGCTTTTAGCTCTATGTTTTATCTCAAAATGCGTTTAATTGCCTATCTTACGATTTACTCACAATCGTTTTAGGCGTTATGCATTCACTTTTATTGATGAGGTGATTTTTTTTAGCAGCGAAATGAATTACCCAAACACTCTATTTTAAATTTGATTGATTTTACGAATTGGAACTCGCTAGCACTTTAATTACCGTAAAAGATCCCAGACAAGATGCAAAGTGACAAAAAGGCATAATAAGTGAATCGAATCATTTCTTTCCTTCTTCATTTCATTAGGGTTTACAGTTACTTTCAACTATTACTTTTTATCGGCATTATTTTGATCGAGCTTGCGCATAATTAGGATGATTCTGATTGGCCAGTTTAGGCAAGATACGAATACATCCTTGTTAATAACTGCCAAATAGTTAAACTCCCTTACAATGAGGTAAGGCACACTAAGAAAAAGCGTGTCACCTTTTACTTTGCATTTATAACTTCGATTTTAAAAGGAAGTGCTTTTTGGCCGCTTCAAAGAAATGGGTTTTGCTGGCGCACGATACCGAACTTTGTACAAGCCTTGCAAAAAAAGCTAAGATATCGCCTGTTATTGCCCAGCTTCTTATTAATCGTGGGATTGATTCGCCTGAAAATGCATTTCGCTTTCTTAACCCTGTTTTAAAAGGGTTACACGATCCAGCCCTTTTGCCTGGTGCTTTAGATGCTGCAACTCTGATTCTGCAAGCTTTAAAAACAGGCAAGGTTATTTGTGTCTATGGGGATTATGATGCAGATGGTATTTCCGGGACCGCTATCCTTATAAGGTTACTTCGCATCCTTGGAGGAAACCCTAGGTTCTATGTGCCAAAGCGTCTTGAAGAGGGTTATGGGCTGAATTCCAATGCTCTTCAATCTCTAGCCCGTTCTGGCGTTCAGCAAGTCATTACTGTCGATTGTGGGATTGCAAGCATCGAAGAAGCGAAAATAGCTAAATCCTTAAACATTGAATTGATTATCACCGACCATCACGAAATGAAGGCCACAATTCCCGAAGCGGCCGCGGTCGTTCATCCGCGCCTGCCTGGGGGCACATACCCTTTCGGCGAGCTTTCGGGTTCTGCGGTAGCCTTAAAGCTTGCATGGATGATTGCTGTACTCCATAGCGGAAATTCCAAAGTTGCAGATTTCCTCAGAGATTTCTTGGTCGAGGCCATCAGCTTAGCCTCTCTTGGAATTGTTGCTGATGTTGTTCCTTTACTTGATGAAAATCGAATCCTAGTACGCAGCGGTTTGGAAAGGCTCACAAAGTCTGCCAACTTTGGACTTCAGGCAATGGTGAAGGAAAGTAACCTCAACGAAAAACGAAAACTGAATTCCACTGATATTGGTTTCAATTTAGCTCCTAAGTTAAATGCAGCAGGCAGAATTGGATGCGCACAACTTGTGGTTGACCTCTTGATCACCAACCGCATGGATCAAGCCAGAGAAATAGCACTTTTCCTTTCTGATCAAAACAAACAACGACAAAAAATTGAAAGGCAAATTCTTACTGAAGCCAAGGAACTTGCAGAATCCGAGGAGTTCCTTCATGATCCTTTCCTAGTGCTCGCTGGAACCACATGGCATCCTGGCATTGTCGGAGTGGTTGCTGGCAGACTTACGGAAGAATTTGGCAAACCCTGCATCGTTCTAGCGCCCCCTGTTACATCTTCTACAACTTCCGATACTTCAACCGAAGACGAACCTCTCCAAGTATCCCCAACCATTTGGTCTGGTTCTGGAAGATCTGGCGGCATGGTCAAACTTCATGAACTTCTTGCCGAATGCGAATCGCTTGTAGTGCGAGCTGGGGGGCATGCCGCTGCAGCGGGTCTACAAATTGAAAAAGATAAAATACCCTTACTTCGTCAAAAGCTTTGCCAACTTGTAAAAGAAAAATACCCCACCGGGATCAAGCCTGCCAAATTGATTTTGGATGCAGAGGTGCCATTATCTGCTTTGACTCATTCTTTGGTAAAAGATCTTGATCAACTTGAGCCTTACGGCATGGGGAATAAAAAACCAATTTACCTCGCCACAAATCTTACTGTCGAAAAAGAGCCTACTCTTGTTGGCACGGATGGCCTGCACCTTCGTTTCCAAGTTTCACAAGCAGGCGTAAAACTTTGGGCCATTGCTTTTCGCATGGGTAAAAGAAAAGAAGAGTTAATGTCCAATGGCGGAGCCATCTCCCTAGCTTTTACACCCAAGCTTAATGAGTGGAACGGCTTTACATCGGTCAGCCTTGAAGTGGTTGATTTTCAACCTTTGCAAAACCCAGACCTCGAATAGAGACAAACCATGCAACTGCATTTGCAAGGCCATCGTGGCGCAAGGGGTAACAGGCCTGAAAATACTTTTTCCTCCATCGAATTTGCTATCGATTGTTTGGTGGATTCCATCGAAACCGATCTGCATATTTGTGCTGACGAACAAGTAGTATTGTTTCATGACCATTTTTTTTCACTGCCACAATCGAATCACCATTTCCAGATAAACGAATTTAGTCTTCAAGCATTGCAGGCTGTTTTCAAAAATGTTCCATCAAAAAACGAAAGGTTCCCCTTACAAGAATTTATCATTGGTCCGCTCTCTGCCATTTACTGCAAGCGGCACAATTTGAATTGCTGGGCGCCACCCACCTTGGATCAATTCTTTGATTTTGTCGATTTCTATGCTGGCGAAGACGGAAAATCTTTTGGAAAAACTGTTGCACAGCAAAAAGCTGCAGCCTCACTTTCCTTTGATTTGGAAATAAAGCAGCTTCCTTTTCTACAGTGTAAAAGCAAAATTATTCTACACATTATCAAGGAACAAATAGACAAGAGAAAATCACAAAACCGCATTATCCTAAGATCTTTTGATCACACTATTTTAAAGCAGGCTAAAAAGATTTTACCTGATTGCACTCTAGGTTTGCTCGCTGATGGAACAATCCAAGTGGATATAATTCGAGAAATGATTGACACGGGGGCTTCGTTATTCTGCCCGAAATTTGACACCCTAAACAAAGTAATCGTTGACGAAATGCATAACCATCATTTCAAAATATTACCTTGGACTGCTAATAAGCCATGCGATTGGGATCAACTTATCGCTCTTGGTGTGGATGGCATCACCACGGATTTTCCGGAAGCATTCAGAATTTGGCAAAGTTCTCAAACTCAAAAAAGATAACCCTTGCTTTTAAGGGTTACCTCTTTTTATGGATTGTTTGTTCAACTTTGGGTTGTTAATCCATCGCAGAACAAAACAGTATTATCGACGGAAGCTAAGGAGTGATTTCCTACGGGAGTTGGAAGAATCAGATGATTCTACTTCCTTAGGTGCTTCTGCGGTCTTTTTTTCCATGGTAGAAACTGGGGTGGAAGGAACCATTGCTACAGAACCACCACTTGACCTGCCTCTACGGAACATTTTGCTGCTTGCTGAAGCAGAGCAATTGCCCGAAGCGCAAGAACTTGCGACCGAAGAAGAACTCGATGCAGAGCATACGCCACCTGCGCACTCAGCACCCGCCACCGCTTGGCCCAAACCTATTGCAAGAATAAAACTAATCATCAAAACCTCCTGAAAAACAAAAGACCTTTTTAAAGATCTTCCAAAACAATTCCAGATTAGGTTTCTTCCCTGAAACGCTATTGAACAATCCCTGGAACAAAAAAACAAACTACCCCTTCTTGAAGGAGCAAGCCATTTGCTATTCAATTGATAACCGTTTGGATTCCATTCCAAGAGTTGGCAGTATCGATGCATATCGATTTGGTGATGTTAGAAGGGTAAAAAGTGAATGGCAACAAAAATAGGTAGATTTTGACGATTTTTCTGATTGTAGCAATTTTTAGATTTAGGCAAAGTGTTACGGTGACTAGGTTAATAATTTATTTCCCACTTTTAAGAATTATTAAGCTTTTTCACCCTGTTGTATACAAAAGAACACTAAACGTGACTGTTTTTCGTCCGTAGTTTGAGTTTTGCAAAATGGTTTGGCTTTTTCAATTAATAGGACTTTTGTGATGCCATTATTTTCTTGGTTAGAAAGAAACCCTGACTTCATTTAGGTATTTACATTATATTTAGGTATTTACATTATAATGACGAATTGTCTAATATGGAGATGGAGGTCCTATTTATGAATTTACTTCAAAAACCCACTTATTGGGTAGCCACTGCTATCACTTTGGCGCTTTTGGCACTCGGCTTAAATTCACTTTTCCCAGATCTTGTAACTTTAAGGGTTAACCTTTTAGTTATTGGGTTTATTCTTGCCCTTGCTGCTTTTAGCATTGCCCTCTCACAAAGGCTTCATGATGAAGCCTCGAACGGCACCCTATCCCTTACGACTTTTGGTCTATCCTTGGCGCTTTTGATAATAACTAATTCCATGGATCCAAGTTGGGACTCGCTTATTCTGGCAAGTTCGGTTTTTACCGCAGTCTCATTATTTTTGGGAATCTTCGTTTTGTTGCCTCTCTTGGCTAAAAAAACCACCGCTATCTGTTTTGTGTTATTTCACTTTGCAAGCATTATCACAGCAGTAACTTCAATCGAGCCACCCAATGCACCGGCTTCTTGGCTTGCCACTAATCTTTGGGCATACTACTTCAGGCATTATTTAACTTTTGCTTACTTGAATAATGCTTACCACTTTTATTCTCCGGAACCTGGCCCACCTGTTCTACTTTGGTCTAAGATCCAATATGAAGATGGAACTTTTCGCTGGTTTAAAATACCCAATCGAACTGAAAGCCCAATTCAAATGCATTATCAGCGCATGCTTTCGGTCACAGAAAGTACGAATGTTGCAAGTAGTCAGACCCCAGACAATTGGGAAGAAAAACTTCAAAGGCGGAATCTTGCGGGTTTGGCTAATCAACCGCAAATTACCCCACTTAACAGATCAATGTCGCAATCTTATATGTTTAAGGAGCCAGCAGATTATTCAAAAAGAATGCTCGCATCCTATGCCCTTTATTTAACCAAAAAATTCGCTCATCCCGCAGATAAACCTAGCATCAACATCGATAACATAAAAATTTACAGGGTCACCCATAGCATCATTACCCCCACAGATATGTCTCGAGGGGAAAACGCCTTAGATCCAACCTTGTATTATCCTTATTTCATGGGAAGCTTTGACAAAAATGGCAATCTCTTAGACCCCAATGATGCCTTTTTATATTTCTTACTACCCATAACACGTAACGCTAATCCTAATGAACCCTCAGTATTGAACCATTCTCTTGATATTCATGCTGGGGATGTAAAATTCGTGCCCGAAAAGGAAGGCGGCAACTAATGAGTACTGGAAAACATTCTGTTTTTGATAGGCCTGCTGCCTCGTCTGCCAATGTAAATCAAAGTAAGGCCAACATGGAAGATTCACAAGGCTGGCTTGAACAATTCGACCGGTTTTGGTTTACGCCTGTTGCACCTAATGCCATTGGGTTAATTCGACTTATAACCGGGTGTTTAATTTTCTATATCACCTTGTGCTACAGTTTTGAATTATTAGCTTTTGTTGGCCCCGAAGGGATAGTCAATCAGGGCCTTGCGGATCATTTCAGAAAAGATACGCCCATGTATGTAATGGCGCCTGAATGGTCTGAAAACACGATTGAAATCACTAAATCAAATCTTAGTTGGTCTGTTTTTTATCATGCGACAAATCCTTATTGGATCTGGGCTTTTCACCTTGGTTTCTTAGCTGCGAATTTTTTCATGGCAGTGGGTTTGTTTTCTAGAACTAGTGCGATTATTTCATGGATAGGTGCATTGGCTTATATCCATAGGGCGCCATCCGGACTTTTCGGAATGGATGCGATGATTATCATTCTGCTTTTTTACATGATCATTGCACCGGGCGGAGAGATTTATTCGCTTGATCATTATTTTCAAAAACTGCGCAGGAAAAAAGCGGGCGACCCCAATTGGAACGAACCCCCTAAACCTTTGATCCTTTCCAATTTCGTTACACGAATGATTCAGATTCATTTCTGCATCATTTACCTTGCTGCAGCAACCTCAAAACTTCAAGGCTCTTCCTGGTGGAATGGGACTGCTCTTTGGGGAGTTTTAGCAAACTATTCTTTTAATCCCATGCATATACCCTTTTACACCTCATTGCTGGTTTTCCTTACAAAGCATAAAGTGCTATGGGAAGTCGTCATGACAACAGGGTGCGTTTACACCATTATGCTTGAAGCTTCTTTTCCTTTTTTAGTTTGGAATCACAAATTGAAGTGGATCATGATTTGTGGATCTATCATGCTTCATACTGGAATTGGGCTATTGATGGGCTTAACCACTTTCAGCTTGTGCATGATAACTTTGGTATTAGCTTTTATTCCGCCTGAATTTATTAAAAACTTGATTGATCGTTACGGAATAGGTCCATTCAAGCGCTCTTCCATTTAGCATGTTTTTTGGCTGTTAACTTACGATTTCGTTTATGCAACCCTTGTTTTACTAATTCCTTAAGATTTTTCGCATATCTGTCGATATTTAAAGAAGCCGTTATTTCTGACAGTGTCAGAACAAACGCTTTCTTTCCTATGGATATGATAATGGCCCTTTTGAGGAAAATTACTGACTCCTCCGCTTCCGCTAGTTTGCTGGCGTTTTATTGCATTATTTGTACCTCGCTTATCAATGCTGCGCCGCCCACAGATACCTATTATTCCAGAGATGCTTCTTTTATCATTCCGTTTTCTTCCAACCCCGCTGACTCTAAGATTCAAAAAATCCTGCTTCATGTTTCTGAAGATTTTGGCAAAACTTATGCCCATGTCGGGACTGCTCTTCCTACCCAAAAACAATTCCTTTTCCGGGCCCAAAAAGATGGCTGGTATTGGTTCTCCGTACAAAGCCAGGAAATCGACGGAAGAATGGTCCCTGCAAATATCAACATCGCCCAGCCTTCCTTAAAAGTTTGCATTGATAGTACCCCGCCTTCGGTTGTTCTTCGGGGAGTTTTTAAAGATGGTTCCGCTTCGATCGATTGGGATCTCCGCGATGAAACCTTGGATCTTTCCAGCATGAGGCTGGAATTTCGGAATTCTGATGGCAAGGATTGGGTGCCTTTATCTGCCCAACAAATTGCTCAGGGGCAGCATGTTTGGAACCCAGGTACTTCCGGAAATATTGAAGTCCATCTCACTGTTAGAGATAAATGCGGAAACTTTGGTGAAAGCTCTATCGTGATTCAACCTAATGGTACAAGGGCTGGAAGTACAACTCAGGAAAATGGATCGGGCAAAGGCAATATATCCATGGTTAAGAGCAGGCGGTTCCAGCTTAATTATAAAATCGATGATGTAGGGCCTTCAGATATTTCCCGAGTGGAAGTTTATGTAACTCGCGATGGAGGCAAAGTTTGGCGTAAGTATGATCAGGATGCGCCCAAACTTCCCCCATGCATTGTTGATGTACCCGAAGAAGGCCGTTATGGTTTTACTCTTGTTGCCCGAAGTGGAGTAGACCTAGGCGAACATCCACCCAAATCAGGCGATCTTCCACAATTCTGGGTTGAAGTTGATGAAACAAAACCTTTGGTTAAACTCATTGGTGTCGATGTTGGTCGGGGCATCGATCAAGGAAACCTTAGCGTAACTTGGACTGCTGCTGATAAGTACTTAGGCCCAAATCCTGTAAATATTTCTTATGCAAAAACACCCGAAGGCCCTTGGATTGTAGCTGTCCCCAATCTTCCCAATACTGGAAGATATGTATGGCGTATGCCAGGCGAAGGGCTGCCTTATCAATTTTTTATCAGGGTTGAAGCTTCAGATCTTGCTGGAAATATTGGATCTGCTGAAACTACTGGTGCAGTAAAAGTTGATTTATCCACACCGAAGGCTAGAGTCACAGGCGTGGATGTTTCACCAGTAGGTAGTGGTGGTGGCTATACTCCACCTGCAAGCCCTACCAATCAAGATATCCCTGCGGTACCAGCTCCAAAACCAGCTTCTTCTTTTCCAAATACACCTTCCAGCACTATTCCAAGCAACAATGGTAGTGCACCTGCAAGCCCAACTTCTTTCCCTGGGCTTGGTTCTGAAGGAATGCCGACTTTTCCAACAAATCCAGTTCGACCAAAATAGTCTCGATTTTCCCTCGCCACAAAGTAGCATGAATATCATGAACCGATATTCAGTTGGGGAATTTAATGGAAGTTGAACAGTTTTTAAAAGACCAGGCAAAACTTCAATTGCAACCAGTTTATGTAATCACTGGTTCCGAAGACTACCTCCACAGAAAAGCAGGAAAAGCGTTAAAACATCAAATTCTTGCTGGTAACGAAGACCTCGGTTTGGCCTCTTTCGTGGGGGATAAGACTTCGTTTGCGGAAGTAAGGGAAGAACTAACTACGCTTTCATTCTTTGGTGGCAAAAGGCTCGCATGGGTTGAACAGGCAGATGATTTTGTAAGCAAAAATAGACCAGCCCTCGAAAAATATTTCCAAGCACCCAGTTCCAATGGCGTACTCATCCTTGAAACTTCTTCATGGCCTTCCAACACCAAATTATCAAAAATGCTTGCCAAGGAAGCTTTAATTACTTGCGAAGCACCCTCCCGAAAAGAAACCCTTGTAGCATGGTGCATCTCACAAGGGAAAAATATTCATGATAAACCACTCGCAAACGATGCTGCAAACCTACTGGTAGAACTAATTGGCCCCGACTTAGGCAGACTCGATCAAGAAATCGCCAAGCTCGCCTGCTATGCTGCAGATAATCCAAAAATAAACGCCAAGGATGTTGATATGCTGGTTGGCCAAGGGCATGTTGAAAAGGTATGGGTGCTGTTTGATCATATTGGACAAGGAAACCCAAGGGCAGCGTTTCAATTATTATTTGAGTTATTCGAACAAGGCGAAGAGCCCATGAAGCTTCTTGGGGCATTTAGTTCACACCTCCGAAAGTTGGCCTACGCAGGAAGATTTGCAATGCAAGACAAACCCATGGCTTTCGCATTAGAAAAAGCTGGGTTTTTCAGTTTCACGAAAACTAGCGCTGAAGCTCAACTTCGGAAAATTGGACGCAAAAAAATCAACAAGGTTTTAACTTGGCTAATTGAAACAGATACAGGAATGAAAGGGGGCAGTCAAATCCCCCCTAAAACACTTATGGAAAGATTACTTGCTATGCTTTGCTCCAAATAACCCTTTTTCAAGGAACAAATCAATGACCCAATCTAGTAACAAAAAATCCAAAATCCTAATCACTATGGGTGATGTCGCTGGGGTTGGCCCCGAAATCATTGTAAAGGCATGGGACGAAATTCTTACTTTTTGCGATCCAGTGGTGGTGGGTGATCCGGTTTGGCTAGAAAAAGCCATTCATTTACTCAACAAAAATACAAAAGTTCAGATCATCAACGAACCAGAGCAGGCCACGCCACAATCAAATCTTATAAGCTGCACCAAAATCAAAACAGCAGATCTAACTACTGTTAAAATATGCAATGTAAACGCCTCTGCAGGCAAGGCTGCACATGATTATTTAATACAAGCGATTGATTGGGCACTTGAAAAACGAGCTGGTGCGATAGTTACCGCGCCACTTCACAAAGAAGGCCTGCATCTTGCGGGGCTCGATTACCCAGGGCATACCGAAATATTGGCTTCTAGAACCAAAGCTCAAGAGCATGTAATGATTTTGGCACTTCCAGAATTGGCAGTAGCACATGTTACATTACACCTTGCATTAAGAAATGTCTTCGATGAACTAAGCATCGAAAGAATTGTCGCTAGGGCTCAACTCCTTGAAAATTTACTTACTAAAGTTTTAGGCCGCACACCTCGCATTGCGATTGCTGCACTCAATCCACACGGAAGCGATGGTGGGCTTTTTGGTAACGAGGAGCAAACAATCATCCAACCTGCAGCAATTCTTTGCAAGCAACAAGGGATGACTGTTTCTGGACCAATCCCTTCTGACACTTTATTTTTAAGAGCAAGCCAGGGGGAATTTGATGGAGTAGTTGCCATGTACCACGATCAAGGCCACATCGCATTAAAACTTCTAGGCCAACGCAGAGCTGTCAACATTACTGCTGGTTTGCCAATTATTCGAACAAGTGTTGCCCATGGCACGGCTTACGACATCGCATGGAAAGGCATGGCAGACGAAAGCAGCTTGGTGTCGGCAGCGAAATGGGCTGTTAAATTAGGTTCATAATAACTTCCTAAAGGAAATTTTAATCTTTTTATCATATTTCGATATTTCTGAAATAAAATAGACTTTAAGCTTGAGCTTTAGTAAAAAACTGCAAAATTGTAATTTAACTAGGAAACCTTTGCATTGTTAAAGGGTTTAGTAGGTATGGTGATTTATAATGAGGCAAGTAAGCCTCGTAATTACCAGCCTTGGGAGTTTTTCCAAGGTAAGGCTTTGTTCATTAAATGGGAGTATATCATTATGTTTCGTCGTATGTTTGTAGCTGCTGCTGCAGTTGTTTTTGTTGCTTTTGGTGTTATCGCTGGCGAACACAAGGGCGCAATCACCAAGTACGAAGCTGGCACAAGTCTTACCATCAAAGTTAAGAAGGAAGATAAGACCCTGAAAATCGCTAAAGATGCCAAAATTGACGATGCAGTCGCTAAGAAACTTGGCAAAATTGGTGACAAAGGCGTTCCTGCTATTGTAATCACCAATGACAAAGACGAAGTAACCGAAATCAAAGCTGGCGAAAAGAAAGCCAAGTAATTCGGAATTATTTATCTAAAAGAAGCCCGGCTGCTAACCCAGTCGGGCTTTTTATTTAAATTAAACACTTTCACTATTGATTTCGGCCCATGTAATGATAGGATTCTAGTTTATGCAATAGGTTTATGGACCAAGTAAAGGCTTATGTTAGCCTGACGGAGGTCGGTGGAGAACTATATGTCGATCACTAAGGAACGCAAGTCTCAGCTCATTGAAAAGTATCGCCGTGAGGCAACCGATACCGGGTCACCGGAAGTCCAAGTTGCTTTGTTGACCCAAAGGATCAACGAGCTACACGAGCACCTGCGCAGCCACAAGAAGGATCATGCCAGTCGCCGCGGTTTACTGATGATGGTCAGTAAGCGGTCTGGTTTGCTTACCTACTTGCGAAGCATAGATCACGAAAGCTACACCACATTGATTGGCAGCCTGGGTCTTCGCAAATAAAGTAGGCCAAGTAGTCTACTTAATTGGGCCAGTTTAATTCCATTGGGGAATTCAGGTAAAGCTGTTCATTTTCCGGTTGTTCCCTTGGTCAGGAATTTTGTTAGGGAACATGTAAGTTGGATAGTAGGTTTTGTAATCTGAAGAAAAAGCCGAAAGTTTCCTTCTCTGGAAGGATTCTCAATTCTATTTTCACCAGCAATTTCCTCATAAACTCTGTTTTAGTTCCGCTTAACACATTTCCATTGTTGGCTTTCGCCAAGTGAAAATGTTGGAGGTTTTATTTATATGCAGGCAATTCGTGTAGAAAAACAATTGGGCGCTCACACTCTTATCCTTGAAACAGGAAAACTCGCCAAACAAGCTCATGGTGCAGTTATCGTTCGTTATGCAGATACTATGACACTCTCCACAGTTGTGGAAGGCTCCGCTGAATCAACCAAAGATTATTTCCCTCTCGTTGTTGATTACCGTGAAAAAACTTATGCCGCAGGTAAATTCCCTGGCGGGTTCATGAAGCGTGAAGGCAGACCAACCACTAAAGAAATCCTGACTTCCCGCTTGATCGATAGGCCCATCAGGCCCCTTTTTCCCACCGACTACATGCGCGAAGTTCAGATCATGGCTAGCACCCTTTCTTGTGATCGCGATTTCGATCCAGATGTTCTTGCGATGATCGGCTCAAGCGCTGCTCTTCATATTTCCCAGATTCCTTTCCTGCAACCCACTGGCTCGATTCGCATCGCCAAGGTTGCTGGCGAACTTATTGTTTTCCCTACCTACGCTCAAGTTCAAGAAAGCGATTTAGATCTAATAGTGGCTGGCACGAAAGATGCCATCACCATGATCGAAGGCTTCGCCAAGGAAATCCCCGAAGACCAAGTCTACGAAGGAATCATGTTTGCTCATGAGCAAATCAAAATCATTGTGGACTTGATCCACGAATTAAGAAAAGCAATGGGCCTTGCAACCAAGGAACTTCCAAAAGCTGCCCCTGTCAATCCTTTGAATGATGAATTCAAAACCAAATTCTACGATGAATTTGCTCGTAGGA